>ERZ1292632.1587-Hain-H43-01um-R2-1587-length-21549-cov-609_pt1 | contig 21549 bp, 26 predicted proteins | sample MGYA00564407_ERZ1292632 | MGnify/ENA primary metagenome ERZ1292632 (study PRJEB36523, sample SAMEA6512637) | groundwater metagenome | collected 2019-01-08 | study: AquaDiva: Metagenomics assemblies of 32 groundwater samples | reverse complement strand
ACGCTGGCTGGCAAATCCTCTTATACTCAGCCCACGCTGGCTGGCAAATCTTCTCATACTCAGCCCACGCTGGCTGGCAAATCTTCTCATACTCATCCCACGCTGGCTGTGATAAAAGATGTTCAATTTCATCAGTTCCTATAGGCACTCCCCGCATTAACCCTGATTTTATGGCATCAGATATTTTAGAGGGGAAGTTATTAGGTGTAGAGAAATCAGTACATTCCTTATTATTTCCATCATCCGCATCAATACGAAACCATGCACGAATTGTCCCATGACTAAAGTAATCATCCGGTGAGATAAATCTTTCCTTCGCCCATTTCAGGAATTTCTCTGAGGTGATTGTCTCTCCGGTGAGAAACTTGATTGTTCCACGATGTTCAATCCAGGACATTACTTCGCACATTTATATTCTCTCCTAATTATTATAGCTGAAACTTAAATCTTCCCCGGAAATCATCCGGTAAATCCACCAGGACTCATCAACCGGACGGGACAGATTGGGATTAAATAACACCTCGGCCAGGAGGGGCTTGTTAATCTCATCATATACCCTGCCTATGAGCCAGCCTTCCAACTTCTCTGAGTTCCAAATTGCTTGGCGTTCTCTGAGTTTAGCGATAAGTTTGTCTCCATCTTTCATTTCTCCTCTTATGCAGAGTTACCCTCTATTGTAATTCGCTGCCCAACTGTTGCTCGAAGAGGACAAATTCCTCAAACGTGCTCTTTGCATTCTCAGGGGTGCAATCATTTGTCCACGAGACAAGGTCATGAGCGATGAGTCGTGCCCAAAAACGATAGCCTCTCACTATCGTTATCCTGGTGTGGCCTGGTTGCCTGTAGGTTCGTAATTCCAGGATTTCTTTGCAAGGGATATTCTCAATAGTCAAAAACATATTACCCTCCCGCCTCTTTTTCGTGGTAATCCGGATAACTCTTCAAGTAGTGGGTGCTTAGATAGTTTCTTGTATGGACGATATCGCATCATCCAGACTTGAAACGGCGTTGTCTAAACTGTCGGCAGCAGATTGTGCGGTCTCGCCTTTTTCGCCAGATTGAAGAGATTCCGACATATTATCATAATATTCCTGCTGTTCATCCTTTAGTGCTTCTAAGTCTGATTTTAAATCCTCTAATTTCCCCGATAATTCTTCGAGTGCTTTGCGTCTAGTATTATTCATTTTTATAAACCTCTCTACCGATGGTTTTCCATTTTTATTTTCCGATACTAAACTCATAACCCATTAGTGAGATCTGCCTCACTGGGTACCTCAGCCAGGGATAGATACACCCCACCCGTTATACCCGTAGCCGTACAGGCGGGGCACGTGACCCTGTGGTCGCTCGAGGTAAAATTGGTCGTACCATCTGAAAATCGCCTAGTCAGTGCCTAGCAGGCGGTGCCGCCAACCCCCTGTCTGTAGACCAACCTATGAACCCGTAGTTTACCCATTTTTATTCTCCTCCGGTCTACTCAGTCATTGCCTTTCGACTCGGTAAAGTCTCTGCTGTTCAGCTCGGTGCTATGGCTTTATCTCATAGGTTGTCATTGCTAACCAGTTTTGAAACTTTTCTTCATCAAATAGTGCTTTCAACAGTGTAATGACGTAGCCTACATCGCCCCCGTTAAGGTACTTGCGTAGGACAGCCCTGGAGTGTGGCGAGCCTTCTTTGAAAAATCGCAGGGCATCGTTTAATGCGTAGAGACTATCTTCTACAGATTGGATACGTTCTTCAACCTTCATTTTTGTTTCCTCCCTCTATTACCTGCTCCCCCACTTAACTATTGAGAGTATAAACTATTCTAAAGGGTTTGTCAAGTGGTAAAATGAGGCACAGAAAATAATGACACGAAAGTATCAAATAGGGCTTGACAACTGGTATTATGTGTGCTAGTCTGTAACCATGGATAGTAATAATGACAGGCGGCGGGTTGGCAGTTATGTGTGCTGGGAGTGTCATGTCGAGTACCCTCTATACGAGGGGCAACGGCGCCGGTACTGCGACAAGTGTTTGCCGGTAGTTGCCCGGCGTTCCGGCTCATTGGGGGGGCGGCCAGCTAAGCCAGAAGTTAAACCAGATAAAAAATTGCACCGAAAACCCTTGACAACGCCCTGACAAGGTGTAGAATAGGTATTATCTGATGTACTGATGGGGGTGATGCGATGGATTACAAACCAACTACCGACACTACTCTAGCCTCATATCTAATCACTCAGGGATTCCGGTTAACTCATATAGACTACTCACAACCCCGTTTTGCGTTCCTGTTCGAGGATACCGGCCAATTTGCCGCACATTCAGCTCGTTTTACCGCCGGGACCGCCCTCACCGATCCCACCGCTTTTGACAGGGTTAACAAAAAACTCCTCCGCATCATCAACAAACACTGCCAGTGGGAGGAGGACTGATGGGTTACTGGATTGTCTCCTGCCAGACTTTAGGCACTCATCGCAAGTTGATGGCCCTCTGCCGAATATTAGACGTACCTGATATTATGGCCGTCGGGCTGTTACACTATCTGTGGTGGTGGGCTCTGGATAACGCCCCCGACGGTAACCTGACAGGGATAGACCCCGCCGATATTTCCGCCGCCGCTCACTGGCGGGGAGACCCTAAGTTATTTACCCAAGCCTTGATTGCCGTACGATTCGTGGACAGCAACGACGCTACGGGCAATTTATTATTGCATGATTGGGACGATTACGCCGGACGGCTGACAGCAGCGCGGGCTTCCGCAGCCCAAAGAAATAGAGATTATAGACTCCGTTTGAAGCTAAAATCACCCCGTGATAGTAACGGGACGGTAACGATACGCTCTCGTGACGGTAACGTGACATGCAATAGTAACAGTAATAGTAACAGTAATAGTAACAGAACAGTAATAGATACTAAAGAAATAGATAAAGAAAAACAATCCAGCAGCTTACATGATATTTTTTACTCTTTTAAGAACGACAGCCGTTACTTAAAAATTGACTTCGAAAATGAGTTTAAGAAGTTTACTGAGTATTGGTTCGAGGGAAAACGAAAACTCAAAAACCATAAACTGGCCAGCCATAACTGGCTCGACAGGGCACTGGAATATCGGAAAGGGGGTAACAATGGAATCAATCAAGGACGTCCTACTGGCGGTACGAAGCTCATCGAGCGGCACTCTTACACCGAAGCACCGTATGATCCGGGACTCGAAGCCGACATTGCCGAGTCTGACAGAATTAGCGAGGCAGCTAAACATTAACCCCGAGCATACTTTTGAGGCCATCGAAAACGTGCCGGGGATTAAACCGCTGGTATCTGCTGCTCGTAATGTGATAGCCGGTAAGCGTTCCATCGCCTGCTTCTATGGCGGCGTGGGGAACGGGAAAACGCATATTCTAGAGGCGTCGTCAATCGAGCTTTATAAGGTAGGAAAGTTCGCTAGGGTGGTAAACTTCGGCGCGTTTCTTTCCGTCCTGAAATCCTGCATCGGGAATCCTGAAAAGAACTATGACGAAATCCTGATGAGGTATGAATTTGGGGAACGTTTGATACTTGACGACGTGGGTGCGGCGGGCAGTGATACAGAATACGGGTTGCGGATTCTTGAGGATGTTATCGTCGCCCGGTACGGCCGGCGGTTGATGACGTTAATGACGACGAATATGGACATAACAAAACTTCCGGAACGGGTGTTGTCCCGGTTGCAGGACCAGTCATTGTGCTACTTGGTAAATAACAAGGCCGAGGATTACCGGTTAAAACTGAGGGCTTGACTACATGTGCTATAATCACGTAGGGAGGTGTTATGTGACTACTATACTAACCACCAAACCCAGCGCAATAAGCCGTGTTGCCGTTAAGCGTCCGCCGCTTGTTGTCTGCCCGAACTGCCTGCAGCCGTATGCGGCGGGATATTTTCTTGAGCACATCAGGGATTGCGTAGCCCAGAACGATAAACCGAACTATCAGGGGGAGTATTGAACATGGTTGCCAAAACTGAAGCTCATCATGGACTGCGTTGCCCTGACTGTATGGGTGAGCTGGAGAGGCTATCCACAGGGGGGGCAATCTGTCAACGCTGCGGGCGTGCATGGTTAGAGCCGGCGCAGGGTGCGCCGCTGGAACGGGTGGGAGAGAAATCTAAACCTGGTGAGGCAAGTCGGGGATGAACGGGAAGCCCGAAATCTGGCTGGACAAGGCGGGGCGAAAACGCCAACTAACCCCACTCCAGGACAAGATTGTCCTCTGGATGTTTGACAACCCCGGTGCGGGCAAAGCGGCTTGTACTCGTGCCCTCAAATGTTCTTACACCGCCGTCACTAAGACAGTCAACAATCCGCTCTACCAGTCCAAATACGATGAGATAAAGGGCATGGTTAACCAGCTCCACGTCATGCAGCGGCAAGAGGCTGAAGAATTGCTGACGACATTTGCCCGCACTGATATTACCGAGGTGGTGGACGTGGACGGGACACCGGACATGTCGCACAAACAACCGGCCATATCCGGGTACTCTGTCAGCCCCGGTAAATACGGGACAAGCCGGAAGGTTACATTGGAGAGTAAACGGGAATCCATCGAGTTGCTGGGTCAGTTGCAGGGGTGGCTGAGGGATGAGAAACAGGTTAATATCGGCTCAATCGGCTCGATTACTATTAACGTGAAACGAGAGGACTTAACGCTGGTAGTTTCCGATGGTAAAACACTAAAATGACAGATGCCGCTTGCCTCGATGTCGATGTTGTCACCCGGCGCCCGACAGCGGCGCAAGAGAGGTTCCGGTCGTCCAGGGCGAAGCGTAAGGTCATTCGGGCGGGGAGACGTGGGGGCAAGACTACCGGAATAGCGATTCTCAGTGTGGATTCTTTCTGCGACGGCCACCGCGTACTCTACACCGCGCCAACGGCGGAACAAACTGACGCTTTCTGGTACGAGGTAAAAAGGGCGCTGCTCCCATTAGTCGATACCGGCGTTTACAAACTCAACGAGTCAGAGAGGTATATCGAGCGCATCGGCACGAAAAACCGCATCAAGGCAAAAACTGCCTGGGATGCCAATACCCTGCGTGGTGACTATGCCGACCTGTTGATTTTTGACGAATATCAGCTCACCAACGAGGACGCATGGGGAGTCGTTGGTGCACCTATGCTAATGGATAATAACGGCGATGCCGTGTTTATCTATACCCCGCCGAGCCTGCTGGCTACCGGCGTTAGCAAAGCGAGAGACCCCCGACATGCCGCCAAGCTATTCAAGGAGGCGCAGAAACGGCACGATGCAGGCGAATCATGGGAAACATTCCATTTCACGTCGTATGATAACCCCCATATCAGCCAGGAGGCTATCGGGGAAATAGCCAAGGATATGTCCAAAGCGACTTTCCGGCAGGAAATCATGGCCGAAGACGATGAAATGCAGTTATCATGGCTGGTTTATAAGGCGTTTAACGAGGGTGTATGCAAGGTTAAGCGGTTTGAGATACCGCAGAACTGGCTGGTAGGATCCGGGCATGATTTTGGTGGCGCCAATCCCGCGGCATTGTTTTTCGCTCAAGTTAAACTACCCTTACCCCCCGGGACACCGCCTTATATGAGGCTCAATGACTGGGTGGCTTTCCGGGAATACCTGCCCGGCGGAGGCTCTGCCCCGGTTCATGTGGGGGTGTGGCGCGAGATATTGGGCGGGCGGACATTGGGTTGGGCGGTGGGCGGTAATGTTACCACCGAAGAGGAAATCCGGCAACTATACCGGATGCACGGCTGGCCGATACAAGCCCCTAAGATAACCCGTGTCAAAGCTCAACTGGAACGGGTTATCGGATTGATGGAACTTAACAAACTTTACGTGTTCGATGACCTAGTTCACTATCAGAGCGAACTGATGAATTGTCTCTGGAAACTGGATAACGAGGGCAAGCCTACCGACGAGATAAAGGACGAGTCGAACTATCATCTGTGTGCGTGTGCTCGTGCGTCTCTTAGCGGACTCACGCCGGAGACGGCGGTTAGAGCCGACTATTCCCGGACAGCGAGTAACAATCACTAAGGGGGACATATGGAAACCGAACGGCCTGATACCCTGAAGATAGTCAATGAACGCGTTGAAGAATTCAAGGACTTATATGACAGGATGGACGATACATCGAAGCTGCTCTATCCCGTGGAAAACCCGTACCAGCTCACTTTGTACGATTCCGAAAAATCCGTCGATGACGACGCCAGTATAAGTATTACGTCGTCCCTGCCCGCTATCTATGCCAATGCCAGCGTAACGGCCTTGATAGACGGGGAGTGGCAGGTTAAGCCGGTCCGTGTCGAGGGCAAAATCTCGGACAGACAATCGATGGCGATTAAAAACTTCGCCGATGACGTGCTGAATCAAATCGACGAGTATCTGTTGACTGAGTTCGGCATCTCTTCTCTGAACGTCTGGAACGCCAATCATGCCTGCATCCGCTCTATTGTCATCGGGCGGCTGCTGGTACAAGCAGGGGAGGACGGCAAGTTCGGCATTACTTATATACCGTGTGACGCACGGTGGACGCCCTTCCGGCTTGGCCGCTGGGTGGCTCACCGGACATGGCGAAGTAAGGGCGAATTAGTCAAGGAATATAGTAATAAGGCAGGTGTCGATACGGCGTTTCTTGCTTCCCTGTCCGCAAAGGGGGTTCATGGTGTTGTCGACTACTGGGACAACGAGAAAAACGAGGTTTGGGTAACCGGGCAGACAGAGATAACACAGGGCAGGGTGGCAGTCGCATCGGGTACATTACTTTTCAAACGGACGAATTCGTTCCATACCCCCCCGTTTATAGTATCGACGGTTTCCGCCGGGTTTATGCTCCGTGATGCGGAATACCTGAAGCATGAGTTTGAGGATATTTTGCAATTTAACCGTCACCGGTACGAGGACCATAACCGTAACCAGTCGATTAAAGCGACAATGGGCTTGAACATACTTTTCCCGCGACATGAGAGGGAAATACGGGCCGAGGATGCGACGGATGTAATCAAGTTACCCAAGCCGGATACCACAAGACATGTACCGCCGGGCGGTTTAGCCCGCCTGGTCCCCATGCCCGACCTCAACCGGGCTTTCATCGAGGGCGATACCCAGACACAGCAGGAAATCCAGATGGGCGGGATATCCAATGCCGAACTGGCTGATACCAAAGAGGACAGGACGGCCGTCTGGCTGGCAACACAGGGACGAATACGGGCCTCAAGATTGAAGCCCCGTGTTGAATGTCTCCAGGTAGCACGGGAGGCTCTAATCCGGCTGGCGATGCTGGAGTTCAAGGCCGCGGGAAAGGACAATTTCACTATCGGCTTAACCGGGGGCAAACGGACATATTCTATTTCAAAACTTGGCGACCCTGGTACCTACCGGATAAAATGCCGGCTCATGACGCGGACAAAAGAAGAAGAGATTGCCAATATCGCCGAGGCGGCGGCGGCAAGAAACGCCGGTATTCCCCAGGCTATAATCGACCGGGATATTTTGATGGCGGAGGACCCGGAAGAATGGGAAAAACTGCGTAAGTCGCAAGCGGCTGCGGAGGCCGACCCGGCGCTGGCATTGTGGGAACAGGCATATAACATGATAGATGAAGCAGAAGATTTGACGGATGAGAACGAAGCCAACGCTAAACTATTATACTCAAAGCAACTTGCCCTCACAGCGTATAACATGGTGGTACAGCGCATGAGCCAGACTATGCCGCCGGAATCTGTTACGCCCGCAAAACAGGAAACACCGAAGGGAAGTGCTGCCGGGCTGGTGAGTTTACTAGGGAGGGCAGGATGAAGATAAAATGGACAAAGGAAGATGTGAATAGATTGCAGGAAGAGGCCCTGTCCGCCAACCCGGTGTTTCAGCAGATGGCGCTGAGGGAACAAGAGGCAGAGAACGCGGCAATCGGGAAGGTAGTAATACCTGTCGATGGCGAGGTACCGGAAGGGTATCACCGGATGCCCGAAACGGGCGAGATTATGCGTGATTCGGAGATGGAGGGAGAGAATGCCGGAAGTAACGTTGAGTCAGTCTGATATAGACAGGATAGTCACAGCCGTAATCTCAAAGTTGCCGGCGGTAATTTTGAGCCAGCCGGACATCGACAAAATAGCCGCTAAAGTTGTCGAGATGTTAAGACAAAACGATGCGGTGACCGAATCTGAGAAGGCCAATCTGCGGGCACAAATCAATCTGGAACGTGCCGAGCATGAGGTAACCAGAGCGGAGTTTATAAACGCGAGGATGGAGAGAAACAAAGCCACCGCCAAACTGGAAGCAATAACAAAGGTGGCTAACCCGCCGAAGTAAGGGAAATTCCTATGACAATGACGCGTCTCAAAATCCCCGGTATTCCCAGCTTCGATGAGTTGCTGAAGAAGGCCAGGCAACCAAAGGTTGCAGTCAAGAGCCCGACTTCCGCTGCTGTTACGCCCTTGCTGGATGATGTGCAGGCAAAAAGCAAGGGCATTACTCTACCGGCGGGCTTCAAGATGCAACCCGATACATCAAAGGGGATTGTACTGGTATCCCCACGGGGCAACACCCATCGGATCGAAAAGATAAATCCGGATGGGACGGTAGGTGCTTTCAAGTCATTCGATGCGGGCGGTAAACCGCTTCCCCCGCCGCCCACTGTCGGGCCAATAACGAATATAAACCCGGAAGAGCGGGCACGGCTCACTACTACCGTCCCGAAAGGGATTACTGGGCAGATGGTGACACCGCCAGAATCCCCAGGTGCGAATCAACTATTGCAAGCCTCTAAATTTCAGGAACCGGTTATATCCTCAGTTAGCGCTAAGGTTACAGCTCCTTATGTTCCGGCGGTAGCCAACAAACCACCCTCCAATCTGCCGGATAAGGATTGGTTTGACAGGATGGAAGAGTTCAGGAAAAATCCCGTTCAAATAGTTCCTTATGTTGGCGATATTCCCAAGATAGCACAGTTAGTTGAACTGGGGGCAACGGCTAAAGAGCTGGAATCGGGTAGGGAAGTCAGCCAGGAAAAACTCCTGGCATTAAAAGAATACGTGGAAAAGTCTCAAGAGACTACATCGACAGGATACAAAATTGCCGATGTAGTATTCGGCCTTATCCCCTTCGGGTTAGAGTTGTTGATTACCAAAGGGGTTTACTCTGCCACTAAGAAGGCAGTTGTTGTCGGCGGCGAGCAAGCCCTCAAGAGATTAGCTACAAAGACGGGAGCGAAGGTACTCGAGGGGAAGTTGGCGAAATTCGGGCTTCAAGCCGCTGGGGCTGTCGTGGGGGGTACGGCACAGACTATCCCAGCCGGGGCTACAAGGATAGCCGCTTCTACGTTGGAAAAGCAACTGACGGCTACGTTAACCGGTGATGAGGAATCCGTATGGCGTAGTCTGGTTAAGGCAACCGGCGAGCAATGGGTAGAAACTGTCTCGGAAAGAAGCGGTGGGGCGTTAAAACCGCTTACCGATGCCGCTAAAGGTGCGATGATTAAACGAGGATTACTAGCCGCGTTTCTCAAAGCTAACCCAGGGAAGAATGCAGCCGATATCAATAAGATAATCGGGCAGATGGGCTATAACGGCATACTGGGGGAAATGTTTGAGGAAAGAATAGCCGATGTCGCTCATGGCGTATTGAACCAAGTGGGACTCTCAGACCAGGAATTTAAACTGCCGTCGTTGGAACAACTGGCCGTTGAGGTAATAGCCTTCTCTATCCCGGCAGCGGGGGTTGGAGCACTATCGAGGTTGGAACAAATGAGGCCGCAACGTGGGGCGGTGGGATTGGGTGGGGCATTACCACCCGAGGGTGAGCCGGGGAAGAAGGAATCCATATTGGGAAAGGGGCTTACCCAAGATGCGGAGGCACTTCTTGCCAAAGCCGAGACAATAGACCCCCAGAATCCCGATGTAGCAGCGTTCAAGGCTAATCTGGCAGAGGCTAAGGCAGCCACTACACCGGCGGCACAGCGTCAGGCTTTACTCAAAAATGAGGGCAAACTGGGCGAAGTGGGACTTGAGGAGAAGGTAAGAGCCATAGCGGAAGGGATGGGTAAAGGGAAACCAGTCACCCCCGCCTCCGGCGAGGCCATCGCTAAGGAACTTGGTGTAACTTTCAATGGGGTGCAAGAAGGGATAAAGGATATTCCCGCTTCTCTGACTTTTACCGATACTCAAACAGGTTCTACATTCCTGGCCCGTAATCTTGAGGAAGCCAGGACTAAACTGACTGAGATGCGGGCGAAGTTTGGGGCGGCGGAAACACCTACCCCAACTGTTACACTATATCGTGGTGAACCAGTTGGGGTACGACCTAGAGAGGGGAATGTTCCGTTTACACCAGATATTAGTGTAGCTCGAGGTTGGGCAGGCGGAACTGGCCAAGTAATACAGGTAACTTTGCCAAGAACTGAATTTGACAAACTCCAATTCCAGAAATTACCAGACCGAATTGCCACTTATTTTCTGCCACAGGATATTTATTCTAAGGCAACTCCGATAGAACCTCAAATCATGGCGCCATCTACCTCCGTCCAGACCGGACTCCCCGGCATGGGTAAAGAAACGGCTCAAGCCCAGTTCTTTGGTGAGGTATCGGGCAAGACTTCACAGAAGCAACCTTTAACACAACCACCAGCAAAGGGAATAGAACCACTACCGGGACAGATTGCTTTTGAGACCGGTATGACGCCGGAAGAAAAGAGATTTATGGAAAGCCAAGCTAGAAAAGAGTTTAACGCCACTCAAGAATGGACGACAAAATCATTCCCTTATGGCACACGGATAACCGGCAGAAAAACTGGTATTCGCAACCAGGTGGGGACAAGTATCAGGTTCGTTGACTTGGTAACGGAAGGGAACCAACTGGAATTTACTACCTATCGGAAGGCGAAGGCGATTAACCCGCACGTAGACTATTCTAAGTATAACGACAAAAAGAACTTCCCCAAGTTTTACGACAAAGTACCTCTCAATGATATTCTCGATGCCTATGCGAGCGAGTACGGGTTTGCCGATGCCGATGCGTTTAGAGAAGCAATCATCCAGCAATATAATGACGAGAAACTAACCGGCAAACCAAGATTGCCTCGTCCAGCCAAAAAAGCATCCACCTTTACTGAGGGCGGTAAGCCTCTAACCCCGGAGGAAACGGCCCTATCTAATCCCGAACCTGATGCTATTCTGGTAAAGGTTGGTGATACTTATTACAACGAAGTTCAGATAAACGCCCTTATCGGACATTTCGACAACTATATCCGCGACCCGTCAATCGCCAACAAGACAGCTATTATTCGAGCCATTCAAGCCAGGGAAAGAGGCAAGAAGTTAATTGAATTTAATATGCGGTCGGAGGAATTACAGGCCGAAGGTAAGTCATTCCTCGAAGCGGAAAAACAAGCCCTCGATGAAACGATGCGAGGCAAGTTGACTACCGATGAGGCCGTTCAGGATTTCACCGATGATATGGCGGGGGCACTGTTCGCCAAAGTAAAACTCTTTTTCCGGGATAAAACCAGACCGATTGATATTGCTGAAAGAATATCGACCGAGGATGCCCTGACTAATTTCCTGGCTAAGGGTTATATCCCTGAAAAACCAGGTACTGGCACCGAAGCTTTTCCCGAAGGCGGGTCTGCCCGGCTCCGGCTGGAAAGGGTGTTTGGTGGTGTTCAGGAGAAACCGGTAACGAAGATAACAGAAGCGCCAGGGCAACCTATCATTCCCCAAGAGCCGTTATCTGACATCATTACCTCGCTGGAGAAACAACGGAAACCTCTCCGTGATATTGTCGATGGTATTATCCGAGAGAAAGAAACTGAACCTGCCATATTCGATGCTGGCCTTTCGGATTATCTAAGGAACTTAGGAACGAAGCCTTTCGGACAGGCAAGGCTTGGTGAGACACCATTTACTCCATCCTCCGTAACTGATACAAGGACGGAAACGGAACAACTATTGGCGAAAATGAAGTTACAACGGGGAATAGAAAAAGCTGAAGGCAGATTACCGCCGTCTGTTCCACTAAATCTTGTTTCCCAAGTAGATAATGCTTTCAAGCAAGACCCACTTCTGAATATAAATGAGAAAAAACTCATTCTCGAAATACTGACTCAGTTGAAATGGGCGCCTGCTGATTTCGGTAATGGTATCAGGGCAATTCTATCATCCTTTGATTTTTCCGCCTTTAGAACCGGGCATAAACTCGCCGCCTCAAGTCCGGTAGATATGTACAATCTGGTATTGGATGCCTTCACTTCAACCTTTAGTCAAAAATTCTCTGATGCTTCATGGGCGATAGTTACCCGTGACCCGGTTATGGAGATGTATGAAGCGATACGCCTAAAACGTGGCTTCGACCCGATTAGAGCACCGCATAATATCAAAGGCATCTCCCGTAATAGACTGGCAGAGGAGTTTGGTTTTAATAATCGGGAGCGCTTACTGCAAAAGATGTTCAGTAAAATTCCCTGGATGAAGCATTCTAACCGGGGTTTTGTTACTCCACTAAACAATCTTATCTGGAAACGCTGGAAAACTGAGTACCGATGGGCGGTACAACGCGGTCTTGATATTGCTTCCGGCAAGGTAAAACTCAAAGAAGGTCAGGCTTGGGACATCGAAAAGCACATGACTGGTTTCCAAGAATATCTCGGCGATATGGTACAGAGAGCCAGCTTGGGTAGATTTGAGCAAGCTGCGCCAGTCATAAGCGGCGTTGGTTTCGCACCAAAAGCGAGGTTAGCGAACTTAATAGTAGGTCGTCACCTATTCAATTTTAAGAATCCTCGTGTTATGAGGAACTCTTGGCAGAATATAGGCGCATGGATTGCCCAGATTTCAGCAATCATTCTACTCGGTGAACTGCTCGGTTTATGGGAAGTAGAAAAAGACCCGAAAAGTGGCCAGGCATGGACAGTCCGTATAGGCAGGATAAGGATAGACCTTTGGGAAGGGCAAAGGGCAGTAGTTACACTTTATTCCCGTCTCCTTACGGGGACAACTCGGTCTGCTATAACCGGAAAGGAAAGAGCCGCTGATGCCTTTGATACTGCCGCTGATTTTATTCGTTCTTCCTTTGCTCCCATTGCTCAGTTTATAACCGATTGGAAGACAGGGAAAACTATGACGGGGGAAAAGTTTGACCTTGCTGATATAGAGCAGGATTTGGGTAGAGTTGTACCTATGGCCGCCTATCAAATATGGAAGACATTTAGAGAAAATTGGCAGCTTGGGTTGGCAACATCTCCGCTGGCGCTGCTGGGAGAGAATATCAATGTCTATGATACGCCCGAAGTCAAAGTTCCTTCGGATATTGCCAAACTTGGGGGTATCGATACTGTAGGTCAGGATGAAGCACTCAAGACGGCGGTTAAAGCAGGTGCGTCTTCCAGCAAGATTAAGGAAATCCAGAACGGGGACTGGCTTTATGATATACAGAGCCTACGGAGAGACATCAATGAAAATACATCACCCGATAGGATAGAAGGACTACCGCCTATTGTTAAAGAATATTGGACGTTTGCGGCAGAAAAGAAGTCGTACGATGCCATGTCGGATAAAGAACAGGAAGCCTACCTCAAGAACAACCCCGACTTTGTTAATTCCCGGATTTTCTGGGGCGAACAGGTAGAATTGCCCGACTTGAAAACAACGCAGGCCGTATCCGCTATGGCCGACAAGTATAACATCCCGCTTAACCTGATACCGGCCTTCCAGCCTTACGAGAAGACTTTCAAGATTGGGGGCAAGGAAGTAAAGCGGGAAGTCGAGCGCGTCCCAAGCGACAAGGCGACTTGGCCAAAATACTTTGATTACCAAAATCTGCCGGATACTACGTCAACAGCCAAGCGTGATGTGTTTCTCCGGGACAATCCGGCGGTAGAAGCTCACCTCTTGCTAAACACGGATAAGTCCACTATAAATAGTCTTAAGGCGGCGGAACAACTGGAAGCGGCGGCACGGCAGAAGGGTATCCCCCTTAATCAAATAAAGGCATTCAGTCTGGTTGACGAAGGCGAGAACATCGGCAAGCAACGATTCCCTGAAGATAAGAAGCTCTGGCCGGTGTACTTTGGTTTTAATGACTTACCCGGCAGTTCTTACCTCGCCATGTCGAAAGCCCAGGTGGAGGCCGGACTACTGCCTGACAAGTATCTCAAAGACTGGCAGACGTATCAGAAGTTAAAGACGGACTTTACCCGGGATGCCTTCAGGAAGGGGCATAAGGAAGCGGCTAAGGGCGACTGGCGGGACAACTTCCGAAGGGCTAATCGTGAGTTCGATAAGTGGTTGCAGGAAAACAAGGGCATGAAACCACTGCCACCGATTACACCACATAAATTAGCGACAAGGAAATTCAGTCCCAGAACCGCATCCGTTCCCAGCTTCGGCGGGATATCTTCCGGGGGCGGGACGGCACGGAAACAGGTAGTATTCAAGAAGCCGAGGGTATCCGGGGGAATGAGCATCAGAGCACCAGGGGCACCAAGGGCATAGGATGGATTGGAGGGCAAAGATAAAAGTGGAAAAAAGAAAAACGCCAAAAAAGCCACTTGTCCTTATTGAATGGGAGGATGCTTCAAATAATAACTACTATTGGGATGACGAGGAAAAAGAGAAGCCTCTCTGTAAATGTCATACTGTGGGTTTCGTGATGCACCGGAGCCAGAAGAAAATAGTTTTAGCTACCGAAGGCTTTGATGATGGGGTCTATCGCAATTTGCATACTATTCCGAAGAGGATGATAGTTAAAATTCACCCTTTGAAGAGGGCGTAGGATGCTAACTTTAACAGAACGTAGAGCAGAATTCGTTTATAACGGCGCAAGGATTGCTGCAATCGCATCACAAGCCCCGATTATTCCTGTGGTGTGGAGCGAGAGAGAAGACGCTTTCAGGCAACAATTTTTTAAAGTTATTGAGCGACAATGCGGGGAGCAAAGGTCTCATTCACCGGAAGAATTACATGGTAGCTGGATGCAGGCTTACTTTGCTATGGGTTGGGTTTACGGCGCGGAATATGACAGAGAGAAGAAGATACATCCTGACTTGGTCCCGTATGCTCAGCTAGGGCAACTAGAAAGAGACAAGGATGCCGTATTCGTAGCTTTATGCGAAATAGCCAGACTTTGGATTTACGAAGCGGACAAAATTAGTCAGTTTCAGGCATAACAGGAAATATGGATAACGAAACTCTGGAAGAAATCAAGAAGCAGTGTGAGCGGGTAGAGACTGAGACCGGCTTCGGCAAGGTTATCATCACCTTTGAGCACGGGAGAGCCCGGTTCATTCATCCGTCACCGGCTATCATGCTGGTTTACCCTCTTGGCAAGAGTGAGGGGTGCATCAAGCCAGCCAACCCAAGAATCGTTTAACCATGTCAATTACTGTTTCGCCATCTATCGCCACACGCCACTTACCTTTGTATCTTGATTCCAAAACATAAGCGGCAGCGGCATCTATATCACTATCGGCATCATGCGTTTCGTGATTCGCTATTATACAAAGCGACTCTTTGCCAGCTCTCTGTAAATCATCCGTCAATCTTTCTAGAGCCAGTCTTTGGCCCATAGTAGTCAGGGCATCGAGGTATTTCAATTCCAGGATTATGTAGGCTTTGTTTTTGTATTCAATCAGGCCATCGATATCAGTCGGCGTGATATTGCCAATACGCAGACCGCTGTAATCTTTCTGCTGGCGTGCCCTTTCGTGATTGTAAATCTCACCCCTGTTTGTCGGCATACAAAACAACTCCGAACTGAGCGAATATCTGAGCAAACCGAATATAGTTTTCTCCGAAATATAAAATAGTTTGCCCTTGCAGCGGGGCACCTTCATTACCCTCTTCATCGAGGAATTTAACACGGCCTTTTATCAAGCAAACGGCGCTGCAACAACTGGCCAATCGCTGATAAAAGCTGGTTTCGGTAGCATTGTTTATCAAGACACAGGCCTGAGTTACTTCTTTGTTCCAGTATTTCTTTACCAGCAATTCGCAAAAGTCTGATACCAAAGGTTGTGAGTACGGGGGGTTCATCCAGACTGTCCCCGCCCAAGACTTACGCCTGCCGTCATCCTTTGTGGTATAAAACGTGGTGGCACCGACTGCTTTGTTAGCTAATTCGGATGATGCGGGGTCGACATCTATACTGCCCATAACCTTGCGGGCGGCGGCCAGAAAAGCGGGGGGCGTGTACCATTCGTTGTTCCCTGTGGACTGCCCTACATGAGCCAGGGTAGTTTTTTCTTTCTGAAAGACTTTTAGCTTTTTGGCATTACCAATATGGCGGACAAACTTGCCTTTATCCCATAACTCGTAGTAAGTATATTTATTCTTTTTTGTTATGGTTTTGATAAACGACATTCAACTTTCCCTCATCAAGTTTGTCCGCCTTAAGTAATTCTTTCAAAAATGTAAGTAGCGGTCGACCACCTTTACGAAGATTACATTTCTTACAGACAGGAACTTTATTTCTATCATCATCGATGCCACCTAAACACAGCGGGATAATGTGGTCAATCTCTTCTGCTGCCTCTCCACAATAGACGCATGTTTGATTTATGTTCCTGCTTTCTTTTTCCCTAGGGGCGATGAATGCTTTAAGAAGCTTGTCCTTTTGCTCTCTTTTTTCTGCTGCAATAATAGCACGACAGGCTTTGGGATTAAGATAAGGCTTTCTGCTTAGTAATTTAATTACCTCTGCACTGATTTGCATGTTTTGTTGAAAAAGTTGTAGCTTCTTAACGTTACCGATATATTTTACTAGCTTCCCCTTATTGTCAAAAAATGCATAATAGGTTTTGCCTGTTCTATTATAAGTCCTTATAAATGACATTCCTATCTCCTTTGAGCCTAGCATTAGTAGGAACTTTTCCTATCTCCTTTGAGCCTAGCATTAGTAGGAACTTTTGTCAAGGGGTTTTTCGGGAAAGAAAACGGGTATTGACAGAGCGTGCTATAATCTTATTAATATAGAGTCCGGCGTGAAAAACGAGGGCGAATTACTCCCTTAAAGAGTTTTCGCCCTTTTTGTTATAGAGAAAATAGAGAAAGAGGAGGAGGCCATATGAGTCCGCAACAGTTTGAAAAATGTCAAATGGAAGGCGGGAAAATCAGAACTATGCCGGTTAAGGGTGGGCGTCACATGCCCATCTGCATCGATAAGATGGGAAAAACACATGCCGGGGAAGTTAAATCCAAGAAAGAAGTAAGTAAAAAGTAGGAGGATTGCATTATGCCGGACGAAATCAAAACTACTGGGACGGACGCTACTCCTCTTGAGGGGCAGGATTCGTCAAAGAGGGATGAGAGTAATTCACAACAACCCAAACTTCGCACCGAAGCCGAGTACCAGAAAGGGATTGCTGATGCCATAGCTGTTTATGGGGATAAGATTAAGCGCGAAAAGCTTGACGTTATCACTCAAGAGCGTGACACCTACAAGTCCCAGGTAGCCGACCTTCAGACAAAGACCGAGGCTCTCGCTGAGATACAATCGGAACTGGACGAACTCAAGGTAGATTATAAAACGGCAACCGATGGCAATGCCGACCTTGAGGAACTTCAGGAAATAAAAACAAAGCTCCGGGCAACGGAAAAACAACTGAAGGCCGATTATAAAGCCAAACAGGATGCGGCGGACGCAGTCAAGAAAACGATGGATGCGGAACGTGAGCAATTCGCCGGTGATGTCGCCGAGGCCCAAGCCATGAAATTCGAGGTTGACCTCTTCGAGGTCGCCGAAGAATACGCTGACGGCGATTCCGCCAGGTTAAAGTCTCTCTGCGAACTCTACGGGAAGAAAACCCGTGACGAAATAAAGAAGACAGCCAACATCCTGTGGCAGAAGAAGGGCGAACCGGAAAAGACTGAGACTCTTGTAGGTGACTCCGGTGTAACCCATGGGGGCGGCGAAGATTGGCATAACTGGAGCGCCGATAGGAAGATACGTGAAGGATTGAAAGAGAAAAAATAACAGGAGGAAATTAACCTATGAGCATGACACTTGTTGAAGCCGCAAAAGCTTCAAATGATAAACTGCAAGCCGGAGTAGTCGAGAAGTTCGTCCGTGACGACCCAATCCTGGAACGGATGCCCTTTAAGGAACTCGTGGGGAACGGGCTGTCTTACTACGTCGAAACAACGGAATCAGGCGCCGGTAATTATGCCCCCGGCGACACATGGCTGGAATCTACACAGGTTCGGGCGAAACTTACTTCCGACCTGGCTATCTTCGGCGGTGACGCGGATGTGGATAACTTCATTAAGGCAACGAGGTCTGATACCGCTGATTTAATGGAGGAAGAGATCGACGCGAAAATTAAAGCCACCAAAAAGAAGTTCATGGATATGTTCTTCTACGGCTATTACAATGCCGGGGCCGGATATGACGCCAAAGGCTTCGATGGTCTGCATGCCCTGATTAAGAGTCAGGCGGCAGCAGGTGGTGCGGCTGAAATCTACGATAACACAGTTTCGGTCGCCAACACCTCTGGTACTGGCTATCTACTGAGCCTGTCCCAACTCGAAAAGGGTGTAGACCTTATCAAAGGGGGAAAACCCGACTTGATGATTATGTCCAAGGCCATGAGACGGGGTATCAACAAATATCTAAATGGTGTCGGGGGTATTACCAAGACCGACATCATGGGGAAATCGGTGCAGACACTTTTCGATGCCCCGGTGGCTGTCTCGGATTACTTGGTGGACACTGAAGATGCCACCAAGGATTACGGTGTCGGGCAGTTCGGCTTCGATTACACTGTAGGCACGGCATTATCGACTACCAGTGATGCCGCGGGTACTATCTTTATCGTCAAGTTTGCCAACGAGGGTGTTTGCGGATTGCAACGGGGTCTTCTCTCGATTGAGAAATTCCCCAAGTTGGAAAGCAAGGACGCTTCCAGGGCGAGAATTAAGTGGTACGCTTCCATTATGCTGCAAAAAATCATCTGGGCGTCAAAGGTAACCGGCGTATTAGTAGCCGGCGTTCACACTGCATAACACCAGAAAGAAAAATAAAGGAGGATAATAATATGGCGTATACTCATGCCGATGGCAGAATAATCACGGTAATTACAGGCAAGTTCAAGATGCTTGCGTCGGAAGCTATAAATGCCGGGGACCTCGTAGCCCAGTCTCTGACCAGTGGAGCCGGTGTCGCATTGGCGAGCGCAGGTCCGACCACAGCCACAACTCTAATTACTACTGCCGCTACTCACGTAGCTTGTGAGAAAATGGCTCTGGGGGCGTGGGGGGATTGTGCCCTGGCGGTGGAAATTCAAGACCCGCCGACTGTCGCTGCCGGTGGTGTATGGACAAAAGGTTCTCTGGTTGCGGGCACTACGGAGATTGGAGAACCTCTGTATTTATCTCCAACGGCGGGCGAGGCCACCAGTGTCGCCCAAATTGCCAGTTCTGCTCTGATTAAGCAGTTCGTGGGTTATGTGCTTGACACAGACCGCATCATCCTTTCACCTTTGATGTCAAAGGTCGCGCCGACTAATACCTAAAGTAGGATTGTGAAATCCCCCGGGGGAGGGTAAACGTCCTCTCCCGGGGACAATATTCAGACAAGGAGGGGCAGTCGGTGGGATTAGGTAACTCGTATGCTACTTTTGAGGAAGGTACAGGATACTACGAGGGCGAGGCAAATCTACATATTGGCGGTACTATACCGAGGGGCACAAGCCTTGAATTTTGGCTGACTATACCGCGACCGAGGGGGATTAATTACGATGACTGGGAACGAATTCAACAGGAAAAATGGGACAGAATCTTCGGTGCTAAAAAGGATACTCCGAAAGATTCGTAAGGAATTGTCGTTGTTTTTAGTGGGAGCGTATAATACCCCCGAAGAATGGATGACTAAGAATGATTGATGACATGAGAAAGATCGCCCCTATTCCCTTCGATATAATTCTGATTTCTCATGGCAAGATGGAATTTACCATCAAGGCTATTAAAGCTATTTATCAATTCACCAAAACACCTTTCGAGCTTATTGTGGTAGACGATTCAACCCCTGATATGGATGAGGGGACGGATTTAACTCCGCAGTGGCTGGAAAGATTTCACAAAACACATTCTAACATGACTATTCTTCACTCTGATATTCCTTACCGAGAAGGCAATCAGATATTCAATATTGGGTTGAAACACGCCAAACACGACTTCGTAGCAACGATAATGAACAGTGTTACCGTAGAACCGGAATGGGAAAGAGTTGCCTTGCAATTCCTGAAAGAACATGCTGAGGTGGCTATCGTTGGATTGAAGAACCTTGTGCCGATGGATGGCAGAATAGAAGCAGGGGCAACATTCTTCAATGAAGAGGGTATCCCTCTCGACTTGCACCAAAATCACCCCGGGCACCGATTTGCCAATTTACAAGAATGCGAGGCTGTACCATGGTCCTTGGCAATACTACGTAAAGCTGCAGTAGCGGGGCACATCCCGGAAGGTATCTATAACGGTTTCAAGGGTTGGGACGACCTCGATAACTGTATGGTTATCAGGAATAAAGGCTGGAAGGTCTTTTACTGTGGCTACGGAGCGGGATATCACGACACAAGAGCAACCCGCGCTTCCGATACGCATAGCAATCTAAATCTTAACAAGCAAAATGCCGAGACATTCTACAAGAGGTGGGGGTATTGGGATAAATACCTGACAACAACGGCTGAAGCTGCCAGGGCTGAATACGAGAAAAAAGGCCATGAAGAAGTTTCTGCAAAAACGATGCCGGAGGTGATAGATGTTATCCTGCTCACTCACAACAAACTGGCGAACACAAAGCGTTGCGTAGAATCGTTATATGCCAATACTTCAGTGCGCTTTAAGCTCACCGTGATTGATGATTCTACCGATGATACGCCATCGTACTTTGCTAAACTTAATAAGGAGAAAGGAAACGTTAATTACGTGCGGCCCGATATCCTGATTAAGTCAGCAAACCAGGCCATCAATATCGCCATGAACCACATACAATCAAATCCCTTTATCTTCCTGACTAATAGCACGTTTGTTGAGGATGGCTGGCTGGATAAGTCTCTTAATCTCATGGCGACCGATTCCAAAATCGGCGTGGTGGGTTTCAAGGTAGTTTCCCCTGTCACCGGCAAGATTATATGTGCCGGTAGAGAGGGAGTCGGTGCCGATAAGGAGAAATATACCTATGTCAAGGAAGTCGAAGCCGTAGCTTGGGCTGCTGTTCTCATAAGGAAAGAGGCTTTACCTGAAGGCGGGCTGGAAGAGAATTATTACATTGGATTTAGGGGTGTCGATGATACGGATAATTGCCTTGAAATCCATAAGCGAGGGTGGAAGATTTACTACAACGGATATGGGATGGTTTATCATGAGCCGTCCTCTTCCGCCAGCGAGAAGACGCACGAAGAGACAATGGAGAATATTCGCCGGTTTAACGAGAAGTGGCATGGCGTCAGGACATTAAACAGGGCGGAACGACGTAGAGTTGGAGCGAATTAGGAGGCTCTAATGTCAAAAAGTTACGCAAATATCGTGGACGACGTAGAAGCTTTCGCCCAGGACGGGGGAATCGACC
>ERZ1292632.1586-Hain-H43-01um-R2-1586-length-21559-cov-13_pt1 | contig 21559 bp, 49 predicted proteins | sample MGYA00564407_ERZ1292632 | MGnify/ENA primary metagenome ERZ1292632 (study PRJEB36523, sample SAMEA6512637) | groundwater metagenome | collected 2019-01-08 | study: AquaDiva: Metagenomics assemblies of 32 groundwater samples | reverse complement strand
GGCGCGGGCGCGGGCGCGGGCGCGGGCGCGGGCGCGGGCGAGGTCGAGGTCGAGGTCGAGGTCGAGGTCGAGGTCGAGGTCGAGGTCGAGGTCGAGGTCGCGGGCGAGGTCGAGGGCGCGGTCGAGGGCGCGGTCGAGGGCGCGGTCGAGGGCGCTTTCATTGGCCTCCCACTCTTCGGCGACTGGAATATCGCCGGCAACAGCGCGCTCGTACAGCGATGCGGTCATGGCAATCGCCTCGTGCTCATCTGCCACGAGAGTCAGCATCCAATGCGCGACGCGCACTGCGACCTGATCGATTGATTCGTGCGGCGGGGCCGGCTGCAGAGCATCGACTGAAAGCCGAATATCATCGATGGTCATCATGTCTCGTCTCCTCGGTCAATGTGTTCGCACTCGCCGTCAGTACAGCCAGTGCATTCGGTGATCTCATCCTCGAGAAGAGTGCGCAGGTCATGCAGCGCAGCCGCAATGCTGGAGCGCATCGCCACCGGCCGGCCCTGGTCGTAGTCCATCTCTGAGGCGCGGTACTCGCCGGCATGGCCCTCAACCCATACGTCGACATTGCGGCCGTCGACTACGATCACGTTGGCGCCGAGGCGGGGGCGTGGCGGCTCTGTTGGAAAGATGACGTCCAGCGCAGTCAGCATGTCGCGGAAGAGAGGATTGGCGCTCATGACTGAGCGCTGGTCTCGTAGACATCATTATCAGGCGTGTGCTCCCCATCAGCGCCCATAGGACTTGCGCTCATCCATGAAGCAATGAATCTGGTTTTCATGCCGACACCCGCTGTCTTGCCGCCCTTAACTGAGCCCGCGCCCGCCGCACGATCTCGTGCTGGATGTGCCGGGCAATCTCCATCGAGTACACGTCGCCCGACCGCTCGTAGCCGGCTTTGAGGGCGCGGAGCATGTCGAGGTCGAGTGCGCGCAGGTGGGATTCGATGGGGGTCACAACAGCACCCACAGCGCCAACACGGCGATCAGGACTTCGTTCACGAGTGGAATGTTCATGCCAGCACCTTTTCGATGAGTTGCATCGCGCCCATCGTGAGCCCGATGATGGAGAGGAAAGCGCCGCTGCTAAGCAGGTCGCGCTGCAGGGAGTAGAGGCGGTTCATGAGAATCTCCAGCTCTGCTGCGACTTCGGGACCGCGACTGCGCCGGCCCGCACGACCCACATGCGATTGCCGCGGGTGAGCAGGCGGATGCCGCGACCGGCCTTGCGCTGGGCGAAGTCGGTGCGCTCGACGTGCGAGACGATGGCGGAGTAGGCGGATGCGTGTTTCATGGCGGGTCTCTGGTGTTGCCTTCGCTCATGGGGCGAAAGTAACGGAATTCCGTCTGACGTGTCAACTGGATTCCGTCTGCATTGATCAAAAAAATGCCCGCCTACGGAAAACCGTGACGGGCGTCGGGACTTACCGACCGGAGGTTTCGTTCTGCTCTACGCCTCGTGCCTGCTGGATCGACGGCGGCGCGATATGATCTGCTGCACCGATTCTTTCAGTTCCTTCCCCGCCAGGATGCGTTCGTTCTCGTCCAGACCCTTGATCATGTCCAGAGGAGGGAACTCTTCTGGCCAGTCGTGTCGCGGCGGTACCTGCTGGATCATGGTCAGCGGATGGCCCTCGCCAGTTGCCAGGTAATGCGGATTTATCTGCAGTGCTTCAGCGAGTTGCGGAATCTTGGTGCTTGAGTGTTGGCGCTGATTCTCGATCTCGCTGAGGGTGGTCACGGCCACCTTAGTCTTCTTGTACAGTTCCTGCCGGCTCAGTTTTCTTTCGCGGCGCCAGAACGTTAGGCGCTGGCCTAGATGGCTGCCGGGGCCGGGATGGTCTCGAATCGCCTTCATATCATTAGGGTGACGGAATTCCGTGACTGCATGCCGTTGCATTTCGCAGACGGGATCCCGTATGCTCGGGCTCATGGCAAAACGAAAATCGATTTCTTGGCGTTCGCGCATCGCTGATCTACGAGCGGCGCCGATCGGGATGACCCTCGCCGAGATCGCGGACAAGTTGGAAGTCCCGCGCACCACGCTTTCGGATGTTGCCAACGGGCACACGCAAGCGCCCACCGGGGACGTTGCCGTCAAGCTCTGGCAGTTGCACAACGAGCTCTGCGGCTCCTCCAAGACAGGCTGACCGGTGTCGCCCATGCCCGACTCCCTCTATTCCCCTGATTTCCCCCCAGCCTGCCCTGCGTCGCGTCCCAGCGCCAGCCATTGCAGTCAGCACATTCCGAGTGCGTGGCGTGGTGAAACTTTGGGTGGATTCGTAGGCGTACATCGCAAGCTATTGCCTTGTGTTGCTTTTGTTCGTTCCGAGTGCGTAGGTACTTTACGTAATCCTTGCGGGAAGTCCCTTGTACTTTCGTCACGCATCTCGGCGGCGTCGCCACGCGTAGCGCACGCCCCCGCGAATCACCAGTCTCTATGCGGCCCAACCAGCGAGACCGCTCCGGCCTGGCTATGCAATGCCTCAGCCAGTAGTGGATCCACTATGTACCGGTACCACTCGCTGCGCGGGCCGCGCCTTTCCTCAACCACGCACTGGAGTGCAAATGACCGAAGAAACATTGGAGCAACAGATTCAACGCAAGGGACTGACTGCGCCACGAGTCATGCCCGATCGCATCAAGTCAGTGATTCGCGGCGAGCAGTTCCACGTGTTCGAGGGCTCGTGCCTGACCGTGTGCTGCCTCACTCTGGCGAACGGGTTCACGGTGACAGGCGAGTCAGCCTGCGCCTCGCCCGAGAACTTCAACAAGGAGATCGGCGAGCGAGTGTCGCGCGACAACGCAGTCAACAAGATCTGGCCGCTCGAAGGGTATCTGCTCAAGCAGCAACTGCGAGATTCCGCCGCGGTGTGCGCGGCTGCGGATCTCACGCTGGAAGGCTGAGCCTCCCCGGCCCCAGCGGGCTCACGCAGTGCGCTGACGGGGCGCGCTCGGGGCTCGCTGCGGGCCGCTTTCTCTCGGTGCGCCCATGAGCCGCATCGAGCGCATCGGGGATGCCACGCTGATATTGGGCGATTGTCTTGAGGTGCTGCCGACGCTGCCTAGGGTCGAGGCATGCGTAACAGACCCCCCCTACGGAATCTCCTACTCTCACGGCAAAGGCGGCGGGAAACTCGCGCGCAGTACCGTATTCGATTCGCATCCTGTCGCTGGCGACGATGCGCCATTTGATCCGGCGCCATGGCTAGGTTTTGAGAAGGTAGTGCTATTTGGTGCGAATCATTTCGCCAGCCGTTTACCGGATTCCTCTTTCTGGCTTGTATGGGATAAGCGAGACGGCATCTGCAGCAACGACCAGGCTGACTGCGAGCTCGCATGGGTGAAAGGGAAAGGGAATGCCAGGGTAATACGCCACCTCTGGAACGGGATGCTAAAGGACAGCGAGAGAGGCGTACCGAGAGTCCATCCAACACAAAAGCCAGTTCAGGTGATGACATGGGCTATCGAGCAAATTGGATTCCCTGAATCCATCCTAGACCCCTTCATGGGCTCCGGCACCACCGGCGTCGCCTGCGCCAACCTCGGCCGCAAGTTCATCGGCATCGAGATCGACGAGCGCTACTTCAACATCGCGTGCAACCGCATCGAGGCGGCCTACAAGCAATTGAGGCTTTTCGCATGACCACCGAACACAAGCAGCCACCTCCCGGCCTCTCCTGGCAATGCTCCTGCGGCGCCTACAACGCGCTCGGGCGCTACTTCTGCTCCTGCGGTAAGCAGTTCGCCGCACCCACCTGCCCCCGCTGCGCTCTGCTCGGCTACCGATGCCCGAGGTGCGCGAGGCTGAGTACTGGGCCGGTGCATACGGGGTACGTTCGGCCGGCGGTCAGGGTATGAAGAACCTCCATGAGATCGACCAGTACCGCCGCCTCGATTTGGAGTTACGGGCTCACGGCGTCGTTGGAGATCGCGGCAACGGGATGTTCGTTGTCCCCCTGGGTGAGGCTCATCTCTGCGTCATCGCAAGCAACGGCGGCGGCTGGGATCATGTCAGCGTGTCCACAGAGTTTCGATGCCCGACGTGGGATGAAATGGAGCACGTGAGGAAACTGGTATCGGCTCACGGCGAGGTGTGGGTGCAGTTTGGAGTGCCAGCCGCAGAGCACATCAATTTTCATCCCTACTGCCTGCACTGGTGGCGTCATCAGCGACGTGAGCAACGCTTGCCGCCATCGTACATGGTAGGGCCAACCAGGGGCGTCGCATGACCTGTCCGTGCTGCACCATCATCGGTCAATGCGCCAAGTGCGGCCGAAGCCTGAACAATGGCCACAACTGTGATGCGCCTGAGCTGAGACTGACCGCAGAGCAGCAGCAGTTGCTGGATTCGATCGTGACGGCGGCGTACTCCAAAGTACGCAAAGCCGACGAGGCGAAGTCATGACCCTCTGGGCCGTAGAGACCGCATGCACTGAGCCCGGCGATAGGGTCAGGCACTGGTTCTTTTCTCCCCAGGCGCATGCCGCTGAGTCGGCGTCGTTCCTCGAGTCTTGGACGCCGGCTGTATGGCACTGACCAAAATTTCCTCGAGCTACCCCCTAGCTCGTTCGCGCGCACGCTCGATAGTCGTGTCGCGCCTTTACGCCGGCTGCCTGCGGGCCGGCTCTTTCTCGGCCGGAGTCTGACTTCGGATTCATTGCCTGCAGCAGAGGACTTTCGTGACCCACAGCCTCGAAACAATCGTCGCCAAGCTTCGCGCCCCGCGCCGTCTCATCAGCTTGAGCGGCCAGCCAATCCGGCTCAACGACGAGCAGGGCGAAGTCCTGGGCCTGATGTGCTCGGGCATGCAGCACAAGCAGATCGCTTTCCGTCTCGATTGGAAGCTCGCAAAGGTGCGCGAGGTCAGCGCCTCGACTCTGCACCTGACCGGCTGCAAGACCCCGGCACAGCTCGGCGCGTGGGCCGAGAGACAGGGAGCCTTAGTGATCTCTCGCAAGGAAGACTCAGGGCGTTCTGTTGGACAATCTCTCAATGCAATTGGAGCCGCCCATGCCGCGCCCTAAGTCCGGCCCCCTCTGCGCCACCTGCCACGGCGCACTACGTGCCCCGGGCTCCTGCTACTGCCACGCCTGCAAGCGAGCTCGTGAACTGGCCTGGCACGCCCGGCGCAAGGCTGGGCAGCCGCAGTCTCGTCCGCGGCTACGGCATGAACTCGAGTACTGCAATTGCAATGATCCGCGGTGCACGGGCGTGACGTGTCGGTATGTGAGGGTGAGCGCGTGACCGGCATCCGCATCACCCTCGATGCCAAGGGCCGCTGCTGCGGCCGCAAGCCCATGGTCTATCGCCGCACCGGTCATCTCTTCTGCCCCCGCTGCTGCGCGCAGTTCTCACTCGGCGGCGAGCAGCAAGCCAACTGGGCGTGGCACGCGCTGCCTGACGGCACTTTCCGCGCGGCCCTCATGAAGCACGACGCCAACAAGGATGCGCGCCTGAAAGAGGCTGCTGTGCGGTCTGGGGTAGCGGCATGAGCATTCCATCCTGGCTCCCCTGGCCCACCTACCGCGTTCTCGTTCGCTATCGCATGTGGCGCAACTCTGCCAGCGAATTGAACCGCCGCGTCGATGTCGAGAACGCCCTGCTGCGCGCGGCCAAGAGCGGGGCGGGACTGACGCCGGAGCAGTGCCGGGAGTTGGGGATGAGGCTGGGGAGTATTGCGTGATCTGCCCATTCTGCCGCTGCGACCCATTCCACTACGTACACAACGGCCTCGGTTATGAGGCTGTGGCAATCAACTGCTGCGACGCCGGTGTCGCTCTGTACCGGGGCGACAAGGCCGCCGCCAAGATACTGAGGCTCAGGCGCAGTCATTCGCCACGCAAGAAAGCGCGAGCGGCCCGCATGTTCCAGGAGACATTCGGATGACCGACATCCAAGACGCCGTGACGCTCGCCGCAGACCTGCAGCGCACGCCGCTGCAGATCGCTGCCAAACGTGTGTACGACGCACTGTTGGACGCTGAGCGCTATTTGCAGCAACTCCACTCTCTGGACACCTCGATCAACTACGTTAACCGGACCATGATCCGTATCGATGCGTCATGCGCTGACATTGCAATGCTGATGCACGAGGGCGACTGCGAATGAGCGCCAGCACCGTAATCCTGGGCATGCTGGAGGACAAGCGTGCGTGACCACGGCCGGATCTATTGCGCATTCTGGAGCAGCAACGACGTCCAGGCGATGTCGGACGACGCGAAGCTTCTTGCTGCGTACCTGTTGAGCTGCCAGCACGGCACGATCGCTGGCGTCTTTCGCCTTCCGGACGGTTACGCCTGCGAGGACTTACGCTGGACCGCTGAAAGGGTTTCGAAAGGGTTTCGAGAGCTTGAATCTAACGGTTTCGCAAACCGTTGCGAAACCACGAAATGGGTATGGGTGAGGAAGTATCTCGAGTGGAACAAGCCCGAGAATCCGAACCAGTGGAAGGCGGTCGACAAGGTGGTGTCTATGGTGCCACCGGGATGCGCATGGCTCGGTGATTCTTCCTGGAAAGCAAGCCCCGCCATCCCCATCCCAGAGCCTGAAAAAACAAACCCTTCAGGAACCGTTACGGAACCCTATCGAAATCAGGATCAGGATCAGGAGAAGGATTCAAGAGATGTCGAGTTGCCCTCGACCGAGCCGGCCGAGAAGAACGGCAAGCACGCCGGAGTGCCTGGCGACGTGGAGCAGGTATTCGACCACTGGCGGCAGGTCTGGAAAAAACCCAAGGCCAAACTGGACAACAAACGCCGGAAGGCAATTCAACTCGCTCTGAAGTCCTACCCCCTGGACGACCTCCGGAAATCAATTTCCGGATTCAAGAATTCACCGCACCACCGAGGCGAGAACGACCGCAAAACCCCGTTCGATGACATCGAGCTTTTCGTGCGCGACTCGAAGCACGTCGAGATGGGGCTTTCGTTCGCCGAAAAAACATCTGGGAGTTTGTTCCGTGGTGCCATTTGACCTGATCACCCTGCACAACCTGCGCCGACGCGGACAGTGCCCGAAGCTTCCCGTGTTCGTCACCGACCGCTGGGACTGGCAGCAGAAGCTTGCCGACCTCGGCAGCCTCTGCATCCGCTTGAAGAGCGCATCAGACCACGAGCACGACTGGTCGGCGATTGCTGGCCTGCACTGCATCCTGCTTTGCCACGGGGACATCCTGGAACTGAATCAATCAGGCCGATACCAGTCGCTCGCTTGGACGATCGTTGAAGCATGCCCGTCGCAGTTCGAGGCGTTCTACCAGGACGTGGTTTACGGCCGGGCGGGGCCGAGCTACAGCAGCGTGATTGTTGGAATCCAAGAGCCCATTGAAAAAATCATGCAGCGAGACGCGCTGCTATACCGATTGCTGAGGCACAACTGATGGTCGCGAATATCAAGCAACTGCTGATCCAGGACACGCCCATCGATTGGGATCGGTACATCCTGGACGAATCGGACCTGGAGCGCTTCGTCGACCCATCGTCGCTGGTCACGCGCATCAGCGATGTGCTGCACAACCGCGGCACCCGCGAGGGCGTGCCGCTACTGTGGCAGAGCATGGCCGATCGTGTGCGCGTGCGCCGCGGCAAGCTAACCATCTGGGCCGGAATCAACCACCACGGCAAGACCGCCTTGCTCAAGCAACTTTCTCTTCAGCTGACGCGTGCCGGCGAAAAAGTCTGCATCGCCTCGCTCGAGGAATCCCCGGAAGAGACCATGGCCGACATGACGGCGATGGCCATCCCCGACACCGACGTGCGTGAGTCCGATGACTGGATTGATCTGGTCTGCCACAACCTCAGCGGCAAGCTTTGGCTGTACAACCAACGACTGATGATGACGCCCCAGCGCATCCTTGCTCTGATTGCCTATTCGGTGCGCGAGCGCGGCTGCAATCACTTCGTGCTCGACTCCATGATGCGCACTGGCATCGAGCAGGATGACGGCGAGGGACAGCGCGTGTTTCTCAATCAGCTCGGCTACTACGCGGACAAGCTGAATGTCGGCATTCACCTGGTGAATCACATCGTCAAGGCCGACGAGACTCAAATACCGGGCAGGCACAGCATTCGCGGTGGCGGCGCCATGATGGACCAAGCCGACCAGATATTCATCGCCTGGCGCAACGTACGCGAGGACAAAACCGATATGGACCCGGATGGTCTGCTGATCGTTGGAAAGAACCGCGGGCGGCGTCCGCTAAATTGGATCGGCAAGATAGAGCTGCACATGCACAGCAGCGGCCAGTTCATTCGGAAGCGCAACGACAGGCCAGTGGACTTCATTGGACTGCCGGAGTCAGGCCGATGGTAGCCGTCGAAGTCAACCAACGCGGCCGCCACGGCCCCTACCACCTGCCCGCCAACTGGCGCGCCGTCGAAGGCAACCCCGGCGAGCTCCTCTACGTGATCCGCATCTGCGACACGTTCTGGTGCCGCATCGAGGGCGGCGAGTGGGCCGCATACGGCGATGCCTGCGGGCCGATGACGGGCAGGCTGCTGGGTAGGTACCCGACGCGGGATCATGCGCTGGTGGCTTGCAGGGATGAGATGCATCGACTGGAGAGTGCGGCGTGAACACGGTTACACAGATCAAGCGCCCAGTGCTCAGGTATCACGGCGGCAAGTTCATGCTTGCCGAATGGGTCATCAGCCACTTTCCAGAGCATCGCGTCTACGTCGAGCCATACGGCGGCGCGGCCAGTGTGCTGATGCGCAAGCCACGCGCGTTCGCCGAAACCTACAACGACCAGTGGTCGACCGTGGTCAACGTGTTTCGCGTGCTGCGGGATCCAGGAACCGCGGCCGCGCTCGAGCGCATGCTGAGGCTCACCCCTTTCGCGCGTGAGGAGTTCGAGGCTGATTGGCCTGCCGATGGCGCATCCAAGGTTGAGCTTGCGCGCAGGACCATCCTGCGAAGCTTCGCGGGTTTCGGATCGGCCAGCGTCAACGGCGCGCATAGCACAGGATTCCGAGCGAGCAGTCGCCGGCAATACACGATCCCGGCGCACGACTGGGCTCGATACCCTGAGCACATCCAATCTTTCGTCGATCGCCTTAGCGGCGTGGTCATCGAGCACCGCCCTGCGCTGGATGTGATTGCCGCGCATGACGGCGCCGACAGCCTGTTCTATGTTGACCCGCCATACCCTCACGAGACCCGCAACATGCGTCGAGGCAATGCCGCCTACGCGCACGAGATGAGCAACGCTGATCACGAGGCAATGGCGCAGGTCCTCGAATCGCTCAAGGGCATGGTTGTGCTAAGTGGATACCGGTGCGCGATGTACGACAGGCTATTTGCTCACTGGGAGCGACGCGACTCTCGCGCGCTAGCTGATGGCGGCCGCGAGCGGACCGAATCGCTGTGGCTCAACCTTGCGTGCGCCGGCAAGCAACGGCAACACCAGATGGCGCTTTTGAGTTCCACCACCAGCGCCGATGGCGCGAAAGGAGAATGACGTGAGCAGACACGGCTACTCGGATGACCTCGACCCGCTCGACCTTGGCCGATGGCGCGGACAGGTGCTGAGCGCCAGCCGCGGCAAAAGAGGTCAGGCTTTCTTCCGCTCGCTCATCGAGGCGCTGGACGCCATGCCGGTGAAGGAACTAGGCAGCGGCGACATGGTGGACGAGCAGGGATGCGACTGCGCATTGGCAGCGCTCGACAGGCACCGCGGCGGCGACCCGGAGAACCTGGACCCGTATGACCACAAGAGCCTCGGGCGCGAGTTCAACATCGCCCATCAGCTGTCGCAGGAGGTCATGTTCATCAACGACGAATGCTGGCCGCACAACGACAAGGCGAAGCGCTGGCATGAAGTGAGGGACTGGGCCGCAAAGCAAATCATTGCAGCCTGAAAATTCATCTCTTCCACGATATCCAACAGCACTAAAATCAGTTACAACAGAGGCTCCAATGTTCATCGACTGTTCCAACATGCTCAACGAAATGTGCGGCGCGCTGCCGCGAGCAGCAGGTCTTCCTGGCCATCGCCTGCGGTGACATGCCCAACTCTACGGCCCGGCGCCTCGGGCTCAGCGTCAAGACCATCAGCACCTATCGCGTAAGGGTGATGGAAAAACTTGGGCTGGCCAGCAACCAGCATTGCACGGCGTACGCGATGACCTTTGGGCTGCTGGCCGTCGAGCTCGCGCTGCCGGTGAATCTGGCCAAGGCGCTGGATGGCGCGGCGGCGGAGGTGACGCACTGATGAGTGACAACGTAATCCAGTTCGGCGAGATGGCATTCAAGCTGCGAGGCAAGCGTTATCCACCTGGCCATTATCTCCACGATGGCAAGGACGATCGATGCAAGCACCTACATGTCGAGCTGGACGATAACGGCGACATCGTTCTCTGCACAGACTGCAAGAAGCAGGTGAGCGCCTATTGGGCGTTACGGATCATCACCGAACAATGGGAAGAGCAAAACAAGAAGCTCGCCAAAGAAAAAACTCGGCTGTGGGAAGAGACTCAAAAATCCCTTCACCTGGTGGCCGCTCGCAGAGTTGAAGAGGCCTGGCGGACCAGGTCAATGCTCCCAGCATGCCCTCACTGCCATCGGGGAATAAGCCCGAGGGACAACTTTGGATCTTCGCGTGTCAACGCCGAAATGGAACAGCGCAGGCGCCAGAACGAGGCGGCCAAGCCATGAGCCCCGCCAAGAAGCGCTATCGCCTCCACGTCCTTGCCGGCGGCCTCTGGTTCGTCAACCTCGTCGACGCCACTGGCAAGTGTCTGCGCACTTCGATGCCCCGGCGCTGCTCGGGTGAGGCAATCAGGAGGGCGCCGAGGTGACCTGGCTGGACTACGCGCTAGCGGTGATCCTGCTGGCAGCTCTGATCGGCTGCCTCGTGGCTATCGCGCGAGGCGACGTCGAGCTATGACAGCGCGGAGCATCGCGTGATGGCCATCCGTGACAACGTCAGGCCCTGCGGGGAGATTCCCCCCCCTCAGCCGACCCGTATGTAGCGGGTCATTCGGGATCTTCGCCGTGAGAGCCCAGCAGCCCCATTGCCGCCGGGCGTATGGCAAGCTTGCCGTCTCAGATCTCCTGCGCCGGCAGGTCCGCGATGCACTCATCGGCGATGCGATCGCAGCCGCAGTTGGCTGCGACGCGCTTGATCGCGGCCGGGATCTCGTCCCACACGATCCAGTGCTCGGGATCGATCACCGAGCCGGTCGGCGGGTCGAGCAGCTCGCCAGCGGCCAGGCCGCGCTCGCTCTGCCACTGGCTGCTGTAGGTGCCGTACACGATCGTACGGCCATCCTCTCGATTCTGGCGGACTCGCAACTGCCAGCGACGATTGGTCTGCGACTCGTGAGTGTTGTCCCAGTCCTTGGCTCCAGCGATCTCCGGCCATTCCTCCTCGCGGATCTTGACCGGCGCGCGATCGGTGAGGGTAATGGTGCGGGTCTTGGCCAGCGCGGCATGGGCTGCAGTCTCGACGATGCTCAGTCCGGGGACCGAGGCGAGCATGTCCAGATCGGCTTGGGCTGCCTCGCGGGTGCCGTACGGGATGCCGCCGGGGATCTCGGTGCCGTCGGCCTTGTGGATGCGGTATTGGATCGTCATGGTCATCTCCTGGTGCCCCCTGATACGCGGAGGCTTGCGCTTGGCGGATCTTCCACCCCGATGGCCCGCTGCGACGGGCCAGAAGGCTGGATCAGATCAGTAGCGTGCGAGGGCGGCGAGAAAGTGCAGCAGGGTCGGCTGCGTGCGCCACGCGTAGCCGATCCGCTCCATCGACAGACCAGACCGAGCCGCGACCCCATCGAGGTACTCAGAGACTCCCCGCTTGCTGCCGTCGCAATAGTAGGGGCAGAGGCGAGCGAACTCCCGCTCTTCCTCGAGCACGAGAGGGCCAGCCCACACCGGGCAATGCGGCTGCTGGCCGGCGAGATCTGCAGCGGCCTGAAGCGCGGTCGGCCAACTCTGCGGGGTGGTGGTCATCGGCGGTCTCCTGGTGGTCGTGGTCAGCGCTGGAATTTGCGCCCTGCTCCACCCTGCACCGAGCGGGATGGAGTCGGGCGGGAACTCTCAGTAGTCGTGCTGGCAGCTCTTGCAGTCGCTCGAGCGCGGGCGGCCCTCGATGGAGCCGCAGCTGCAGCCGGTCCAGCCCGAGGCGCGGCGGGCACCCGTCGGACCGCTGCGGCGGGCGCCACCGGTGTAGCGGTAGGCGCCAGCATGCTGGCTGCCATCGTGGTTGGTGTCGCTGCGGGGCCGGTCCAGGCTCTCGGTCGCGACGATGCACTTGCCGTCGCCGCTCCACACGATGGAGGTCACCAGCGCCTCCCATGTCTTGCCGCTCTGGGTGGTGATGCGGACGACATCACCCACGACGGCGGGGCCCTTGGTGGTGGCGCCCCAGGCGCCATTCTTGAGCTTGGTGGGGCTAGCGGCGAGGGGATTCGCGGTGTTGTGGCTAGGCATCTGGTCTCTCCTGGTGCTCCTTGGCCCGGAGCGGGGAGCCGCAGAACTCTGCGGCGTGGGGGAATCATGTCATCACTGGCGCGGCGAGTCAATAGCTCACATGGTACGTACTCACCGCTTCAGGTGTCGCCATTCGGGGGCTCTGCCAGCGCGCCATCCCGGGTCGGTGTCTGTGCTCCTTGCGCGCTTGAGGTGCTGCAGCGGCGAGAGCCGGTGCCTGCGGATATGGGCGCCGACACTGGCCCTGCTCAGGCCAGTAATCTCTGCGATCCTGTATGCCGACCACCCCTCCTCTGGAGGCTCTTGCGCAAGCACGGCCACGATTTTCGCGAGCCGCTCCGCGTACTCAGATCTGGTCAGTGGCACTACAGCCGCTCCATGACGAGGGCATACGTCCGCTCCGAGGGCCGGTGCTCGCCGCTGACGATCCGGCTCAGCTGCGTGCGGTCCACGCCCGTCAGGCGCCCAACCTCGCGCGCTGAGGCTGCCTGCAGGGCACGCTGTAGCTTGCGCAGCACCGTCGCTACCTGGGCGTCGGTGAGCGTGCTCCTGGGCCGGCCGGCGACCCAGTGGCCCCGGCCGTCTTTGCGTTTGGATTTCATTGCGCCATCCGGCACAATGGATTCAGGCATTTTTCCCGTCTGTGCGCAGTGGCGCCGATACCACGCGAGTCGAATCCATACACTGATCCATCGTCAGGGCGCCAGCCGCCACTGCCGTTTCGAGCCAGCACGCTCCCAGGCGGGAGCACGTCGGCCGGGACCCATGCCACTTCGGGACTTGCCTCGACCGCGCCAGGCATCGCCATGGCTGCAGATACAGCGGATCCCATGTGATGATGCACGCATACCCACTTCATGGGCTGCGGGGCGTTCATCCCCCCACCACGGCGCAGAAGCCTTTCGCCCGTGCTCGCGTTGCCGCGCGCCGCGCGCTGGCCAGGCTCGAGTAGGTCTTTTTGGTCGGCAGTTCGTAGCTGCCGTGAAAGTAGAAAAGAACCATGATTTTTCCCATGTCGCTCTCCCGTCTGTTGACCCTTCCACCCCGCTGCCCTCAGTGCGAGGGCAGAAGGCTGGAGCAGGGTTAGGCCGCGCCCTCGACCCACACGGCCGCAACGTAAGGCCCGCGCTCCATGTAGCGGGTGCCGTTGACGCTACGCACGCCGATCGATTGGGCGTATTGGATTGCCTGGTCGAGTTCCGGGAAATCACGCCAAGTTCCAGGCTCGCCCTGTACGCTGTAGTGGTCGAATTTTCCAGTTGCCAAGCGCTCCTGGGTGACGCCAGCATTTTCGAAGGCCCGAACGTTGTTGATTTTCAGAATTTCCATCTTCGTTCTCCTGTTGGCAGTCCGGTATGGCCTGCCGATGGGTGTACAATAGCTCGCCACAGTGACAGAGTCAATAGCTCACATAGTACGCACTCACCGCAACGTCACGCACCGAAGCGTAAATTTTTCTTCATTGGGATTCAGGCTGGCAGAATAGAGGCACGCAGAATCCCGGAGAAATACGCGTAAAATGAAACGCGCGGTACAAGAACGCATCTTCGGTGACCCCTGGAAAAATATGTTCTATGCGTCGCTGGGGATCCCGGGCGCGCTTTTCGGGTCTGGATGGACTTTCCGCATTGGCGTGATCTGCGTCTGTCTTGGGGTGGTAATGGCGGCAGCTGGTTGGCTGGTGAAACGATGAGCCTGCCTCGCTACGCTGCCAGGGTTGACACCACGCAGTCCGAGATCGTCGAGGCGCTCCGCAAGGCCGGATGGAATGTGCTCGTGCTGGGCTACCCGGTGGACCTGCTCTGCGACAAGAACGGCGAGATCAGGCTGCTGGAGTGCAAGACACCGACTGGCAAGCGCACGCCCAAGGCCCGGCTCGACAAGCGTCAGGTCGCACAGGCCGAGTTCTGCGCTCGGACCAAGACACCGTACGTCACAAGTGCAATCGAGGCTCTGCGGGCTCTTGGAGAGATCCAGTGAGCAAATATCTTCTATTCGCCGGCCAGCAATACCCACGCGGCGGAGCCTATGAGCTCGTCGGGGCATACGAGACCGTCGGCGAGGCCAAGTCCGCACTGCCGGGTGACCCTCAGTGGGCGCACGTCATTGAGATTCGCAGCCTTCGCATGGTGGCACAATGGGAGCACCTCACTGGGCCGAGCGGGCATTGGATGGCGATGGCATGAGTCGCTGGAAGAATCTCATTGCGGCTCAGCAAACAGACGCCGGATGGTGCTACGTCAATCTCACTCTGCTGGGGCACCGAGAGGCCCAGGTGATGGATTCGATTGCGCGCCATGCGACTGGAGGAAAGCTCGAGTGGGGCGCTCTGCGGAGCATCGCTCGCGCAACTGGCATCTGCCCAAAGCAGGTATGGGCCACCACCAGGAGGCTGCGCGCAAAGTTCGGCGTGCCCAATCGCAACGCACTGGTGCCCATCGCTCAGCAACTCAGACTTGGAGGGCGCGGCAGATCCAGTAACCAGGCGTCGAAGTTTGCAACTGTATTTAGCCCTGCGAGTGCAGGCGCAAATGCCACGCGAACGGAGGCTTTGCACCCTGGAACTGCCCCGAGCCGCGCCCTCTGATCCAACAACGGGAAGCCACAATGCACGAAAAACCCTTCATCCACGCCGACGGTCCCTCGCTGATGCGCCTTGCGATTGGCGTGCTGTGCGCCGTCATCGCGCTGGCCTATGGTCTGTCGGCCTACGGTCAGGACGCACCGGTCGAGCCTCCGCCAGCGACCAAGTACACATCGACGTTCGGCGTCGAGTTCGAGCTCACGCCGGCCCAGCTCATCAAGCTCGAGGCCAAGGCCATCTCAATCATCCGCCGCAAGGGTGCTGTGTCGGGCGAGCAGGCCACATTGGCCGAGGCTCGGGCCATCACTCGGCCCAATGGCATCATCGATGCGCAGGTCTGCTGGGAGTACGTGAGCACGGATCGGCTGCGAGGGATTGTGCAGGCCACGGTGACCGGGGTGAGGATTCAGAGGCCGGAGCCATTGAGCCGCGCGCCATGAACACAGACCCCTCGACCATGACTGCCGAGCTGCATGCGCTGATCGAGCGCCTCGGCATCGACACAACCTACTGGCACACCCTTAGCCTCGACTTTCGTCGCACCGGTGACGGCAACGCGCTCGTATCCAGGATGAGCCTCAAGGTAATGCCGCCTCCAGAATTGAGAGACCCGGTGATTGACCGGCTTCGCGGGATATCTGGATTCCCGAGGCTGCCATGAGCGAACTCGCCGAACGCCTGATGATCATGAGTGGTGGCAGGGCTCTGCAGTTCGACGCTGCGCCCGGAGGTGCCCGGCCAGAGTGGACGGCCGCTGATGCGGCCATGGCATGTCAGGGATTGGATCAGCGCAGGTATGCCGCGTTCGCGTACCGATGGGCGAGAGATGAATCCTTGTATTCGACGCTGCGCGGCGCGCTGCTCAACGCAGCAGCCGAGCTCGCCGAACACGAGCGCTGGCCGGCTCGCACCAGCGGCAACAGCAGGTACCTCGATGGTCTGGTGAGGCTGGCCATATTCGAGGAATTGAATCCGCCTTCGGTGGTCATCGCAAGGATGGATGCTTCGGAGCGAGCCCGGCTATTCAATCAGGACCCCGGCGCCATCGAAGAACTTCTCCGGGATGGTCTCACCTCGAGGCTGCGCCCTATCCTGATGGCCTCGCAGGCTGGGGTCTCTCTGCACATCTGGAATGCCGAGCTGTCGCGCCGATACGAGGGTATTCGCGGCATCCTGGAATCATGGTGCGGGCAAGCCAGGGCACATGCATCGCGTTGGCTTCACGACCACTTCGATTCGAGCGGCGACCAATCATCTGATGCCGGCGGCCAGGGCAAGAGTGCTACGTACAAAGAGCAGCGAAACCATCGGATCGCCAGTGAATACAGGTCGGGGAAAACGGTGGCTGAGATTGCCAGCAAGCATGGTTTTACGACCCGTCGGGTCTATCGCATGATTCAGCGAGCCGATGCTTGCAATTCTGGAATCGTCGTGTGACACTTTGACGCGAGAAGTTTTGTCCATCAAAAGCCTGCCATTTCGGCGGGCTTTTTCGTTTCTGGGAGTCCATTGCGCCCGATACTGCGGCTACCGCCATCGCCGCAGAGTTTCTCGACGTCGTTTCCTGGCACCGAAGATCCACTGAGCCAGTCTGGCGCATGGCGGACTGCGGTGAATTTCTACCGCGCGCCCGAGACGACGCCCGGCAAGTGTTTCGCCAATGGCCTGACGGACAACTTCGACGACGCGCTCGCGCAGCTGGTGAGCCCTCAGTTTGGGGCCGGCGACTACGAGATAACGGCAACGATATTTCGCCAGGGCGGCTACTCGCCTGGGGTATCGCACGAGGTTGGTCTGTATCTCGACCTGTTCATCAACAACGCGAACCCATCGAACACGCTGGTGAGCGGGTTCGAGATGCTGTTCCCGTACGCCTCGACTGCGTTCCAGATATTTCAGTGGCTCGGCGTCAATCACGCGTTCCCGGACAACTTCACGGAGCTCTCGCCGACAGCACAGAACGGCGGTCTGGCGGAGGTGCAGGACGGAGACGTGCTCAAGGCGAAGCTCGAGGGCACGAACATCACGGTCACGCAAAACGGCGTGGTCAAGTACACGCTGGCAGGCATCACGAGAAGCGGTAGCGGCGGGCCGGGCATGGGCTTCTACGTGAACCCGGGTGCCACCGCGGCGAACTACTGCATCACCGATTACTCGGTGCAGAGGCTGTAATGGCCAATGATGATTTCAATCGCGCGGATGGCAACCTCACCGCTCCGTGGGGCGCCGCCACCGGGTGGGCAGCGCTGCGAGTTTCGAGCAATCAGTGCGGCAACAGCGCAGGCTCTGACACAGATTCAGCGATGCGCAGGACGGATAGCACTTCACTGCGCTCGATATTCGAGTACCGAGGAGCGGCACCCGATGGCGGGCCGGCTCATCTCGATGCAGCCGGCAACGGCTATGTCTGTGAGTGCGCATCCGGCACGACGGTCAGAATCTACGACGTCACGGGCGGTCCGAACTACCACCAGATAGGCGGCGATGCACTTGCAGCGATCCTGCCTGGCGACATCGGAGAGTTGCGCATCGATGGCAACGACATCGTGTACTACAAAAATTCGGTGGAGACTTTTCGCGTGACCAGCACGCTTTTCCGCACTGGCCTGAGCCCTGCCATTTTCATCTTCTCTGGCACGATGAGAATAGATAATTGGAACGACGGGGCTGCAGGCGACACTCTCTTCGCTCAGGTGCTCACATGAGATCACTGGCAAGCCTCGAAGGCGTCCTGCTCATTGACAACCGCTGCAATGACGGCGTGCCCGACGAGATCGTCGTCGCACAGGGATTGCCTGTTGGATCGGGGCGTGGCGTGTTCGAGGAAGCGTGCTACACGTGCAGTCACTGTGAGGCCCAAGTTTTAAAGAACCGAAATCGCACGCGTCCACGTGGATTCTGCAAGGGCTGCAATCACGTGATTTGCGATGCGTGCGATGCGCGGTACCACGCCAGCGCTCACCAGTGCGTGCCCTTCAAGGCGTTCGCCGACGAGGTGCGCAACGCTGCTGCTCGCGGCGATGCCAATCCGGTTGCGGCGGCCGAACTTTATTTCACCCGATTGAATATAGGAGCGCCGTAAATGGCCCGCTACTCTCTCGCGTCGCAGTCCGTGACGCTCACTGCGGTTGCGGATACCGCGGCCATGACGGACAATGGCTATGCGTTCTTTCTGCAGGGCGGCAGCTCCACAATGCAACTACGCATCAGCGAAGTGCAGGCTGGCGGCGAGTCAACGTCATCGGCAACAGCGCTGATGGTATTCGGGCGCGACTCCACAGTTGCCGCAACCGGCATCTCCGGATGCACGAATGCGAACCTGGACGGCGCCTCTGTCGCGCCCGGCACGCTCAACGTATTCGGCCGAGTGAGCACCACGAAGCCGCAGCGATCCGCGACCCTTGGCCACCTGCTGGAGCACTCCTTCAATGCTTTCGGTGGCCTCGTGCGTTGGCAGGCCCGCCAAGGCGAGGAAATCACCGTTGTGGGCAACACAGCTTCGCTGGGAGAGGTTTCATATTCTGGCTTCACGGGAAGCTCCGGAATCGTCAGCTCGCATTGCATTTTTGAGATCGCGTGATCGATTGATTTAGCGAGGGCGCATGGCCGAAATTCTGCGCCCGCCGCTGCTCTCAGGGAGGCAAAACAAGCGGCCGATTGCTCGAGTAGACAGCTACCCGAACCTGCTGGCGACAACCCTGGCATCCGCGCCGGGGCTGAATCTGCCGCTGCGCGCGGCAAGGCTCGCTGATTCAGCGCCGCGTAGGCGGCGGTGGCAGCCAGATGCTTTGCTGTCGCAGGGATTTCTGGTCGACGACAGTGCTGACCCGGCAGTCGCCTCGCTGACTGATTCAGCGCCGCGCCGAGTGCGCAGGCTGTCTCTTGATCAGCCTCTGAACCTGCTGCGCACGACGCTCGCGCAGACTGGGCTCGGGCTGCCCCTGTTGGCGGTACGTCTCGATGGCTCTGCGCCCAGGCGCCGGCATCGGGTCAGCATTGATGCGTTCTATCGGCCGCTGACGCTCGGGATCATCGGCACATACAGCGCGTCGATCGATGAATCTGCTTCTGCCGCTGATGCGGTCAGTGCGGCGCTCGCTGCGATAGCCGCGCTGAGTGAGGCAGCAACTGGCGACGACCTGATCTCGGGCGCACTGGATGCGGTCGCTGCGATCAGCGAATCCGGTAGCGCCGCTGATTCGGTGTCTGGCCTAGTCACCGCCGTAGGCGCGGTGAGTGAGACAGGCTCCGCAGGGGATGCCCACTCGAGCGTGCTGGTCGCTGTAGGCGTGCTCTCAGAGACGGGCAGCGCGACCGACGTGATGTCTGGCACCTCGGGCAACGATTCGCTGCTGAGTGAGGCGGCAAGCGCCGCAGACGCGGTTACAGCGCTCATTGTTGGCGCTGACTCCATCAGCGAGGCGGCAAGCGCAGCCGACTCCATGACTTCGCTCCTGACCGCCGTTGCCTCCCTGAGCGAGACCGCGAGCGGTGCGGATGTCGTGTCGGCGATTGCCGCGCTCATCGCCACGCTCTCGGAAAGCGGAAGCGCCTCGGATCTGATCGACGGATCGATCAGTGGCAGCGCCTACAACGTCTCGATAGTCGAGACGGCCAGCTCATCAGACGCGCTGTCAGCGGCATTGGCTGCTGCAGCGGCGATGGCTGAGACAGCCAACGCCATTGACTCGCACACCGCTGTATTGACCGCTGTGGGGGCTGTGAGCGAGTCCGGCGCCTCATCGGATGCCGTGGTCGCACAGATTACGGGTGTCGCGAGCCTCAACGAGCTCGCCACCGCGCTGGACGTCATGAGCACGGGACTACCGCCTAGGGGGAGCCGAATCGTGATCGTCAGCGCCAGCGCCCGAAGCATCAAAATTCGACCGAACTGATCGGAGCAAACCAGTGATCGAGCAAGCGAATTCAGCTGCGGACTGCGCGGCACAGATGGTTGCGGTCGGCGGAATCGCGGAGCACATCGATGCCCCAAGGTTTCGGTTCGAGGTCGAGTGCATCGGCGCCGATGGCCAACTGAAGTGGCGGGACGAGTTCTTCAACACCGTTTTGACGGCGGGCAAGAACGACCTCCTCGACAAGTACTTTGCGGGCTCAGGCTACACGGCTACCTGGTTCATGGGCCTGATCTCGAGCGTATCGTTCAGCGCGATTGCCGCTGCTGACACGATCGCATCGCATGCCGGATGGACCGAGGCAGGGCCGACCAACGCGCCAAACTACTCGCAGTCGACCCGGCCGGCAGTCACATTCTCGGCCGCGAGTTCGGGAAGCAAGGCCACATCGGCCGCAAGCGCGTTCTCGATCACAGCCACGGGCACCGTCAAGGGCGCATTCGTCGTGACCAACAGCACGAAGGACGGCACCACTGGCGTCGCCTACTCGGCCGGTCTGTTCAGCGGCGGCGATCGAGCTGTCATCAATGGCGATTCGCTGAACGTGTCAGGCACTTGGAGCATCTAAGGCTGTGGATCTGGTGGTATCGCCGAACGTGAGCGACTCATTCGTCAGCATGGCGCTGACCGCCCAGTACGCGACTCAGAGGGCGGGCGAGATTCGTCCATTCTCCCTGGACATGTCGCCGGTCTCGGTATCGGCGTGGCAATCGCTGGTCTCTGTGGACGCCAATGCATTGGTGCGCCCCAGTGACGACGAGGCTACTGGCTTCGTGTATCGCGCACCCGCCAGTGGGCAGACGGGCGAGGATGAGCCCGCATGGGCCACGGCACTGGTAGATACTACCCAGGATGGCTCCATCGCGTGGGCCACGCTGGCACCGCCAGCATCTGGGCAGGACACCATTGCCAGCGCATCCTGGGATCAAGAGTCACCCCCGGATGCATCGCTGACGATCACCGGGTTGGCGAACACCCCGCTGTCAGCCAATGCAATGATTGGTGGCGGCACCCAGGGGCAGACGTACCTGGTGGTGGTGAGCATCACGATGAGCTCAGGCGCCGTGTACAAGCAGCCCATCTATGTCAACATCGTGTGAATGAGCTGGTATGGCGCACATCCAAAGGTCAGCAAGGCGGCCGCTCGCGAGCGAGCCCCACCGCGATCTTGCAAGGACTGCATCTACCAGGTCAGGTTGCATATGGGAGGCATGACTGAGTTGCTGGTGCCGGAACGTGGTGTGTGCACACGGTGTGGCAATCAGAGGTCTGCCGCAATGGCCGCCAAGCGATGAGCAGCCCCTACTACCAGACACAGCATTGGCGGGGACTGAGGCAGGCATGCCTACTGAGGGATGGCCACACGTGTGTGGTGCCTGGCTGCAATCGTGCAGGCAGCATCGTGGACCACATCGTTTCCAGACCAGACAAGTCCGGGCCAACACTGCACGACGTGATCAGCAACCTGCGCACCCTATGCAGGGACCACGACAACCAGGTCAAGGAGCGCAAGGGCAGGCTCACCAGGAAGAATGATGGACAATTCAAAGTGAAGGGATGTGATGCAAATGGATGGCCGTTGTGCTAGGGGTGGACGGGTTTAAGTATTTCTTTTGTAATCAATGGCTTAAC
>ERZ1292632.1585-Hain-H43-01um-R2-1585-length-21575-cov-43_pt1 | contig 21575 bp, 27 predicted proteins | sample MGYA00564407_ERZ1292632 | MGnify/ENA primary metagenome ERZ1292632 (study PRJEB36523, sample SAMEA6512637) | groundwater metagenome | collected 2019-01-08 | study: AquaDiva: Metagenomics assemblies of 32 groundwater samples | reverse complement strand
AAGTCGTAAGGCCCCGGCGTCGGCGGAGCGGGGAGCGGTAGAACGAGCCGAGAGGGGAGCAAGCGAAAGATGAAAATTCGTGCTTTTTTCGCGTGGTTTGATTTGTGGATTGGCTTCTACTGGAGTGCGCCGCACAGAACGCTCTATTTTTGCCCGCTTCCTTGTTGCGTGGTCGCGTTGACATTCACCCAAAGGGCGCCCACACCAGATTAGGAGGAAAGATGGAGAAAACGATTCTCACACTGGCGCTGATGGTTGTGCGAGCCATTGTCCAGAAGAAGCAAGTTCCGACATTTCGCTCAATCTTAGAAGAGCTACGAGACGCGATTGACTCCGTACTGGAGCACCGATGACCCCCGAAACGCAACGCACGTTAGAACGGTTGGAGGAGTGGAAGCAGCGCGTCAAGGACAACTGCCGCCCAATCCTCTACACCGATGATTGCGTTGCCCTCATCGCCGCCTGCGAGGAGTTGCAGCAGCTTCTTACATCTGAGAAGTTGCGCCGCCAAGAGTATCAGGACGCTTTGGCTGTTTTCGAGCCGAGTTACCACGCGGCGCAGCAGCGCGAGGCGGAGTTGCGGAAGTTGGCCGAGCGTTTGTCAAATTGTAATTCTGGCAACGACTATGACGAAGCGCGGGACGCTTGTGCTACGGCCATCCTCGCCATCTTGGACGGGAAGGAGAACCCGCCTGCGCCTGACCAACGCTGAAATCTTCGACCTGTGCTTGACGGCTTACCGAGCCTGCCAAGCGCAGATGGCTGGCCGTCCCGCCACTCAGAACGCCGGCGGATTCAGGTCCCGCCGCACCTATGGCAACGCCGCGGCTGAGTTCTGTGCCGAGTTCCGCCGCACGGCAGAGGACGTGATCACCAAGCAGCCGAGCTCGAGAGGCCGACTGAAACTCTGGACCGCCTACTACGTTGACGGACGGCCCTTCACACAGGCGCGAATCTCCGTCGGCGTCAGCCCGAGCACGTTCGCGTACTGGTCTAAGGAGATCGCTTGGAGCACCGGCGCCGCGCTCAGAAAGCGCCGCATCAAACCCCCAGGCGGATACTTCTTCTGGCTGATTCAGGGAGAGCAGCAGTAAGGTAAATTTTACATAGGTTCATTTTTGCGCTGGTACTACGATTTCTCTTGACAAACCTAAGCAGCTTTGGAATGATGGCAGCGTGGAGGGAATGGAATGGTGAAACCAAAGGTTGACGAGGAAGCCCTAGTCGCGGCGCTGAAACGAATTGAGAAGGAGCACCCCTTTAAGGTGACTGCCCGATGCACCGACGGTAGCGCCTTTCTTCTGCCAGTGCTGAACGGTGTTGCTGTCGGCGTACCGTTCTGTATGACGCCCGCAAAAATTCTCAAACTTGCCGCCATCGGGCCTATGAAGAAGTGAGAACTAGACTCCCCCGCTCTGCCCCGTTCATCGGGGCACGGCGAGTAAGCCTAGTAGAGAGATTGGACAAGCGTAATGACACTTACCGAGCAACGTCTGGCCGCACACAAGGTCGAACGCGCTATTGATATGTTGGTTGCCGTTCAAGACTTGGGGTGCGGGGCCGATGCCGTCGAGCGCGCGCTGGAACTGCTGCGCGGGGCACTGTGTCGGTTGGAGGATAGTATAGCTCAGAATGGGCACGGCGGGCGAGCCTAGACTGGGGGTGTGCTAGTGACACGCTTCTACACGCATAGAGGGAAGCGATGAGAATCAAAGCACCATTTCGAGTTTCAGGATTCTGCTCGCGGGGTTTCTCAATTGAGGCGTTTTGCAACCCCTATCCCGTTGCTTCTCGCGGCGGGACTGTTTGGCGGGCAGTATATGTTCACTGTCTGTCGGTGTGGAACGAAACCCACAAACCGGGGAAACTTTCCCGTAAGATGGAGTTTGAGCAAGTCTAGTCTGAGGATTGGAGGGACAATGAAAAGAGACTTCCACTTCACAATGGCAAGCAGTTTACTGGCACGCCTCTGCTTGGAGCACCCGGAGGAAGCGCTAATTTCTATCTCTGGGGAACCCATACACGGTGTTGCTGTCGGCGTACCGTATGGGCACGGCGAGCAGGCCTAGTAGAAAGTTTGGACCGGGCGAGAATGAATTGTCCACTACATCCTGCGACCACGCTCCAATGCCCGGCCTGTATGGGCTCCGTGGGGGGGCGCTCCCGCTCCCCCGCTAAACTCGCCGCCATCAAACGCAATGCCAAGCTGGGCGGTCGCCCGCGAAAGAAGCCCCAGCCTACCAGCCCAGACGCTCGATAGTGTCACGGCTGACACATTTTGGCCATTTCGCTCCAACGCTAAAATACCTCTTGACAACGACCTACCCGCGCGCGTAAGAATTACCCACAAAGCTAGAACCGTCTGAAAGGGAAGCACCCCGAGGCGCAGGCGCCGACACCCTGCGCCTTTTGATTTTATGCCTGACCCCATCCTCACGCGCAACGATCGCTGGAAACTCTTCGCCCGCGAATACTTGATTGACCTGAATGGCACAAGAGCCGCACTCGCCGCCGGTTACAGCAAAAAAGCTCCGGAAGTTGTCGCTTCCAGGCTGTTAAGACAAGCTAAGGTTCAGAAAGAATTGAAGCGGCTTTTGACGCAGCGTGAAAAGAACCTAGATATATCCGCTGACCACATCCTTGAGGAACTCGCTAGGCTCGGCTTCTCGAACATGATGGACTTCATGCGCGCGGATCAGGAGTCAGGAGAAATGGTTCTCGACTTCTCGAACCTGACGCGGGAACAGGCCGCAGCGATTCAGGAGTACACGATTGATTCAACCGGTGGGCTTGGCGACGGTGAACGTCTGTTGGTTCGCCGGACGCGCTTCAAACTGGCACCCAAGACCGAAGCGCTCAAACTTCTCGGCCAGTACCGCAAGCTATTCACCGAGCTGCACGAAATGAGAATGTTTGACGGCGTGGCGGAACTGCTACAGCAGCGCCGGGCCGCAGCGAAGGCAGAATGACGACAGCCACCAATCCGCTGATGGAGAAGGCAAACCCACACCTAGCACTGGCGGCGGGGATCGCTGACTTCATTCACGACCCGATGGGCTTTGCGAAAGTGGCGTATCCCTGGGGCGAGCACGACCTGGCGGACTCTGCGGGACCGCGCAAGTGGCAGGCGGACTTGCTGGCCGCCATTGGAGCGCACTTACAGAACCGTGTCACGCGGCACACACCATTCCGGGCGGCTGTGGCATCGGGGCACGGCATTGGCAAGAGCGCATTGGTAGGGATGGTGGTGGATTGGGCGATGAGCACGTGCGACGACTGCAAGTGCGTCATCACCGCCAATACCGGAACGCAGCTCGCCACCAAGACGCAGCCGGAAGTGGCAAAGTGGTTTGCGCGCTCGATCAACCATCATTGGTTCGACGTGAAGGCCACCAGCATCACGTCGCGGATGCCCGGTCACGAACGGCTCTGGCGCACGGACTTCATACCCTGGTCAGAACACAACACAGAGGCTTTCGCCGGGCTGCATAACAAGACCCGCCGCATTATCGTCATCCAGGACGAGGCCAGCGCGATTGCTGACGCCATCTGGGAAGTCATCGAAGGCGCGCTCACCGACGAGGACACAGAGATTATCTGGCTGGTGTTCGGCAACCCAACGCAGAACACTGGCCGTTTCCGGGAATGTTTTGGACGGATGAAGCACCGGTGGCTGACGTTCCAGATTGACTCCCGCCATGTCGAAGGAACCAACAAAGCGCAGTTCGAGCAATGGGTGGCCGACTATGGCGAGGACTCCGACTTTGTACGTGTGCGCGTCAGAGGAGAGTTTCCCCGCGCTGGCAGCTCCCAGTTTATTGCAAGCGACGTGGTTGCTGCGGCTCGGCATTATCAAGCCGAAGGAATTGACGGGCTTCCTAAAATCCTATCAGTGGATGTGGCCCGATTCGGGGACGACCAGACGGTAATCGGCTGGCGGCAGGGGCGCAAGTTCGCCATTCTCGAAAAACTCAGGGGCAAGGACACGGTTTTCGTGGCTGAGCGCACAATCTACTGGCAGGACAAAGAGCGGCCAGACGCAACGGTAGTGGACGGGGACGGCATCGGCGCCGGCGTGGTGGACCACATCCGTTTCCGCGGCTTCGACAAGCGGCTGTTCGAGTTCCACGGTGGCGAGAGGCCGAATGATCCCGCAGCCTACTACAACCGCCGGGCAGAGGTCTGGGGCTTGATGCGCGATGCGCTCACAGCGGGAATGCAGATACCCGACGACCCGGAGCTTGAGGCGGATCTCACCGGACCCGAGTACGGCTTCTCGGCCAAGAGTCAGATTCAGCTTGAGAAGAAGGACGATATGAAGAAACGCGGCTTGGCATCGCCCGACTGCGGGGATTGTCTGGCGATGACGTTCGGCGTGAAGGTGGCGCCGCCGCAGAAGGCACAAACGGAACCCCCTCGGCGTTTCGATCAGGACGGGCTTGACTGGATGAGGGCTTGATGGCTGAAAACGACGACAAAGCCGCAAAGACGGTACTGGAGCAGGCCAAGAAGCGCCTGGAACTCTGCCAAGAAGCAGAGGACAAGGGCCGCAAGCTGAGTGCCGAGGACTTCCGCTTCTACAGCGGGCAGCAATGGCCCGACGACATCAAGAAGGCCCGGTCAAAGCAGGGTGCGCTCGCCGTCTGCCTCACCGTTAACCGCTGCAAGCCCGCCGTCCACCAAATCACCAACGACCAGCGGCAGAACCGCGGGGCCATCCGCGTGTCGCCGGTGGACTCGGGCGCCGACATCCTCACCGCCGAAGTGTTTCAGGGCGTGATTCGACACATCGAATACGACTCGGATGCGGATGTGGCCTATGACACAGCGCACGAACATCAGGTCATCGGTGGTTTCGGCTTTATCCGGGTGAACACGGAGTACGAGGACGAGAAGAGTTTCCGCCAGTGCATCAAGATTGACCGTTTCCGCAACGCCTTCGCTGTGTTCCTAGACCCGTCGAGCACAAAGCCGGACGGCTCAGACGCCAAATATGCCTTTGTGCTGACGAAGCTCGCCAAAGATGAGTACAAGGCGGAATACCCCAAGTCGAAGATGGCAAGTTTCTGCGGGGCTGAGGATGCGAGTACGCGCTTCCCTGACTGGCTGGACAGCGATGGGGTGGTGGTGGCCGAATACTTCTACTTCGAAGGCGAAAAGGACACCCTCTACCTACTGCAAGATGGCTCAACGGTGCTCGACAGCGAACTTCCAGACGAGTTTGACGAAGCGTTGATTGTTGACAAACGCGAAGTCGAGACTCCCGCGGTCAAGTGGTGCAAGCTGAACGGCGCCGAAATCCTCGAAGAAACTGACTGGCCCGGCAAGTACATCCCCATCGTCAAGGTGACGGGCGACGAACTGGAAGTAGATGGTGAACTGATAACCGAAGGGCTGATTCGGCAGGCCAAAGACCCGCAGCGGATGATTAACTACTGGCGGTCGAAGCAGACGGAAGCCATCGCCCTTGCCCCGAAAGCGCCGTGGGTCGCCGCAGAAGGGCAACTCGAAGGGCATCCAGAGTGGGAGCGGTCGAACATCGAGAATTTTGCAGTTTTGCAGTACAAGGCAACCGACGTCAAAGGCACGCTGGTAGGACAACCGCAGCGCAATGTGGCCGAGCCCGCCATCGCCGCCATCACGGTCGCCGGGACGCAAGCGAATCAGGACTTCGAGGATGTCACGCAACTGCATGAGGCGTCGTATGGGGAACGGTCAAACGAAAAGAGCGGCAGAGCAATCGTCGCCAGGCAGCAGCAAGGGCAGACCGGGAACTTCCACTTCGTTGACAACCTGACGCGTTCGCGTCGGCACCTAGGTCGCATCCTGCTTGACCTGATCCCGAAGGTGTACCGCGAAAAGGGCCGCATCATGCGGATTCTTGGCGAGGACGGCACGCCGGCCAGTATCACGCTCGGGCAGAAGTCGAAGTACGGTGGCGAGGACCGCATTTTCGAACTCGGTGTCGGACGGTACGATGTGGTAGTGGACACGGGTCCAGCGTTTGCCACTCGCCGCAAAGAGGGTGCTGATGCGATGGCGACCACGTTCACAGCCATCCCTGAGCTTTTCAAGGTTGCGGGCGACTTGTACTTCAAGGCGATGGACTGGCCGTATGCCCAGGAAATGGCCGAGCGCGCGAAGATGCTGCTTCCGCCGGAAGCGCGCCAGGACGACAAGCAACAGCAAATCCCGCCGCAGGTGCAGCAGCAGATGGCGAAGATGGCGCAAGTGATGGAAATGATGGGCAAGGAACTCGACGCCAAGAACAAGCTCATTGACACTAAGGAGCTTGAACTAGCCAGCAAAGAGCGCATCGAGATGGCGAAGCTCGAACTCCAGCGCGAAGAACTGACCGCCCGCATCGCTGAGACGCAGGCCAAGCTCGACAGTCAAGAGGCCATCGCGCTCTTGCAGGCGGAAATCGAGGGCATCAAAGCGCAGCTCGACATCAACTCAGCGGCGCTGGCGCAAGAGACAGGCGAAGCCGCGCAGCAGATGTAGCGAACGCCAAAAAGAGTTTTGAGAAGGGCCAGCTTTCGGGCTGGCCTTTTTCATTGAAGCCTTACCGGAGGCTCTAAACACCGGGCAAATCCCATCGGAGAAAAACGATGAGCACAGCACCAAAAGTAACAGATGACCTCGAAACACAGCCGAGTCCTCCGGCATCGCCGGATGTGACGGAACCTACCGCACCCTCGGCAGGCGCGGAACCGAGCGAGACGAAACTCGATGAATCTGCCGGGGACGGTGATAAATCCCCAACAAAACTGGAACGGCGCATGCACGAGTTGACCAAACGTGCGCGACTGGCTGAAGCAAGAGCAGAAACACTGGAATCTTTGCTGCTCAAGCAAGGCGGCGCACCAGCGGATAAATCCGCACCAGGGCCAACCGCAGATGAGCCGAAGCCCAAGCCGAAACCGGAAGATTTTGAGACGACTGAACTGTATCTCGACGCCCGCGACGAGTGGGTACGCGAGGATACCTTGCGGGCGACCCGCGAGGATCGCCAGAAAGCGGAAAAGGAACAGGCACAGCAGGCCGAGCAGGCGGAAATCTACGACGGTTTCCAAGAACGCATCGAAGCCGCCAAAGAAAAGAATCCTGACTTCGGCAAAGTGACCGCAGCCGCGATGAAGGCGATGCAGGAACTTCAGTCGGAGCAACACGCTCTGGGAAACGTGAACGCCGTGCGAGCGATTGCAGCCATCGCGCACACGCTTCCGCTGTTGGATGCTGGCGAGCAGGTTTTATTCTACCTGGGCCAGCACCCTGACGAGCTGGAAGCGTTGAGCGAACTGCATCCCACACGGGTTGTCGCAGCCCTGGGCCGGATCGAGGAGCGTCTTGCAATCGAAAACAAAGGCGACGAGGAAAATCCGTCGCCGCAGCCGCGACTACCGAAGCCCCCCACTCCGATTCGTACGACCAGCAAGACGGATGACGGCTCGTTGAGAGACGAGTTGCCGATGAAGGAGTGGCAGGAACGGTTCCGCAAGAAAATGGAGAAAAAGTAAGACATGGCGAGCACCTACCTGACCCCGACTGCGGTAACACGCGCAGCCGCGGCCATTTTCCACCAAAAAGGGAAACTCTTGCGGCGCATCAACCGGCAATACGACGCGCAATCGCCGGATGGGCGCAAAGCGGGCGGATCCATCAAGATTCGGATGCCGAACCAGTACACGGTTCGCACCGGCTCTGTGATGAACGTCCAAGACGTTTCCGAAACCAGCGAAACGCTGACCATCGCCACGCAAAAGGGCGTGGACCTGAATTTCTCGGATTCGGAACTGGCACTTTCCATCGAGGACTTCAGCCGACGCATTTTGGAACCAGCGCTCAAGCGGCTGGTATCCGAAATCGAAATGGACATCCTCACCGGCTCAATCAACCGCGTCGCAAACATGGTGGACAACGACGGGAGCGCAATCTCGTTTTTGAACATCATGCAGGCGCGGCAGAAGCTCATTGAGAACCTGGTTCCGGATGAGGACGAGGACTTGAGCTTGCTCTTGTCCCCGACGCACGTGACCAAGTACGCCGACGCCACCAAAGGCTTGTTCAGTCCTGTCGGGACGGTTTCCGCGCAGTACAAAGACGGGATGGTCGGGCCGGTGGCGGGTGTCGGGTACGTTGGCACCAGCACACACTTGACTGACCTGACGACCGGAACCGGCGCCGAAGGGGATACCAGCTACGATACCGACATCGCCGCGGGTGAAGCCACTGGCACAACCGGGTCAACAGGTATCCACATTGACACCGGCACAGCCACTTTCAAGGCCGGGGAAATCTTCGAGATCGAGAGCATCAACGCTGTTCATCCCGAGACGAAGGTTGATCTGGGCTACCGCAAACAGTTTGTGGTCCGCGACAACTTTGCCGGCGGCGGTGAGGGTGACTTGACGTTCTGGCCTATCAGCGGCGGCGATGCGGGTATCGTAGGTTCCGGTGCCCGTCAAAACGTCTCTGCGGCTGCGGTTGACGGCAAGATCATCTACAAAATCGGTGCCGGAAACGCAGAAAAACTCACCCGGTCGCTGTACTTCCACCGCGACTTTTGCGCCGTGGCCTTTGCCGACTTGGAAGATCCGAGCCGGTACGGGGCATGGGGCTCAGTCCAACGCACAGACGAAATCTCTGTGCGTGTTTGGCGGCAGGGCGACATCGTGAACGGGAAGTTCCCGGCCCGTCTCGATGTGCTCTACGGCTACGCAGTCATTCGGCCGGAAACAGCGTGCCGAATCCACGCCGACGGTTAATCCCTTCGGGGAAAGGAGAAATGACACATGGCAGTAGGTGAAGTTCTCGGAAACGGAAACCCTGACGGGACGACCCTCGGTTTGTCCACCACGGAGCTGATCAGCTTCTATGGTGTCACGCCGGTTGCTCAGCAGTCAGGAGCCGCTCAAGCAGGCGTGGTTTCGACGGCGATTACCACCGTCACCACAACTGCGGCAACATCCACGTCACCGGTAGGTTATTCGGCGAACGCGCAGGCCGACGCGATTCCTACGGCGATCAACGCCGTTATCGCTCGCGTTGCCCTGCAAACCACCTTGCTCAACGAACTCCGGCAAGACCTCGTTGACCTGGGGTTGATCGCGGGAGCCTAATCGAGTGACAACACTTCTCAAGGTCATAGCGGGCTGCACGCACAAAGCAGGGATGCTCCCGATGTACGAGGAGCAGCTTGCCAACGCGGGCATCCCGCTATGCCTTGAAGTGGACCAGGCGGCGAATTATCCGAAGGGGATGCGTACGCTCGGAGATCACGTCAAAAACCTTCGCTTCTGGCTCGCCAAGCACGGTGACTGCGAAAATATCGTCTTTTCTGACGCTTGGGACGTGCTTTTTTACGGCAACGCAGAGCAAGTGGTGGAGAAAATCCCCGAACGCGGCGTGCTTCTGGCCGCTGAGCGGAATTGTTTTCCCGACGGGCATCTGGCGGGAAAGTTTGTCGGCCTAACACCCTGGAAATTCGCCAACGGCGGGGTGCTGGCCGCAAGAACTGAGGAATTGCGGAAGTGGCTGGACGGTGTAGAGAGACATCCGCTGTACCAACCCAACCTTTTGGATCAAGAGTGGTTCAATCTGCGCTTACTCGAAGGCGACCCGCTCATTCGGATTGACCGCCAGTGCGAACTTTTCTATTGTATGCACTTGGACGCCGGGGAAATGGGGTTTCAGAACGGGCATCCGTTCATCGCCACCACTCAGACTCACCCGCAGTTCATTCATTTCAACGGCAAGCACGACCCAACGAAGTTTCTGCGGCAAGCGCAAGGGCAGAAAATCCCTCCAAACGTGTTCATCGCTACGCCGATGTACCGCTCTATGCAGCTCGGGGAAACCCTACAGGAGATTTCGCGCACCGGGAAATTCCCAGAACAGTGCAAGGGGCGCGAGCCGTTCTTGTTTTCGCTGATGAGCACGATGGCAGAACTGGAGAGTTGCGGTATCGAGTATCAAGTGCATTCCTACGAGGGTTCCTGTTACACGCAATTTGCTCGGAATATGCTGGTAAAGCGTTTCCGCGAATCAGGACTCGATCACCTGTTCTTCGTGGATGACGACTTGAGCTGGGAACCCGCCGCGTTTTTGAAAGTGTTCAACACTCGCGGGCATATTGTAGCTGGCGCTTACCGGAAGAAGTCGGAAGGCGAAGATTATCCGGTGGTGGTGCATTGTGACCGCGAGGGAATCGCCAAGACAAGGCGCGATGGCGCTATTCTGGCTTCGCACGTGCCGACCGGGTTTCTGAAAATCAGCAGGCCAGCCATTGAATTGCTGATTTCCACGCATCCACACCTGGCTTACTCTGACCTGGACGAAAAAGGCAACTTGCAGAGCGGTTTCTACGACTTGTTTCCGCAAGGGGTAGAAGATGGCCGCTGGTGGGGCGAGGATTTTGCCTTTTGCCGACTATGGACAAGAATAGGCGGGGAAATCGCTCTGATTCCGAATATCACTCTTACGCATTGGGATGGACAGAAGCAGTACACCGGGAATTATCATCACTTCCTTTGCCAACAACCGGGAGGAAGTGAAGCAAGCAAAAAACAGGAGGATGAATCATGCCACGAATCGAAGGGGCTCTTGACCGAAGCGCAATCGCGTCACTTGTAGGTTTGTCAGCAAGTGATTCGATTGGTTTTTATGGAGTAACGCCGGTTTCCCAGCGATCCGGTTCAGCACAAGACAGCGTGACGACTACTGCGGCTACGAGCACTTCGCCTTATGGCTTTTCAACCGCAGCCCAGGCCGATGGCATCGTTACGCTTCTCAACGAATGTCGCGCGACATTGGCGGCGCTCGGTCTGATGAAGGGCTCGGCGTAAAGGAACTGACCATGAGCGACTACCCGAAGGCAATGCGTAAGCCGAGCGCGAGCAAGGGAGGATTGCAGCATCGGGCGCGTAACGCTGAGGAAGAAGCGGCTTTGCGAAAGCAGGGATATGTGTCTGTGGAAGCGGAACCGCCAGCGCCCGAACCGCCGCCGGAACCAGCACCGCCAGTTCCCGAAAAGCCACTGGTAAAGGGCAAAAGCCGGTTGGGAAGTTTGCTCGGGAGACCCTGACGCGATGGCCGGTACATTTTCCATGACCGTTGACGCCTCGGGTGCGGCGGAATCTTACACCGTGCAGACGATTTGCCGACGCATCACCGCTTACGAGGAAATCCAGGCGGGCACGTCTGATTACAAGGTGTATGTTCCGCCGACGAGTTCAACGCCAGTCACCAAGCCCGCAGGATCCAAATTCACGCACGAACGCCGGGATGGGGAAGGCTATTTTCTGCCGGGGATGACTCCGTTTGCACTGGCGCTTGTGACCGGATCGGCCACGTTCAATTTCGAGGAAGAATGAAAGTCATCGTCCAAGACGTTCCGCACCTGCAATTCTACCTCGACAGCCTGAGTGTTGGCTGGGTGAAGGAGGCCGAAGTTGTAGATGCACAGTTTGCGGCGGGGATGCGCGAAGTCGAAAGCCAGCATCCCGAAGAAGCACCCGCTGAGCAGAAAGCGCGGGCTCTTGCGCGCCTGATTCACCGCCAGCACGCCAAACCGCTTGTTTCCGGTCCTGAAGGGCAGGGGACAGCGACGGCCGTAAGCCGTCTGCACAGTCGAATCAATGACTTGGCTACGCAGCTCGACAAGGCGCACCGGGAAAGCAAGGTTTCGGGAGACGAGCACGCCGCGGAACTCGTTTCTGCTGTCAGCGCGTCCGGCCAGAAGGTCGCAAGTACGGTGGAAATGGCCGCGACGTGGAATGCAAGGCGTGTGGACGAAGCGACCGCGACGCTGAGTCGCCGTTTCGAGAGTCTGGAAACGGCGCTGGCGTGGCAGGCAAAACAGACCACCGAACTCTGCATCGCGGAATCGCTGCGCTCTCATATTTTGATGAAAAAGTACGGCAAGTGGGCCTTTCGGCTGGCGATTGCCGCACTTCTCCTACTTCTGGCCCTAACCATCGGCGTCTGGACGGCGCGGGCGCAGGTGGACATCGTGCGAGTGCAGGACGAAGGCGTTACAATCAAGCAATGGGCCGGCGGGGTAGCCACGTTCAACTTCACCGGCGCCGGCGCCACTTGCACCTATTCTGCCGTGACGTTGAAAGTGACCTGCAATGTGACGGGCGGGGCGGGCGGGATCACGACGCTGAATACTCTGACCGCAGCGACGCAGACATTCGCAATCGGCACGACCGGCACCGCACCGAACTGGGCCTCAGCGACCTCCACGCACACTCTGCATATCCCGATGGCGGCAACGGCGACGGTGACGGCGGGGCTGCTATCGAAAACCGACTACGACATTTTCAACGGCAAAGAAAGCGTGCTCACGTTCTCGAATGGCGTGACTCGCGCGGTCAACGCTATCACCTGCGACGTGGCAAGCGGCTCGATCCCCGGCTGTCTCGCCGCAGCGGACTGGACGACATTCAACGGCAAGCAAGACGCGCTCGGCTTCACGCCTGCAAATTCTACGGTAACACTGACCGCAGGGGCGGGGTTGGGTGGCGGCGGCGATCTAACGACAAACCGATCGTTTGCGACGGCATCGGGTGAGACGGACTTTCTGGCGTCAGGCGCTTTGGTTTGCGGCGCGTCCACGCAGGGGAAGGCTCAGGTTCATACTACGCCTTTCCAATACTGCGACAACGCGGCCACACCAACCTTGCGCTACGCGGCCTACGGTGACGCGACGGGCAATGCCTCAGTTGCGCTTACCGGCGACTCCGCGACTTCTTTCTTCTCCACAGGTATTCTTGAATCCGCCGTCGGCGGAACCGGAAACGGCTTTGTAAAACTGGCCGGGCCAACAACGACCGAGAAAACGTGGACAGGACCCGATGCCAGTACAACGCTGCTCACGACCGCCGCCGCTGTCACCATCGCCCAGGGCGGCACCGGAACCGCAAGCACGCTCACCGGCCTGGTGCGCGGTAGCGCCTCAGCGATGACCGCCGCCGAGTTGTCCCAGGACGCGACCACTTCCGGCTCGAACGCCGTCACCCTCGCCGCGAAGTTCAAGACCGGCGAGATTGTTTGCTACATTGGCGCGACGAATGGCGTTGTGGTGGTGGACGCCGACGATATGCAGGACTGTTTCCCGAACGACTTGGGTTTCGGAATCACCATCACGCAGGTCAAGTGCTACTGCGACGGTGGCTCGCCGACCGTAATGGTGCAGCGCAACGACGGCTCGGCCGCAGACTCTTTGACGGGCAACCTAACCTGCACGACATCGGGCGGGACGGGCACGATTGACACGAACGAGGACAACTTTGCGAACACCGACCGCCTAGACGTACTGGTCGTAAGCGCGGGCGGCGTGGCGAAGCGCATTGTCGTAACGATCCGGTACACGGTGGACTGATGAGGCGCCTACTGATTTTCGCTGCCCTTTTTCTCTCCGCCCTTCCCGCGTCCGCGCAGGTCACGCGCACCTATACGTCGGGGTTTGAGGAAGGCACGACTACTGGTATTTGGAACGCCTCCGCATCGCCTTCCGTTTCCACTTCGAATCCGCGAAGTGGAACGTACTCGCTGCTTATCAACGCGAACGGTGAGAACGTCTCGAAATTCTTCGCCACGAACGTATCCTCAGGGACGGTCTGCACCCGCACAAGTTTTTATGTGGCAACGACGCAAGCAGCGACCTGCAACATTCTTACCTTTGCAAACTCGTCCGGCACTACCACCCAAAGTATCACGATGGACACTAGCCGAGTCCTCACGCTCGTAAACGATGTGACTGCGGCGTCGCAGGTAGGGCCGACACTGACGGCGGCAACGCACTACTGGCTTGAAGTGTGCGTGGACATTTCCAACACTGTGGGGAACGTGCGCTGGCGCGTGGACGGCTCCGTGCAAACCCCCATCTCTAGCGTGGACACGCTAACCACCGACATCGGGCGCATTCGGTACGGAACCACAACTGCGGCAGGTCTCACTCCCTTCGCGTTTCACTATGACGACATTGCCATCCAGACAGGCGATGCGTGGTTCACAACTTGGGCGACCGGCGCGGGCGGAATTGACCACATTAAGCCGGATGGCGATGTCAGTATCTTGTGGACGCCAACGAGCGGTACGAACGCCTCGAACGTGGACGATACACCCGGCACGATTGATGACGATACAACCATCGTCTCGCACACCGTTCTGAACGAATCTGACCGGCTGTCCCTAACTGCGATGGCCGCAGGCGTGCCCGCCGATGCGGTGCTCCACTACGCCAGTGTCGGCGGACGGGTGGGCGGGAACGGTACCACGAGCGTGCGTAGTATGATTTTCAAGATTTGGAACGAGGGCGGCACGCTCACCAACGGGCCGACGACAAACCTGAATGACCAAACCACTTGGCACGCAGGCGGGCCGTATGCAGGTCATACCATCGAACTGGCGCTCACGGGCAAGACCAAAGCCAATATCGCCAGCTACGACGCGGGCTATCAGATTACGGCCGGTTCAACTGTATTTGCGAAACTTTCGGCTCTGTGGGTCAACATCGAGTGGACCAATGCCCCGTCCGGCGTGGCCCGCCGCCGCGTGGTAACTAGCCCGCCGTAGAGGGGGAATTATGAAGAAGTTTTTCAGGACGGTGATTGATGCGCTGTTTGTGATCGCGCTCGGCTTTCTCGTCTGTATGATTATCCTGATGCTGCAAGGGTGTCCGAAGTCGCGGCCTGTGGGCGATGGCGGATTCTCCGGCACGGCTCCGGGTACGCCGGTCCCACCCCCGGCTCTGGTAGGTGACCAAGCAGCGTTCTACCAGAAGCAGATTGATGCGATGTGGGCGAAGCGGCAAGACTACCTCGACGGGTGCCGGGGCAAGACCGAGGAGCCGTGTACTCAGGCGACCTCGGACAAGATTCAGGACGCCTGCAACGCCGCCCAAAGGGCGTTCAATATGTTCAAAGCAGGCCAGAACGCCGCAAGCAAGGCCGCGCTGGAGAAGGCGCTGAATGACGCGAACGCCGCGTTTCCAGCAGGGAGCGAATAGCCAATGCCCGCACTTTTACCGCTGACTGACATCTACCGCGTCCAAACCAGCACGCAGAGAATCATCGAGCGCGCGCTTCGCCTTCTCGGGGTGCTTGGCGTGGGCGAACCGATCAGCGCAGATCAGCTCGACGATGGGCTCGAAGCGTTCAACGACATGTTGGATTCTTGGAACACTGAGAAGCTGATTATTTATGTGCTGGCGCGCAACACGTTCACTTTGACCGCGGCGACCAACCCGCATCAAATCGGGCCAGGGGTGGCGGCCCCGGGATTGGATGCGCCGCGGCCAAACCGCATCCAGCAAGGGCAGGCGTGGCTCACCGGCGCCGGACTCGGCACAAGCCAGTACGAACTCGACGTGGTGACGCGTGAGCAATGGGCGCGCGACTACGATTCGTCGCTCTCAGGTATCCCCGCGTGGCTCTACTACGAGTCTCTGTTCCCGCTGGGAAACATCTGGTTTGACGTGAAGCCCGACGCCGCCTACACGCTTGTACTCGACCTCGAACAGATGCTCGCGCAGGTGACGATGGGCGGGATCACCACGGAACTTGCGTTGCCGCCGGGCTACAAAGAAGCCATCGTGTACAACCTGGCGATTAACCTTGCGGACGAGTACGGGAAACAACCGTCTGCAACGGTCATCAATCGGGCTGTGGATGGAAAGGCCAGCATCAAGCGGCTCAATATGAAGCCCGTGTACTTGGAAGTGGACCCTGAGCTTACAGCGGACAGGGGCTACTTCGACATCACTTCGGGGCGGATTATCTGATGCCACGATTCGTCGGATTCATCGGGCCCTCATACGAGGCATCGTCTGTAAACTACGAAAACCAAAGAACGGTGAATCTTTACCCCGAACGCGGGGAGCTCGGCACCGGCAAGGAGCGCGAGATTGCGGCGCTGGTAAGCACTCCCGGCCTGCTGAAACTGGCGACGATGGGGGCTGGCCCGGTGCGCGGGCTGTACTACTCCTCGAAGGGGCGGACGTTCGCCGTGAGCGGCGCTGGGGTCTATGAAGTGACGACGCCGACAAGCCCGACTTTGCTGGCAACGCTCACCACAAGCAGCGGACGGGTGGGAATGACGGACAACGGCGTTGACCTGGTGCTTGTGGACGGCGCGAAGGGCTACCACTTCACGTTTGCGACTTCGACTTGGGCGGAAATCACCGACCCGGAGTTTCCGCCAGGGGCGAACGTCGCGCAATTCCTCGATCAGTACATCATCGTGAACGAGCCCGGCACCGGGCGGTTTTGGTTTTCGGCCATTTCGGATGCGACGGACTGGAACGGATTGGACTTTGGCAGCGCAGAAGGCGCACCCGACAATTTGCTCACGCTCTTGGTGGATCACCGGGAACTCTGGCTTTTTGGCGACCGCACGATCGAAGTCTTTTTCAACTCCGGCGATGCGGACAATCCACTACAGCGGATGCAAGGCGCGTTTCTCGAAGAAGGCGCGATAGCCGGAACGGTCGCCAAGATTGACAACACGCTGTTTTATGTGGCGTTGAACGACAAAGGGCAGGGCATCGTCAAACGGGTGCAGGGGAATGTTCCGCAGCGCGTTTCGACGCACGCGCTAGAGTTTGCCATCGCTGGATACGGCGACATTTCAGCGGCCACAGCGTACACCTATCAGCATCGCGGCCACAGTTTCTACGTTCTGAATTTTCCGGGCGCAGACCGCACCTGGGTTTTCGATGCGGCAATCGGGCTGTGGCACGAACGTACCTACACGCCGAGCGACGGGAGCGGGATGCAGCGGCATCGCGCAGAGTGCCACGTCTTTGACGGCACGCGCCACTTGGTGGGGGACTACGCGAATGGCAATCTCTACCAATTTGACGACGAGACGTACACCGACGACGGAGCACCGATTACCTGGATGCGCCGCGCACCGCACATCTCGAACGAAGGGCGCCGCCTGACGATTCATTCGGTGCAACTCGAACTCGAAAGCGGCGTTGGACTTGCCAGCGGAAACGGCAGCGACCCACAAATGATGTTGCGCGTCTCGAAAGACGGCGGGCACACCTGGGGGAATGAGCGTACCGCACCGATGGGAAAGATTGGCGAGTACAAGCGCCGGGCCATCTGGCGGCGATTGGGCGAAGCGCGGGATTGGGTGTTTGAAGTGAAGTCAACGGCGCCTGTAAAGCAGGTCTGGATCAGCGCGTATCTGGAAACGGAAGGAGCGGCCCACTGATGGCACTACCGCCTCTGAATGCGCCGCCGATTCGCACGCCGCTGACAGGCCGGGATGGCCTTGTGAGTCCGGCGTGGGCGGCGTGGTTTGACATCTTGTGGCGCAAGACCGGCGAGGCAACAATGGTGGCGCCGATTACGGCGGTTGCAGCTCAGACCGTGCCACCCATTTCGGTGAGCGGCAATCCCGAGGGCGCGGTCGCAGCACCGGCAGGAACGTGGGCGCAAGACCCTGCCACTGGCGACCTGTACTTCAAGACCGCAGGCGAAGAAGAAACCGGATGGGAGATTGCGTAATGGACTATCGCCTCTTGAGCAATGCCGAGAAGTCCAAGCTCACTGAGATTCATCCGGAGTATGCAAGTGTGGATTTGTCGCAGGTGACGATTGCGGGCGCAGTCGAAAACGGCGAAGTGAAGGCTCTCTTGGTGCTCAACTTTGTGCCGCACGCTGAGCCGCTGTGGATTGAAGAAGGCGCACACGTTGATTTTCGACGGCTCGCTGCGATTCTCGAACCGCGAGTGCCCGGCAACCGTGTGTGGGTGTTTGTGCCGAACGACAAAATCGGGCAAATGGCCGAGATTTGCGGACTTCACGACACCGGATTGAGAGTCTACAGCAAGGAGTTGACCTAAATGCCCTTCATCCCGATAGGTGCAGCCATCTCTTTAGGTGGATCGCTTCTTGGCGGCGCATTGGCAGGCAAAGGCGCAAGCGCCCAAGCCAAAGCCGCCGAGGAAGCCTCTGCCGCGGCGATAGCCGAGCAGAAACGGCAATTCGACATCACGCAAGGGAACTTGCAGCCGTGGCTCACGGCTGGCACCGGCGCCATCGGCACGCTCTCGCATCTCCTCGGCCTGCCTGGCGGGCCAGCAAGCGGACCCGCACCTACTGCCATCGCGCCGACAACCACGACAACTGCGGGCACACCCATCCCGATGAATTTGTTTCAGTACATTGCCCAGCGCGACGAATTGGGGCCGGGCAGCTATGAAAATGGCGTGTTCACTCCCGAACCAACGACGACAGACGACACTGGCGGACCCGGCCCGGCAGCGATGCCGACAGCAAGCAACTACGACCCGAGCACTTACGGCTCGTTGATGCGCGACTTCACAACGGCTGATTTTCAGACCGACCCAGGTTATGACTTCCGCCTGAAAGAAGGCATCAAAGCACTGGAACGCTCGGCGGCATCGAGGGGTACGGTACTGGCTGGCGGGACGCTCCGAGAACTCGCCCGGTACAATCAGGGTTTTGCGAGCAACGAATTTGGCAACGCCTACAACCGCTTCCAAGAGAACCGCCGCACGCGCTACAACCAACTTGCGGGCATCGCTGGCGTAGGCCAGCAGACAGGCATGGAACTCGGCAGGACAGGCGCCGACTACGCCCGCTCGATCGGCGACATCATCATCGGCGGGCAGACCTCAGCAGCGGCGGCGAGAGCGTCGGGCTACAACGCTTGGGCGAACACGCTTCAGAATATGGCAAACGTGCCGCTGAACTGGTACAACGCTTCGAGAGGGTAAAATGCCGACTTACTACACGGACCCGAGTCTGACGACGCGCGGGATGCGCCCAGCGGAAACTCTGAGCGACATTTTGATGCGTATGGCAGAAATGAAGGAAGCGAAACGCTTCAACGACCTGCGCGAAAAGACGCTCAAATTGCAGTTGCAGGAGATGGAGCGCACCGCCCAAGCCGCTGAAGCGCAGCGGGGAGCGATGGCGGCAGGTGTGCAGCCGAACCGCAGAGCCATCGTTCCGTTGCCGATGCAGGCAGGGGGCGCCGGGCCAGCCGTGAGCTTGCCGCAGACGTTTGACCAGGGCGCGGCGTTGCAGAAGATGGCCGAGCTTGACCCGTCGCAGGTCGGCGGGATGCAGGCCGGATTCGCCACGCAAGCGGTAGAGCAACAGAAAGCTAAGGCCGAATGGGAGAAGCTCGACACACAAGCCAAGATTGAGAAGTTGACTTTGGAAGGCAAGAAGTTTGAGCGCATGGGACAACTTGCGGGCATGATCCAGGATGAGCCGAGCAAGATCGCTGTCATTCAACAAGGCGTGAGCGAGGGCTTAATCAGTGCAGAAGAAGGAAAGCGTTTTGCTGCACAGCCATACACGCCAGAATTGGTTGGACAGTGGCAAAGGCAAGTTTTGACCATCAAAGAACAGTTGGACGAAACACGGAAGCAGCAGGAAGAGAAGCGCAAGCAGGAGGAATTTGCCGCCAAGAAGGAAGTGGGCACGCTTGGCGGGCAACTCTCCGATTTTGAGGCGGCATTCAAGCGCCAGAATGGACGGTTGCCTACCGCAACCGAACTTGAGGCGCACAAAGCGCGAGTGGCCCGCGAGGGACGAGCCGAAAAGCCAGTTGCCACAGCCGCGCAGAAGGCTGCATTGATTCGCTGGCGGATCGCCGCGAACGAGAAAGTCGCAAAGGCGCTAAGAAGCGGCGAGATTGACCAGGGGCAATCCAAAGACCTCTACAAGCAAGTGCAGGATGCGTTCAACGAGCAGATGGAGTTGATGGGCGAGAGCGTATCGGTGGCAGGAGAGGAACCAAAAACCGCGACCTGGCTGAAAATGCAGAAGCCTGATGGTACGACCGTTGAAGTGCATCCCGACGACGTGAAATCAGCAACGCAGAAAGGCTACAAGCGGATTCAGTAGATGGCGACTCAGCCCATCACGATTCGAGAGCGGCCCATCCGCGAACGCACGCTGGAAATCCGCGAGAGGCCAATCCGTGAGCGTGCGCTTGCGACACCGACGGAGCCCGGCTTCGACGAACAGTACCCGCTCACCGCAAAGTTTCTGGACGTTTTTGCGAAGCCGCTGACGGAGCCAATCTCAAAAACGCTTGGCGGGGCCACCTTCACCGAAGCCCAAGAAATGCTTCTCGGCAAGCAGGGCAAGACCGAAGGCGGATGGAGAGGCCAAGCGAAAACGGCAGCGCGTTTGATGGCGGGTGTACTCGACTTTTTGCAGACGCCGGCGGGTTTGGGGATTGCAGGTGCCACAGCAGCGACAGGCGGGGCAGCAGCGCCGTTGCTTCTGGCTCCGTTCGCAGCGCAGGGGGTTGTTGAAACGCCGGAAGCTGTGCGCCGCGCTATCGAGAATCCGAGTCCTGAAAATGTGGAAGCGGCGCTAAAGACTCCGGCCTTCTCGATGTTGATGAGTGCTGGAGTTGCACGCAGACCCGCTCCAAGACCCCACGGTGCAGCAGTTGAAGTGCCGAAGGATGTTTCTTTCGAGCGCACGCTGGCCGAGGCCGAGCGCGGAATCCGTGAGCGGCCTGTGGAGCCAACCGAGTACATCGAACCGCCGCCAGCGCCGAAGGAAGCACCATTCTCGCCCGACGTGATGCGGATGCGGGAGCAGATTGAGAAGCCGTTTGAGTTGCCACCGTTCCCGCTGACTCCTGAAGCTACGGCGCAGATTCGGCGCGAATGGCTGGGCCGTGCGCCAGCAGAGACGATGGCTGAACCTGTCCGAGCGCCAGCTACCGCACCACGTATTGCCGTGGCCCAAGCTCCCGAAGCCGCACCACGCACCCGCACCGTGGCCGATGCTGAGGCAGTTCCTACGGAGCCTGTTGGAGTACGCGCAGAGCCGCGCCGCAGTGAAGAACGCCCCGCCGCAGAGCAACCGCCCGCAGTAGCGCCCGCCGCCGCGCCGGTTACGGAAAAGCCCATTTGGAAAATGAGCAGGGAGGAATTGCGTGTAGCGGAACAAGCGGATAAAGCTACCGACGACGCGCTACTTGCAAGCCTGTTTGGTGAATCCGGGGCGAAACAATACAAAGCTGCCCAGCGCACAGTGAACAGCGCAAACGCTTTCTTAGATGAGGCCCGCTACAAGCAGGCAGAAAAGACCATTGCAGACTTTGAGGAGCGCCTGACACCGGACCAGTACAACCGCCTGACAGGAACGGGCGAGAAGGGCAAGACGTGGGAGGACTTTCGGGATATTCGGCAAGCACTCGACGCACTGGATAGTGAAAGTCCAAAGGCTCTCGGCCAATCGCTACGCTGGGCCGTAACGCGAATTGGCGATGTCTCGGATTTGCGAACGCGAGGCCCGCAAGGATTTGAGCAGACGAAAGCAGCCGCACAGATTCAGGAAGCTACGCGCATCGCAGAAGAAAACGGTTGGGACATGAATGCGGTATGGCAAGAAGCTGTGCGCGCTTCTGCTGCGCGGTTCTCGAAAGAAGATGCGGCGTTTATGCTTGAGCAGTTTGTTTCTAAAGCAAGACCAGAGGCAACTAGGCACCCATCTCTTCCTGCACCGCCCGCAGTAGCGCCCGCCGCAAAACAGAAAATTCCACTCATCACGTCCAAC
>ERZ1292632.1584-Hain-H43-01um-R2-1584-length-21583-cov-5_pt1 | contig 21583 bp, 34 predicted proteins | sample MGYA00564407_ERZ1292632 | MGnify/ENA primary metagenome ERZ1292632 (study PRJEB36523, sample SAMEA6512637) | groundwater metagenome | collected 2019-01-08 | study: AquaDiva: Metagenomics assemblies of 32 groundwater samples | reverse complement strand
GGTCAATGTCTATAAGGCGAGTAAGGCTGCCGAATCCCTGGATACCAAGACGGGAAAAAAGGTCCTCCAGATCCAAGAAGCCCGGGAAAAGAAACTGAAAGGTATCGAAGGGGATTGGGCCATACTTGCAGATCGATCAGCATCAATGCAAAAATCGATTGAAGTGGCTCGCCACATGGCTGCAGCAATCACTTCCCAGGTCAAAGGAAAAGTCTATCTCCTATTTTTTAATACCGCGCCTGTTCTTTTTGATGTGACCGGGAAAACTTACCAGGAGATCCTGGGAATGACCGGACATGTCTATGCTGGTGGTAATACTAGCATCGGCTGCGGTTTACAATATCTGCGGGAAAAGAATATTCTCGTTAATGGCATTGCCATCGCCAGTGATGGGGGAGAGAACACTTCTCCCGCGTTCAGCGAAGCCTATGCCAAATATAACAAGGCTTTCGGGATAGAACCGACAGTCTATCTCTTCGAGATCCCGGGAGACCCCAACCGCCTGGTTGAGAATTGTCAGAGGGCAGGGGTCTCATTGGAGTGTATCCCTCTGGGAACAAATATTGATTACTATGCGCTGCCGAATCTGGTCAATACATTGCGCACCAGCCGGTTTGCCCTGGTAGACGAGATCATGCAATATAAACTGCTGACCATCGATGGGGTACTGAAAAGGGCCTCCCGGTCTTAAAGAGAATTTGATATTGAAAACACCTTGGATAATTTGTGACCAACAAAAAGAAATTCTTGCCAAATATCCCGGTCCTGTTGTCTGGGTCAATCAGTGTAAAAGATGCGACACCGAGGAACCCGTATATGAAGGACCGGTGGATGTGGCGTTGTATCAATCGAAGAAATTCATAAAGATCCATAGAAAATGTTATGAGGGCATTAAATAAGTGGAGGGAAACAATCTATGTTTAATCTTTTTATGAAGATCGATGTGGTGAGCTATGAACATGAAAACCTCTCTTTCGATGATTTTATGCTTTATGCCGTGCATATTGACTCGCTTAAGGAAGGCTATTTCAGACTTCAGGTCGCGTGCCCGGTATGGCTCCAAGAAAAACATGCTGAGGTCATGCGGGAACTCATTTACCGGCAGAGAGCAGAAAAGGAACGGAAGCTCAAGCAGCTCAAAGCCCGGCGAGAGACTTTATTGCCTGCTGATGTGAAGCTCAAGACTACCGAGGAAGAGATCGCTGAATTGGAAAAGGAACTGGCTGTATCCTAAACATCGGGAGGGGAGCCCAGGCGGGGGCCGAATCAGGTACTATGTTTCCTCCTTCCCTGGCGTAAGCATATTGCCATGTGCGGCGACACGGCGCGTCTTAAATCCCAGGCCAAACCCTCTCGACCATGATGTCAGATTCAAAGAAATGGGAAAACTCCACACCTTAAGACGAGAAATACAAAGAAATCCATCAAAATGGAAAGGAAAATGTGGAGCTTATTTCCATAAAAACAAATGGCATTCTGAGTGGTTTAGTCGAAGCTATGGGAGTTTTATCAAAAAAGTTCTCAAAGAGATAAAAGATATGTAGAGGTAGCCCAGTAGCTATACGCGATATTGGGCAGGGTGGTTATATCGTTGGCCATGAAACAGCCTGCCTGCAAAGAGATGGGTTGGCCGCCATCTGAATGCAAGTTCGATTCTTGTCTGGGCTGATGTGATTCTATATGGGTCCATGATGATTCTTAAAAGGAGTTTCTTATGAAACTGGCAGAACTTTTAAATGAACGAAAACGATTAAAGACCGATATCGATAGGCTTAAAGAACGGCTAATCCTGGCCTGTCAGATGCAAGAAGGAGATCCGGCACCGTCCGAAGATCCAGAACAGTTACTGAATGAATTGGGAAATATTCATCTTGATCTTTGTCGGTTTATCAATAAGATTAATAGGACAAACCAAACTATAAAACACGAGGGTGAACCTTTAGCTTCTATGCTCGCCCGGCGCAATCAATACCAGGCCCTGGCCGATTTTCTACATAAGCTCGCCGAAACTGCTACTCCCAAACAAGAGAGATATTCCCAGAAAGAGATCCGTTTTGTTCCGACTATTAGGATTTCTTATTTACGAGGCCTGGCTAATGACTATGGCAATAAAGCCCGTACACTAGATAATATTATACAGAATTTAAACTGGACTACCGATATTGAGGAGGAAGTTTAGCTTGGTAGCTTTTTTTATGCGCGTGGAATGCATTTTTGGTACTCAGGGTTTCGACACCCATAACCGTAACGGCTTAACCCGTAACCGGGTATCACAAGTATAGCTTCATGAGTCAAGGTCACTACCAGCATTCAAGCATGGAAAAGGTGAGGGATTTGGGAAAGGGGATTAAACATTGGAGATAGATAGATCATGGTGAAACCAAAAGCCAAAGTAACCTACGGCGGCTTTGGATCGGGGCTAGTTCAATTCTTAGAGATCGAGGAGATCCAAATCGTGAGCTGGTGCCCGGATGATAAGGCTCAACTGCCTCCCGAACAGGTCCATTTGATTCAAAAAATTAAAGGTATAGATGATATTCCTTTAGTCATGCGCTTCAAATCCCCAGACACTTTAGGTTTTCTCATTGAAGAATTGGCCCGTTATCGGCGGGAGGTATGGCCTGAAGCTGAATTAGTGATAGGGGAAAAAAGGAAATAAGAAATATGAGCCGGACTTATCAAAAGCAATTCGAAGAAGCTAAAGAACCTATAGTGTATAAACACCGGCCTGAACCTCTTTTTGCTACAGGGCATGAAGAGAAGATTAGCAAGAAAGAAATCAGTGAGCTGAGAAGATTAGTACAACAAACATATGATGAAGAGAAGATCCGTCAAGAGAAAATTATGAAACTGAGAGAACAAGTGCATCAAAATATGATGAATTTAAAAGAGCTAGTCCCACCTGAAGAAAATAAGATTCGGCATATTATTAAAATAAAAAGGTCTGATCAATAATGACGAAGAGCTATGAAGAACAGTTCGAGGAAGCCCTGGCCTGTGAGACCAAGGAGCAGGCCGATAAATGGTTAGAAAAGGAAATATATGACTATGGCCAAAAATATAGTATTTATCCTCAAGAAGCCCGGAAGATTATTTTAGTCAACCTGGGCTATATGGCCGGTTATTATGATAAACCAGCCTCGCAAAAGATTTATGCTCTTTTTGGTGCTAAGCATCCCATTTTTGGCAAGCCCGATTATTGGGATCGAGTAACTCCAGAAGAGGCTTTTGAAATGGGACAAACATTAGCAAGGGAGGTAACTTTGGGCCAGGGATCAGGATTATCTTTAAAAAGCATCATTAAAACTTTTACCGATAAACTGACTGAACTCCAAGAGATTCAGAACCTTCCTAAAATAAGATCTATTATTAAACTTTCCCGGGAGGATAAAGATAATGAACTTTGATGAATTCCAGGAAATATGTATTAAACATGCTGGTAATCAATGGGTATCGCCGGAAAAGTTTGTCCATATGATCCTGGGCATCATAACAGAAGCGGGTACAATCGCTGAGTTCAATCAAAAATTTACTCCGGTATATGAACCTTCAGGACTCCTGGCCGATATGCTCGGTAATATTCTCCAAAATGTTGCCCTTATTGCCCGGTTTTATCAGATTCCCCTGGATGATATTGTCCGCCATCAGGCCTTAAAACTTGAAACTTTATCCAGATGAAAGCTTAGGAATATTCAATGACAGAAGATTCCTTTAAGAATTTGCAGCGTGGAGATATCGTCCGTCATAAAGAATTTGAGCAAACCTATGTCGTCACAGAAAATTATAAAGGCCGGGTTACTGCAGTTACTTCGGTCGATATAACAAACCCTTCCGAATGGGAACTACTTCTTAAGGCGCAGCATGAAAGAGTACATGACAATGCATAACCAAATGAAACCCTATCTTTATATCCTCAAAGATAAAATACCTGTTCCAGTATGGGATGCTCTGGAATGGGATAAGTGGTTAAGAACCGCAGACCGGCAGGTAGCAGAGACCTATATAGGGGAGATCCGGATATCAACGGTTTTTCTAAGCCTGGATCATGCCTTTTTAGGCGGCCCCCCCATTCTCTTTGAAACCATGATATTTAATGGGGATCTTGATGGATACCAATGGCGTTATCATACCTGGGAGGAGGCCGAGCAAGGTCATGAAGATGTTGTTCTTCTGGTCAAAGAATATGGGAAGGCAGAGGATCAGGTCAATGCCGTCTTTAATGAGCTACAGACAGACCTGCTTATACGGTCCATCACCAAAATAAAAAGGGAAGAATGAACCCGAAAGACCTCCATTATTTAAGCATCATCAAGGATGCCCTGGAAATGGCCAATTGCCTGGAAGAAATCCGGTCGGGAAAATCCCAATTTTCTAGCGAATTATTTAGAAAAATCGGCCATGCCTTAAGGGTCAGCGATAATCTGGAACGGTCAATTGGTAAGAGCATTAGATTAGGAAAGCTATTTGAGCAAGCCTTGGAGGCAATCAAACAATCCCAGGCTGCTTCTATTGCTTGGATGCTAGATTCTAAAGAACCATCAAATTGGGAACAACATTGGGAACAAGCCGAAAAAGCTATAGTTTTATTGAATGAATTCATGGATAAATACCGGGCTTTTTTAGCTGAGGGATAATTATGGATAATATGCTAGGACAAAAAAGGATAATCACTTCGGCCTTCTGCTTTCGCAATGGGGCTATAGCGATATGTGACCAGGCGGGCGAGCAGATCTGCGAATTACAGATGGGATGGCCCACACTCTGGGCAGAAAATGCGGAACGAAATGGCTATGATCCTGTAGGGGTTATCTTTGAAATACAGGGTGGAAATAAAATACGCATTACCCGGCATGAGGATAGATATGGATGGGAGTTTGTGAATCCAGTGCTATGAGTTTAGAGATGTCCTATTATAAAATTATAGGAAAAGATGGAAAATCCAGCCAGACAAAAGGGAACGCCAAGATAGGTTACTCTACTGAACATTGGACAGAGGCTCCTGAATGGTTATCGAATAAAGGATATTATCCAACCATATTTTCCAATCTAGAAAACGCCCAAGATTTTCAGGCAGGTTATGCATACCAAGCGGATCAAATTTGGGAAGTGGAAGCCGAGATGGTTATGACTTCACTTCCTCCTATATGTTCATTGGAAAGTTTGAAAGAAGGAAATTTAATACAGCAAAAATATTGGACATGGCCTAAAGGCACGCTCATGGCTAAGAAAGTAAGACTCGTAAGAATTATAGAAAACAATGAGAAACCAAAATGTCTCTTTTAGAAGAATATCTTGATTATCGACCTGGTTTAACATCCCTTACACCGGCCAAGACCATTCTTTTCCGGATCGTCCGGGATCTTACCGACCGGCGTGGTTTGAGACAGGAATGGGACCTAATTATGGATGAGATCAAAGAACAGATCTTAGCAGACTGGCTGCAGATTATAGAGCAGAATTTAAAAAAATGATCGATCAGGAATTCATAACCGAATATAGCCCATATGGATCACGAGAAGAAGCCGAAAAGATTCTCAAGACATTCGGCCCGGAAATAGAAAGGGATTTCTACCTGGCCTTGGCCCTATGGGCCATAAAATTCGCTGTGCGTAATAATATTCCAATCTCAGTTGAAAGGAGATAAATATGCAGAAAATAGTTTATGCTGCTTTTGGAAAAGATCTTGACTCAGAAATTCAAGGAGTTCTTGAAGCCATTGAAGAACTGAATGATGGGACCCTAATACCTCTTGGCCACGGCCTGACCTTAGCCGAGGAAAAGACCGATCTATCCCATTGCGATCTCTTTCTTGGGGTCTTATGGACCCGGTTTGATCATGCAGAAGAATTTTATCAGGCTCTGGGATCTGAATGTTATAAGCTCTTTTTCTTCTGCAATTATAAAGTAACTCCCGATAGAATATGTGTTGATGAATTAAAGAAATTATTTGCCTTCCGGGATTTTCTCGATGGTGAAAAAAATGTCCAGTATCATTTCATCCAGGATCCTTTACTTTTTAAAGAAACAGTCAAACAAAAATTGTATAATTGGTTTAATAAGTTCCTTGGCAAGGAGAGGAAATCCCCTTAGGAGTTAGCCTACCTATAAAATATTTCAAGCCGTACTTTAACTTTGTATCTCTAAGCTACCGTATTATCTGCTTTTTTCCTCACTTTAACTTTTACCCCTATCCTTCAAGTAATACTTTAACTTTTATAGCATAAACCCTTTATATATATGAACATTTCTGCTTGATCATCCTGTGGATTACCTGTGCATTGTCTAAAACATTCATATTCTACTTTAACTTTTATTATGTAAGTGCTCTAAATGTAAGACTATTTCCTTCATAGTTCCTCCTCAGATTGACTAACCCGCCACTGGTTTTGATCCCGCCATAATGCCTCCCGAAAATGGTTGAGAGCCATCATGATTAACGAAATATACCCAATTTCCGAAATACTTAAAGTATTACTTGAAGAAAAAATTATTTTGCTTAGAAGGGAAAGGATATTTGAGCTAAAAGATATGGACCTGGATTGACTGGAATTTTTTATCTGGCAAAATGGGATCATTTAACAGGGAGCAAAAATTTATGGCCAATCCACAATCAGAAAACAGTCACAATGATATTGTTCATGGGACTATAGAAGTCTCTAACGAAACTTATGTTCCTTTATCCAGGGGTATCAGAGATCATCTGATAAGGATGACAGGTAATGAGGTCAAGTTATATTTATATTTACTTATTAACGCACGATTTAATGGGCCAAAAAAAGGACAGGTAACAGGAACCTTTGCAGAAATTTCTGAGAGCTTAGGTTGGCATTATGAAACGACTAGAAAGACAATGCGTAGTTTGATCAAACAAAAGTATATATATTTTCTGAAAAAAGCTATAAATCAGCATTCAACAAACCTTATATTTATCCATAAATATAAAGCACTTAGTGATTTTGCTCCGGTACATAAATATGGAGGCAAAACAGAAGGGAATGTGAAGAATGAAAGTGGTAAAGCATTTGGTGAGCAACAAGAAAAAATCGATGCTCCGGTACAAAAAGCGGGAAGCAAAACCCTTGGGGCTCTAAGCAAAAATGGCGCTGTACCTAAAATAGTACGGAGCGAGTACGGAGCGAGTACGGAGCGAGTACGGAGCGACGCCCCGGAGGCTATGGGAGACAAGGGATTCCAAACCCTAAATAATGTTAATAATGTTAATAATGTTATTAAAAAGAAAACTATAGTAAAAGAAAAAGTCAAAAATAAAAAAATTAAATCGCTTGGCTTGAAAGATTTTTCCATTAGCCCAGAAATGGAGAAATGGCTTAATAAACAAAATCTCGAATTTAATCCTCAGGAAGAAATCCCCAAATTTATTGATTATCATCTAGCCAAAGGAAGTAAATTTAAAGATTTTAATGCAGCTTTCCGTAATTGGATCCGGAAGGCCATAGAGATTTACAAAAGAAAGGAGGAACAATATGGAACTAGAGGCAGGATTTCTCCAGGAGTTCCTGGAAAAACGCAAGATCCGTCTTACCGAAAGACGAGAGAAGATATTACAGGCGGGAAATTCAGGGACTTTTTTATCAACCCTGAATCTAAAAAAACTGAGTGATCTAGGGGCCTGGGATGCGGAGGACTTAGCCAGCTATGAGGAGGATCAATTGCAATATATGGAGAGGCGACTAACCTTGTGTCAAGGATGTCCTGGTGGAAGATGCGAAGGAGATCCCTGGAATCTGGGTGAATATCCGGCCATAGAAGAAGGCAAGCTTATCTGGAAGCTTTGTTTCCAATGGGAACGATATGCCTTGGAAAAGAACTTGATGACCCATGGGGTGCCTAACAGGTTTCTTAATGCCTCTCTAGAAAACTATTATCCACAGAATGTAAATCAGAGGATGGAATTAGAACAATGCTCCCAATATTGCGAACAACCTTTTGGTTCCAATGGGCTCATGCTTATCGGTCCGGTAGGAACCGGGAAGACCCACTTAGCGATTGCTATTGCCCGAAAACTTATGAAGAAACAGATAGGGTATTATTACGTGAATATGCCCAAGCTCTTAGCGCAGATCCGATCTGCTATGGGATCTAACAGCGGGGAGAGCCAGGATTTTTTGAAGGAGCTAATATCGGTTAATCTGTTGATCATCGATGATATTGGGGCCGAGAGGATTACCGACTGGGTAAGGGAGCAGTTCTATTTGCTAATCAATGGACGTTATGAGGCAGCTTTACCTACCATAGTCACGACCAATGAGAGCATGGAAGAGTTAGAAGAGCGAATTGGGCACCGAGTCATATCTCGATTAATTGAGATGTGCAGAGGCATTGTTTTAGATGGACCGGATTATCGCTGGACCAAACTCGCGAATATAAAGAAAGGAGGCGGTGATGTCTAAGATTCCTCAATCAAATCTCTTGCCTGTTATTCCTCCCCAGGACCTGGCCGCCGAGCAGGCAGTTTTAGGATCGATCCTGATCGATAACAGCGTTTTTCTCAAGGTCCAGGAACAGATAAACGCAGAAGATTTTTATAAAGAGAGCCATCGCCATATCTTTAGAGCCATTGAGGATCAGGTCGTTCAAGGAGAGCCGATTGATCTCTTTACCTTACCTGAACAGTTACGCAAGACGGATCGTCTGGAAGAAGCCGGGGGATATAGTTATCTCGTCTCCCTGGTAGATGATCTGGTAACTTCAGCATCCGCAGGCTACTATGCCAGGATTGTGCGTAAATTCTCCCTGCGGCGCAAGGCGATGGCTTTAAGCCAGATGATTGGGGAAATGAGCAGAGATAATTCTTTGGAAACCGAAGAGATGATCGGCACCATTACCAACCAGGTTTTTAGTTTAGGATCGGGGATCTCAAACACAGAGCCTATTGCCTTAAGGGAAGGGATACATCGTTTAGTCGAGGATATCCTATATAAAACCGAGGAGAGTGGCATTAAGACTTATTTTTCGGACCTCGATAAGACGATTGGTATCTTGACTAAACAAGCGATTGTGACCGTGGTTGGATTTACCGGTGAAGGAAAGACCGCTTTTATGGATTCTATCATCCTGCGGTTTGTGAAAAAGACTGGACGGCCCATATGGAAATGGAGTGGAGAGATGAGCCTGGAAGAGTGCAGCTTGCGCTATGCCTGTATGCTGGCCCGGGTGAGCTCAGTGAAACTTTTGGCTGGATATTTGAATTCTTCAGAAATGGCCCGTTTAACTCTTACTCTGGGGCAAATGTCAGATATGCCCATTATGATTGATACCACAGGTGGTATTACTATGAACGAATTGAAATTTAAAAGTTTATTAATCAAAATGCGTTATCCTAATTTAGGATTTATCGTGATTGATAATCTGCCCCTTATGACTCTAGAGGGTGAGAATGAAGCCCATCGCTTCCGCAAAGCCATGCATGATATTCGGGCTTTTTCTAAGATTTTGAATTTACCAATTTTTGTGATAACACAATACAGTTATCATATTCGCCGCAGTGATAAACGGACTCCGGATAATGATGATATTTATTGCGGATCGGCGGTTATTCAGGACTCGACCCATGTGTGGCATCTATTTCAAGAAGGGGAGGAAAATCGCATTAAGATATTGAAAATGGGTAAGCAGAGATATGCACCAGTAGGACAGATACGTCTACTCTGGATGCCTGAGTTTACTTTATTTGAGGATTTATTTTCTCAGGAGGAGTGAAATTGATAAAGCGAATCAATAACCAGGATGAGCATATTCAAGATAACGCGGCCATTATCATGGTTGATCATGATACACTGACGTTTTTAGAGCTTTTTGATCTTCTGGAACGTACAGATAAACTGGCCACGGTTAATTTTATGGCCGGGCTCTCAAAAAAGGCAAAAGGACAAGACCAGGAACCTTAATTTAAATTTAGGGTTATATTTTTTTGCTTTGGGCTGTATAATGAATGATACATAAACCCATTGGGTATTAAGAAGCCCATATGTCAAAGCGAGCCATTAGCATGAAGGGATCCATGGATGTTAAGCGAGCCATTGACCAAGAGAAATCTAAAAATGTTAAGTGTGGCCAAACATATAAAGAAATCCACTAAAGTTAAGCGAACCATAAATGGAAAAGAACCCTAGAAAACTTAAGTGAAATAAGATATCACGAGAAACTTAAAGGAGCCATATCAGAAAAGCAGACCGCGATTCAAGAGCGAGCCACATATAGAAAGTAATCCATAGATTGTGAGTGAGCCAAAAGAAACAAGTAATCCTTGAAAAATAAGCTAAGCCACAAGGAACAAGGGATCTACGAGATGAAAGCGAGTCATTAACTAGAAGAAATCCATGGGATGTAAGCGAGCCAGGAGACTAGAGTAAACCAGAAATATGAAGTGAGCCATGACATAAAAGACACCCAGGAGGAATAAGCGAGCCATATAAGAGAAGCAATCCAGAGGTGATAAGTGAGCCAGAAATCAGAAGTAACCCAGGAGCCATAAGCGACCATGCCATATAAGTAAGACATGATTCAGAAGCGAGCTATAGGTTTAAAGGAATCTATTAAGTATAAGCGAGTCATTATTTCCAAGAAAACTATGACAGGAAAGCGAGTCAAGGAAATAAAGCAATCCAGGGTTATGAAGCGAGCCACAATATATAAGGAACCCACAATACAAAAGCGCAGCAAATCAATAACCTTTTAGCTAAGGAGGGAGCCATGGATTTAGAAGAAAAAGAATTAGAAAACGAATTAGAAGAAAACGAAGAGGAGAGCAAACAAACAGAAGCGATGCTGGAAAGCGTAAGGCAAATGAGTGATTTTTCCTGGTTGGTCCATATTCAACTGGCTATTGAAAGATTACGAATTGCTACGCAGGTGAGATTAACGCATCTGGCCAAGCAAAATAAGGCAGATGCACCTTCCGAAGAAGCCTTCGGAAGGCTAAAAGAATTGGAGAGCTGGATAGATATCAGGGTTGCCGAGAAATTAGCATATCATCCGGCTTATCACTGGTTTAGTACGATCAAGGGCATAGGAAGCGAGAATATCGGTAAAGTGCTTCGCTATCTCGATATCAATAAGGCCAGCTATATTTCGAGTTTCTGGAAATATGCTGGATACAGTGTTGAGGATGGGAAGTCCCCCAGGGCAAAGAAAGGAGAAAAGACTACCTATAATTACAGACTGCGAACATTCTGCTGGAGGCTCGGCGTGGCCCTAAGAAAGGCTAGAGGAGCCTATTATGACTATTATGTGGAAAGAAAAGCCATCGAGAAAGAGAAATTCATAAAACTAGGGTTTCAAGTAGTAACTGCCGAGGAATTTAAGAAACTGAAAAAAGAAGCGAAGGAGACCACAGTTTCCGAAGTCTGGGTCAATAATCGGGCCTTACGGAAGATGATCAAGCTCTTTTTATCCCATCTTTTTGTCGTATGGCGGGAGGCCGAAGGCTTGCCGGTCAGTCCACCCTATGCTATCGAGAGACTGGGGCATAAGCACTATTATGACCCCTGGACTTTCATCGATAAGGCGAAAGAAAAAAAATTGGAAAAGAAAAGGAATAATATCCCTGAAAAAGTTAAGAAGGTTAAGGCCTCTTCGAATGGCAGAAAAAAAAGAGCGGTAGCTATCAAATAGCCAAAGGTTGCAGGAACCCAGGAAAATGAGTGAGCCATAACTTGGAAGAAATCCAGGAACATCAAGTGAGCTATTAAAAATAAAGAAATCCAGGAAGATCAAGTGAGCCATAAAAATAAAGAAATCCAAATGTCAAAAGCGAGCCGGGAAGATGGATCAGACCATGAACTATAAGCGAGCCTGAAATCCCAAAAATATCAAGAAATAGAAGCGAGTCATTAACATGAAGGGATCCAGTAAGACCAAGCGAGCTATAGGATTAAAGAGATCCATAAAGCCTAAGCGGAGCCAGGTAATCTAAGTAATCCATAAAGGCAAAGTGAGCCAAGAATTAAGAGAAACCTATGAAATAAAAGCGAAGCCGCAAGAGGTAAGAATTCCATCAAGCGGAAGCGAGCCAAAGGCAAAAAGAAAACTACAAGCAAAAAGCGAGCTATCAAGATGAAGCAACCCGAGAGAAAGAAGTGAGCTCTATATTGAAAGATAACCACATGATAAAAGCGAGCTATGGGTCATAAGAAAACCGGGACTACGAAGCGATCTGCAGTTAATAAGGAACCCACAACCCGAAAGCGAGTCCCGGAACGAAAGAAAACCATGATTAAGAAACGAGCCAAAGATTAGAAGAAACCCATGAAACGGAAGCGAATTATTGCTATAGGACAATATAGCATTGGTGCGAATCCATAGAATCCCACAAATAAATTCGTGGGAATTGTCACAAAATATAAATAATCCAAAAATCGGAAGAGAGAAGCCATGGAACATAAGAAATCCAGTCAAAGGAAGCGAGCTACAGTCCTGAAGGAATCTATACATCAAAAGCGAGCTACGAACTGAAAGAAAACTACGAAAATGTAGCGGAGCCAATAATCAAAAGAAATCTATTAGGGTAAAGCGAGTCATGAATTACAAGGAATCCATTAAAAAAAAGCGAAGCCACGAATGTTAAGAAAACCATCAACAAAAAGTGAGCTATGAATTGAAAGAAATCCAACGATTGAAAGCGAGCTATGATTACTAAGATATCCACAAGACAAAAACGAGCCAGGGATATAAAGATAACCAAGTATTATAAGTGGGCTACCAATGAAAAGATAACCAGGAAGAAGTAGCGAGTCAGAGGCTTTAAGTAAACCATAGAAGTAAAGCGAGCCATAACTATTGAGTAACCCACAAAAAATAAGCGGGCTGTGAAATAAAAAGAATCCGCTAAGTTAAGGGGCGAAAAACTGTGAAAATACTTCTTTTTCTTTTCTCTATTCCCGGTAAATTCTTGTTCATCATATTTCTTCTATTAATTTTCGCCTTTTTTATTCATATGATCCGGGTACAAAACCGACGTTTTCTAAAACAAATAGCTTCAATTAAAGGCCAATCTAATCCTGAAGACAAAAACAATAACGATAAACCAAAGATAATTAGATTCATCACCAGGATTAAGAGAGGCTAAATTTAACAATTTTAAAATTTAACCAATTATTGGAGGAGGAAAGACGATGCTTTCATTAATCATATGGACCATCATATCTTTGATTTTAATCGCTTTGGGCTTTATCCCAGGATGGATTGGGGAGCAATTCTCAGATATAGAAAGAAAGATAAGAATATCCCTAATTGGATTCGGTAGTTTTCTATTGTTATGGACTATCGCATCTACTTCTTATGTTATTATCCCGCAAAATAGAGTTGCCCATTTAAAACAAATATTTGGCAACCCACTGCCCTCAGGACGGATTATTGCTGTGAATGGCCAACAAGGTCCACAGGCCCGGATCTTAGGACCGGGTTTAACCATGGAGCTTTTTATCAACGTTATTAACTCTATAGATTATGAATCCGAACTTTCCGAAATAGAGATTGTTCCTGCCAAGAAAATAGGCATTTTACTTGCTCAAGATGGTCAATCTCTATCGCCCGGACAGTTTATTGCAGATACCTGGGATAAAGGAAAAGAAGATTTGATGCTGAATGCAGAATATTTTTTATCCCATGGCGGGCGGAAGGGTGTGCAGTTTAATGTCCTAGCCCCGGGATCGTATCGATTAAATAAATATTTATGGAAGGTTATCCCCGGCGATGCAACCCCCATTGAGCCAGGCGAAGTTGGAGTCATCAAGAGTAATTATGGAAAAGAGCCGGATGCCAAGATGATTGGCAAGACAGAGATTCCTCTTGTCCCTAAAGGATATATCGGGATTTGGAATGAGCCATTATATCCAGGAAATTATTATATTAATCCACAAGCCCTTGAGGTCCATAAAATATCTACCCGGTTATTAAGCTGGGAATATAAAGGGGGTTTCACATATTATCGTAAACTCCAAAAAGAGGCTTCTTTCGTAATCGAACCAGAAGATCATCCTATCCCAGAAAATGTAGCAGACGGGGCTATTATAGTCCGATCAAAAGATGGATTCGATGTTCCCTTCGAGCTTCGGATCCAAGGTCAAGTTATACCGATAAAAGCTCCTTTCGTCTATGCTGTTGCTGGAGATCTGCAAAAAATTGAAGATAATGTACTCACCCCTGTTCTTCGCTCCGTCGTGCGTAATAGCGGTGTATCCCATAATGCACTGGATTATCTCGAAAAACGTTCACTCCTCGAAGGAGAGATAGAAGAAAATATAAGGCCAGAAGCGGCTAAAGTCGGATTTACTATCCAGGAGATCCGGATTGGTGAGATTTTTATTCCCTGGGAATTAAAAGATACCCAAACCCGGCAAGAACTAGCCATTAAACTGCAAACGACTTATAAACAAGAAAAGCTAACCCAGGACCAGAGGAAAGAAATGGAAGCGGCAAAGGCCACTGCTGATAAGCAATCTGTAATAGTAACCCAACAGATTGCTAACCGAAATAGTGAATTGAAAAAAGAAGAAAAAAACAATCTTGGCACGGCGGAAGCAAATTTTTTAACCAGACTCGCCGAAGGCCAAGCTAAGCAAGTGGCGGTATTAGGTGAAGACAGGGTAATGCAACTTCGATTGATGGAATTGATATTGGATGCAGTGGTTAAGAATCCCAATATAGTAAAGGTCCCTCAGGTTAATGTGCAAAGCGGTTCATCTTCATTAGAAGGGGCTGCAGCTATTCTGGGGGCATCTAATCTTTTAAATGCCCTTGCCACTCCGAAACTAGAAGAAAAAGATAAAGGAGAATAATTTATGAGAAAATTTATGGTGGCTCTTATCAGTTCAATTATGTTGTTCTCTATAGGATGCCGGGAAGTCAAGCAAGAATTTTCGAACATTTTACATGAAGATGCAACAATCAGCGATGCAGTCTATACCCCATCTCGTCATGATTCCGAACTCGGCCTCACCGCCTTTAAAACAGGGCCAATAGGTGTGGACTTCGGGGGCAATTTAGGCTTCAGAATTGGTAGTGGCCTTCAGATAAGCAGTGTAGAGGTCCCTGAGAAATTTGCCATTGTTTTCAAGTGTCAGCATGGACAATTCATCATCGGTCGAAAAGAGGTCTATGAGAAGCTTAAAGATCATAAAGATAAGAGGGTTGATGTATCTTACCGCGAAATTTACCGCACGGTTTATGATACAGAAGGTGGAGAAAAAAAGATTATTGAAAGGGCATTAACAGATTACGATTTTATCAATGCTACCCTTAAACCCGATTGACCCGTAGAAATGGTCTATACCGATGGTGTCCATCTGATGGCGGATGATCTTAGAGAACTTCACAGGTTTGCGAAAAGCATAGGCTTGAAACGAAGCTGGTTTCAGGATCATCCGAGACATCCTCATTATGATTTGACGAGCCCTAATAAATTAGAAAGGGCCATATTGCATGGTGCCAAATTTCTTGAGCCTAAAAAACTTTTGGAAAAAATAGGAGAAAAAAAGAATGAGCATTCTCACCGAAGCTATGCGGGAAGGGGCGGAGAAATTTGTGGACAGCCTATGAGGATGAAACAGGATGGCATGGCATCGAATATGTTAATCACCCTACTCCTTCAGGAGCAGAAAGATGGATGCCTACCTATAGTGATGACAGGGGATGGCCTGATAGAGATATGGCTATTCTAAAAATTACAGAGTTTTTATCTCAAATAGACGCTGTTAATCCATATAAATAGATAACAAAATGAACATAACTGTATCTGATGCTGTTTTAGAAGAGCATTTTTGGGAAGAACCTCCACCAGGAAACTGGGAGTTTTGGGCTTTCCGATTCAAACCGAGATGCCAAGTTGGGGACGAAATAATTTTTAGACATAACTATAAACCAATAGCAAAGGCAATAATCGCAAAAATAGAGCCCCCGGGAATATCTGATTGTGAGATTACAGGTGAATTTAAAAATCGCTGGAAGGTATTCTGGAATCCGGCATCATTTGAGGATTTGAGGGAGAAGAAATGAAGCTATCTTTCGATTTCCTAAAACCAATAAGGATTTAAGATAATGGGAAAAGACGATAGACGTTTTCCTATGTTGGATGGGCCGGATATAGATTGGGAGACTGCCGAAAAAATATACAAGATGTATTCGGCTCTTTATGGAACAGGCCAAAGCCTTGAACGGCTTGCAGAGCGTGGTGGATTTGGATGGTCCGAGGTTAGAATAATTCAGCAGGATTATATCCAAAGGGTTGGGGCAGAGCAAAAATAAAATTTGCGAAAGGGGCTCTAATTTCTCGGCGGTACCCACGGAGCAACGAGACCGCTACGGTTTATAGATGGGCGAAAAACGAGTACCAGAGGTAATTATTTTGCTTAGAATTCCGGGCAAAAGCAAAAAGGCTTTTAAGCTCGAATTATACCCCGCTTGGGCCTGGAATAGAAAAGGACGAAGATGGCGCCTCCGGACAAATGGGAAATGGTATCCAAAGGCCCATGAATATCGTTTTTTTGATTTCTATGAAATACGAGATCTTCTATGGAAATCACTTAAAGATTGGTTTAAGAAGGGAGTCATATAATGAGGGAACCCGATTTTGAAGGACCTGGAGGTAAAGCCTGGAATATTAAATCCGCTATACCAAGCCCTACATTAGCATCCTATTTGATCTATGCGCCTTATTCCCATCCGGTTTGGCCTTATAAATGGCTGAGTATTATTCATTTAAGGGATGAACCTGGAATAGATCCACCAACGAAATATCATCCAGAAGCTGAGTATGAACTTATTCTAATGCCGATTGATCCCGAGGCCATGCCCCATCCGGATCCTGATGAACAACCATTTATGATTCTAGTACCTCCCGACGTGATGGAACAGTTTCATGGAATAACAGACGATGAGGTGAAAGAAATAGGCGCTATACTAATCCAAAACGTTATTGCGGGTCTACTCATTCCAGATCAGGACTGGAGAAGACATTGGAGGAAAATGCTTGATCAGATTATAGTTTTTATCAAAAATAGATACAAAGAGACCGGATAGATGGGCAGTATAACATATCCATATGTCAAAAATATGTGGGGAGGAATAGAGGACTATATTATCTTAATCTTGTTCCTATTTATTCTGGCTAAAATGGTTTTGTTTTCTGGAATAGGTTTCATTAAAGCTATTCGCAGAAAAACATGGCCAGATATTACTCAAGACATTTCTTGGCATCCCTATTTTAATAAAGATTCCTGGCGTTTGGATTTTCCGGCAGAAAAAATAAAGGCCCTTCCTTACAAAGAAATAAATATAGAATTCTTCTTGGAATTGCTTAGACGTTTTAACTTTAATCCTATCCTCTTCTATGAAGAAAAATTAACAAGAGATGATCTTTTATGGAATGAGCTAGGTCACGATCATGAATATCGTTATATTCTCAAAGATCCAAAATAGAAACTAAGAGGAATATAAGCAGGTCAATTACCACCAGCTAAAGCAGGTGGCTTGTAAGGAGTAGTGCAAAGCCATGCATGAAACACAAGTTAAACAGTTGACTAGCTGGATAGTAACTGAGCTTGTTGGGCGTGGCAGCCCACACGATGTAGCGAATGCCTCCCTAGTTTGCTACCTCTCGGCAAGCCAGTGGCGAAGGGAAGTATACACTCTGAAAGGAGCTTTATGTTTGTTCCGGTGATTGATATTAATCAGAAACCTTTGATGCCTACTAAGCCTTCCAGGGCAAGACGATGGATTAGAGAACGTAAAGCAACCCCGTTCTGGAAGCGAGGGGTCTTTTGTGTGCGACTCAATGTGGAACCCTCTGCCAGCAATGTGCAAGACATAGTAGTAGGGATTGATCCCGGCAGTAAAAAAGAGGGGTTCTCTGTGAAATCCAAAACCCATACCTATCTGAATATTGAGGCCGAGGCGATAACCTGGATCAAGGATCATGTTAAGCAACGCAGACAAATGCGCAGGGCCAGGAGATTCAGAAAGACACCATGTAGGGCAAACAGGTCTAACCGCAATATAGGAGGTATCCCACCAAGCACCAGGGCACGGTGGGGGTGGAAACTAAGAATATGCTGGTGGTTAAAGAAGTTGTATCCTATAACGCATTTTGTAGTAGAAGATATTAAGGCTTGGTCTAAAGGTTGGAGGCGGATATTTTCTCCCCTAGAAGTGGGCAAGAGATGGTTCTATCAGGAATTAGCAAAGTTGGGAGAAGTAAATCTAAGGCAGGGTTATGAAACCAAAGCCTTAAGAGAATTATTAGGCTTAAAAAAAGACCACTGGGTAGATGCTTGGATATTGGTTTATTCGCAGACAAGTGGCAATCTTCCTGATAATAGTCAGGTTCTTAATATATCGCCCTTACGTTTTCACCGCAGGCAGCTTCATGCCTTACAACCTGCTAAAGGTAGTATTCGGCGACCTTACGGTGGGACCATGAGCCTTGGATTTAAGCGAGGCAGTTTAGTTCACCATATCGAAACTGGTATTGCTTTTGTGGGAGGACATACTAAAGGACGGCTTTCCCTGCATTGTATCAAAACCGGAAAGCGTATTTACCGCTTAGCGAAGCCGGAAGAAACACAATTTCTAACCTTTAATACTTGGAGGGCGCATTCCTCTGCCACCTAAAGGAGGCAGTCCCCTGCGCTAAACAATATGGTAATAGATTTAATGCAAGACAAAAATCTTAAAATCGAAATAAGAAAAGAAGGTAAATGGACGAATGAGCGGGCTTTGTAATAAACCTGATAAAGACTTTCCAGAATTGATATGCGGGTATCCTCTGCCATGCCCATATCATACTATAATTATTGACCCGACAGCAGATCCCGTCCCTACCATAACTATTCCGGCTACAATACTGAAGGCCGCTAATCCTAAGATACTTAAAATATTGAAAAATATTGCAAATATTTTAAAGAAAAAGGAGAAATCAGAAACATGAGGGGAATCAATTTAGTGATTGTAGGAGGAAATTTAGGCGAGGATCCGACTCTAAGATATACATCTGGAGGGCAAGCGGTAGTCAGTCTTTCTTTAGCTATCAATGAGAAATGGAAAGGAGGGGATGGAGAAGACAAAGAAAGAACGACTTGGATACGTGTAACTGTCTTTGGAAAGCAAGCGGAGGCTTGTTTCGAACATTTGAAAAAAGGGAGCTCGGTCTTGGTACAAGGACGACTGGTAGAAAATAAATGGCAGGACCAGAGCGGTGCCCAAAGATCCCGCATAGATATTATGGCTAATAGGGTTGATTTTTTAACTATGTCGGCGAAAACCAAGGATGATGAAAGCCCACCCTTTAGCTATGAGGATGAGGTGCCTTTTTAAGGAGCAACAATGAAAAGAGAAATTATTTGTTTAGATTGCGGTAAGAAATACCCGGAAGTATTTGCTGCGGCTCAGATTGATAATCCAGGCCCTCAAGAATATATGAAGATGATAGAAGGAAAAGCACTAGATGATTATAAATGCGACCATTGTGTTCCTACTTCACCAATCAAAAAGGGAACCTTTTGCATTGCCTTATCGGTCTGGATCGATGGATCGAGAATCCCATATTATCCTTGGGAGTCCGAGTATATAGAAAGGCAAAGGGATGGCAAAAACGCCTCAGATTAAATTCTTTCCGAAACATGAGACTCCAGAAGAACTGTGTCCTGGTTTCTATTACTGTAATCCTGTCTCTGGCTGTTCTAATACTTGTAGCTATTGCTTCTTGCAGGGCAGTATGCAAAGGGCTGGGGGCAAGGATAAAATATCTATTGCGGATGATAAGGCCAATCTGAGGATGCTACAGAAATTCATGGATAACGAAGAATATAAAAATCAGGTCCTTGGTTATGCGACCGAGACTTCAGACATTTTAGCCATACCGGAAGCAGAAGGGATCTTGATGATGGGAATGAAACATGCCCGATTCTTTAACGATGGCAGGAAATTATTGATCCTTTCTAAGTCGAATAATCTTATTCCTTTGCTTGAGGTCCGCAAATATTCTAAGCTAGAAAATATTATTATCAGTTTTTCGATCAATCCGCCATTGATCTGTAAACGAACTAATTCTCCCGGATTTATATTATACGATTTGGTGAGATTGCTTGAGGCTGGCTATAAAGATATTCGTTTACGCATTGACCCTATCATCCCCATACCAGAATGGTATGATCATTATCAGTATCTGATAGAAGTCATTCCTTGTTTCGTTTCCCGCATAACCCTTGGAACCTTGCGGGCTACTGATGCAACTTATCGGGCTATGCCAGAATGGTTACAGGGATACCTGGTCCGGATGGATCCTGAGTGCCACCATCCCTGGAGACTGTCTTATCATACCCGGGAGAGGGTTTATGGTCATCTCGTGCCCTTACTTCGGGACAGAGGTTTTGAGATTGGGCTCTGTAAAGAGCATAGAAATTTCTATAGCCTATGGGGTATTGATTCAAAGAAATGCAATTGTTTGGCCTGATAAATAAGGGAACCTGATGGGGAGGTCAGGTTGGTAATGGGCATGCGTGGTGGTAATGACGCTGGACGAAGCGGCTCGATTATATAGTGACCATATATAATTGGGTGACAGCACGACTCATGGGCCTTGGAATATAGGCTATTCTGGTTTACCAGGATGGGTATGCCCCCCTTTTTTAGGAGGAGAGATTAATGGATAAAGAGGGTCCTTATTCTGTCGAAATTGATGATGAGGGTTGTGAAAAATGCCAGGATGGCAGAACATGGACGGTTATACGCCCTGATGGAGTGGCTTTAGGCACCTCCTGGGCTGATGAAGAAGAAGCGGAATATATGGCCGAAATGATGAATATGGCATATAAGGCTGGACAAGAGAGTCTGGAAGAAAAGAAAGGAGCGTGATATGGTAGAAAGAAAGGTAACAGTTAGATGGTTTGATAGTTATATTGAGACTTTTGAAGAGGTAGAGGAATTGGAGGGGGAGTTTAACCATGATATGGATAAACACCCTGAAGCGGCTTTCATGAATACGGAGGAATAGTATGCACACAGACTACGAAGATATAAAGAAGCGCATTACCGATCCTATTCTCTGGTATGATAAAAATGGTGTGCCTAGATACGAGCCATTCCATCCTGATATGAGCCCTAATATATATGCCCAGGAAGTAATCTTATTACTCATCGAATGCCAGGCCTGCGCTAAGCAGTTTTTAGTCGAGATGAATTGGGATCAATTAAGAAAGATAGGGACAATTAAAGACCTTCATCCTTTTTCGCAAATCATTAAAAATTATCAGGCTAATAAAGAAGGTATGATATGGTCTCCATTGCATTATGGCGATCCCCCCAGGCATGAAGATTGCGTTGGCGAAAGTATGAATTGTTTTGACAGGCGTGTAGTAGAATTTTGGCAGCGCAACGAAAAAACCCATATCGAATGGCAAAGAGTAACAAAATATGAGATAGAATTGGAGACCACAAATGAATAATAATAATTTTATATTCGGTAATGGCGAGATGTGGATGGGACATTATCCCCATGCGCCAGATAAAGGACCATTTCAGGTACGAGATGTGCGCGTTGAAATAGAAATTCAAGAAGCCCAATGGAGAC
>ERZ1292632.1583-Hain-H43-01um-R2-1583-length-21585-cov-39_pt1 | contig 21585 bp, 41 predicted proteins | sample MGYA00564407_ERZ1292632 | MGnify/ENA primary metagenome ERZ1292632 (study PRJEB36523, sample SAMEA6512637) | groundwater metagenome | collected 2019-01-08 | study: AquaDiva: Metagenomics assemblies of 32 groundwater samples | reverse complement strand
GCTGGGTGGGCCACCAGCTCTACGGCCTCAATACCAACTGCGTCTTCCGCTACTTAGGTGCTATCCTAAGGGGACGGGGGTTAGACTAAATGGCAGTCGGCAGTGACCTGATTTCCTCCACAGCGGCAGCACGGGTGGCAGACCCGACCCTGTTCCGGGTCCAGCGGGCAGTGGTCCTGTGTCGGGCGGACCAGCCACAACCTGCCTGCTTGATCGCCAGGTTTCCAGGGTCCACGGGCACGCCCATAGATGTGCTGGCCTCTGGGCAGATCACCGACACGGTATTCACCACGGAGGCGGCGGCGGATCAGTACCTGGATGAGCCAGTGATCGTGTTCGAAGTGGGAGTGGCCGCCCCGGTGCTCATGCTGGCTCAGGAGTCACAGACCACGGGGGAGGATGTGTTCGAGTGTGTGGCCCAGCCAGGGATGCAGGCGGCTCCGGGGGCTGACACGCACCGCTTGTCCTCCGTGGAGGTCCTCACTCGTCGGGGGGCTGGGGTCCATCCAGGGACCAAGACCCTGACGGTGACTCCTGTGACCTCCTATATCCTGGACGTGCAGGGGGGCACAGATGGCACAGCCGTCACGGTGCCGGGGGACCTCAATGCGGCCTCCCAGCCCATCCGAGCCATCGTGGGCATGAACACCACCGGGCGCTTCCTGGGGTTCCGACTCACCGGGGATAACCTGAACTCCCTCTTTAAGTACCTCGGGGCGGTCCTCCGGGGGCACCGGGTGGCCTGATGCCTGAGCACGAGCAGCCAGAGGACCAGGACCAGGTTCAACGGTCCCATATCCCCAATCTCGAAGTCTTCCTGCAGGAACTCTACACGGAGCGCCTCTCCCCTGAGCAGCTCCAAGCCCAAGCCTTGGGACTCCACCAGGATGACTTCATGGCCCTCGTCTCGCCCCTGGAAGCCCCCACGACTCCCATTGACCCCACCAATGTGTTTGCCCTTGGGTTCGGTACGGAGATCGGGCTCGCGTGGCAGTTCCAGCGTCCTGTGGGAGGCCGTCTCGTGTCCATGGAGGTTCAGCGGGCCACCGTAGCGGCCATGACGGATGCCGTGTCCCTGGGGGAATATACGGGGTTCTTCATGGTGGATGACAACAAGCGGGCCAAGTGGGCGGCCTCCACCACCCGCTACTACCAGGTGCGAGCGGTGGCTCGCAGTGGGGAGACCAACTACTTCTCCCCTTGGACACCCGCCGTCCCAGTATCAGGGACCACCCTGGCCGCAGGGTCGAGCAATAGTGACCTTCAAACTCGGATGGATACCTTTGCCCAAGCGGTCCAGCTCCGGCACCTCTATGCAGGAGTGGGCGATACGTCGGCCCTCTCCCAAGCGGTCAGTGTTCTTTCCCAGCAAGTCAGTATCCTGAGCCAGAAGGTCTCCGTGCTCTCCTCCCTCCCTGCGGCGAGTGTTACAAGCCAGGAGATGTCAGTGGCTGATGCCGCTCTGAGTGCCCGGATTGACACGCAATCCCAGAGTGTGAGTGTCTTGTCCCAAGCGATCTCAGTGATTTCTCAACAGGTCAGTGCCCTGAGCCAACGGCTGAGTGGGCTCAGTGTTATTGCAGGGGACCTCGCCATCAGTGGAAGTCTGAGCGTAGGAGGCACCATCTCGGTTGACCGTGTTCGGGGCAAGGGCACCTCAGCCCTTCGATTGGGGACGAATGCCTTGGATCGCTGGGTGCTCGATGGCACCACTGGAGGGTTTATTGCCCAAGTAGGTACGGGCTATGACTTTGGGTCCAATGCAGGTCCGATCAAAGACCTCTATGTCTACGGCGTGCTCAACTTCTTGAACTCGGCCACTGGAGCGACCGAGACGACACTGGCGTGGACCCTGAGTGCCCTCCGAGTCTCCGCCGCCAGCGTGTTCTTTACGGGGGATGTGAAGATCAGTGGCAACTTGTCCGCCCCGATCCTCGATACCCTCTCCAATGCCATTAGTATATTGAGTCAACAGGTGTCGGTCCTCAGTCAGTCAGTGAGTAGCCAGGCTGCCGCGCTCTCTGTCCGCATTGACACTCAGTCACAATCGATCAGTGTCCTGTCTCAGGCAGTAAGTGTCATCTCCCAACAGATCAGCGCGCTGAGCCAGTCTGTCTCGTCACAAGCGGCAGCCCTGTCCGTTCGAATAGACACGCAATCACAGGCCATCTCAGTCATTAGCCAACAGGTGAGTGTCCTGTCACAGGCCGTTTCGGTACTTTCCCAAGGGCTCTCAGTGGTCAGCAATGCGGCTAGTAACGCACTCTCGGTTGCCAACGCGGCAAGCAACGCAGCCAGTGTGGTGTCCCAAGCGGTGAGTGTCCTCAGCCAAGCGGTTTCCGTGGCACAAGCGGCCTTGAGTGTGCGCATTGACACTCAGAGTCAATCTGTGTCCGTCCTCTCCCAACAGGTCTCGATCCTGTCATTGCGGATATATAGCTCCCAACTCACTGCACTCGTGAGCGTGAGTGGGCTTATTTCAGCAGATAACCGAATTTCTAATGCAGCCAGCGTCGTCTCACAAGCCGTCTCCGTGCTGTCACAAGCCACCTCAGTCGCTCAAGCAGCCTTGAGTGTCAGGATTGATACGCAAAGCCAATCCATCTCTGTGTTAAGTCAACAAACGTCTGTCCTGTCCCAAGGCATCTCGGTTGTCTCTCAAGCCTTGAGTGTGCAGGCAGCAGCTCTCTCTGTTCGGATCGATACCCAGTCGCAATCCATAAGCGTGATTTCCCAGCAGGTCTCCGAACTGAGCCAGCGACTCAGTGGGCTGTCCATCATCGCGGGCAACCTAAATATTTCCGGGGTGCTCAGTATTCGAGGCGGGCAGATTGGCTTTCCGGCGGTGCAGCTCTCCTCGACTGGGGCCAACGTCTTAGATGATTACGAGGAAGGGTCGTGGACGCCCGTTCCGACCAATCTCACGGTCGTCGGGACCCCCACGTATACAGGCTTTTATACAAAGATTGGGCGATTCGTACATCTTACCTTGCTTGTGGAAAGCACCGTGACAACCGCATCCACCGCAGGCTCAACGACATGGGCTGGGCTCCCGTTCTCTATCGTTGTCGATGGATTGATTATGGCAGTGGATGCGAACAACCAAACGAGTTATGGTAATGGGCTCATGGCCGCCGCCAACGGCCTGATTTATAGTCCCACTTGGGCAGCCACCGCCCGTGTTGCCCTTAACGCGGTCTACATGGGAACGTAATCAGCTCCCATAGGACTTCTGCAGGTCGAACTCCTCCGGCCAGTGATCCACCTTGATAGAGATGAGGTCATCGGCAGGACGCCCTGGGAGTGGGTAGTGGGACCACGAGGTAAACCGCTCAATCCGCCACAGGTAGGTCTGCCGGTGCCCCAGGGAGATGAACGTCGGGTGTCCCCGTTCTGACCCCTGGATCATGTAGGCTTGCTCCTCGGGGGTGAACCCACGCCACTGGGCCAGCCAGCATCGGCTGACCATTTCCCAGGAATTCAATCCGTCTCTCCTGTATCGCTCGCACACTGAGCTTCGCTCAGGTGCTCGCTTCCGGTTTATTTGAGGCGTCGGGGCTGACAGCCTGTGATGACCACCCCTCCACCCATGACCGGGTTCGCACGGTAGTGGAGGTAGGTCTCGTGGCGCTTCGTCTCACACTCCGCCAGGGTCGGGAATGCGTGGTCGTACCGCTGGACCGCCCACCCATCAGCCGCAGTGGGGTCACTCAGGAGGATGCTGAAGAGGAAGTACCATTCAATCATTAGTTGTATGGGGTGAGGATGAGGAACTTCTCGCCCGTCTCCAGCACAAAGACCACGAGCACGGAGTCCCGACAGAGCCACCGCTGGATTTCTACAATTTGGATATAGGGCGCCAGGAGTTGCATTAGGCCCGCACCTCCCACCCCTGCCAGCCCCAGGATCCCCGCCCTCGCCCATGGAACTGCACCGGGTCCAGGCCCACATGGTCGGACTCAGGCTCCTGCCCCAAGCCAGCCGAGCGCATGGCTGCAATCTCCACCTCCCGGAGGTACTTCATAGCGGCCCCAGGGGGCGCCTTCCGAGCCCACTCCATCGCCCGCCAGAACACAAACTCGATCATGGCATGGTCGGTGGGGAATGGGGGGATGGTGCTGGCCGCTAGGACTGTGGGCATGGCATAGTACCAGAGGGTATAGGGGAAGGTCTGCTTGGGGGTGATGTCGAAGCGCACTGTGGTCCCGGTGAAGGTATAGAGTGAGGGGATGGCGGTCACCGGGCTGCCCCCTTGATCGTTCTGCATCTGGTAGGCCATGATGTCGGCAAAGTTCCGGCGGATGAGGCGGCGGGTGCTCCCGTCCACCGTGAGGTAGAGCCCATCCCGCACGTCCAGAATGAAGTCCGTGAAGGCCAGGTCCTGGTTCAGGCTCGTGATGTTCCCCGTGGTCTTGGTGATCTCACTCGCCCACGGGAACTCTTGCGCCATAACATCAAGGCACCGCTGGAGCCACTGGATCGAGAAGGCGGTGCTAACAATCGTGGCCGAGGGCCGGTCGTGCTGGTCGAGTTCCGGGAGGTCGGCAAGGTCCAGCGCCTCAATGAGGATTTGATCGCGTGTTCTCCTATTCACTGGCACGGGTCATTCTCCTTCCACACCGCTGGCAGCGCGGGGCGGACTGGGCAGTTCCGGTGACACTGTCGTGGCACCCCTGGCAGACCCACGTGAGAGTTTGGCCTGTTTGCATAGGTCTCTGGCCCTGGCCTCCATGATAAGCCCAATCTTCCGCCCATGTCCAACCAAGAGTTCCGCCCCCACATCGGCCACGGAACACTTGAGCCCCCTCGTGGCTGGGTCAAACCACAGGACTGCCAAGGGCCAGAGGTCCTCGCTCGCCGGTTCAATCAACTTTTCAGCCACGTAGCGGAAGGGATTATCGGCCACGAAACGTCCTCCATATTTCTCTACAGACATCAGGCACGATAACGAACCAGAACATGCCAACTAAGTAGAGGAAGGCGAAAGATGCGAAAATGCGCAGCAGCCATTCACCGAGCATTGATTAACTCCTCCAGCTTCTCAGCGACATAGCGAAAAGGCTTATTGGGAGACATTAGATACCCCCAGTATTCCATTCCGCTAAAGTGCACCAGATGAAGGCACACTTACAACATTGCATAACTTTTCGAGGATTGAGTGTATTTTTACATTCTGGGTCTGGTACTGGATGAAAACAATGCTTACATTTCATCGAAAGAACGTATGCCTCCCAATTTTTGTGGTAATCCTCACCCGCTTGACCCATGTGGGCGGGTGCTGAAGGTCCCGGTCGCTCAAGAAGTGGACTGCCCCCCGAGAGGGGTCTGGGTGGGAGCGAGCCATCGCCACCTGAGCGGCCTGCTGGCAGGCGTGCCAACTCTGAGGATCCAAGTGCTCTAAGTGTGCCACTCGCCGCCAGCCCCCGAACTGGCGAGGGGCCATGAGCACCTGGGTCAAGGGTTGCCCCCACTGGACGGAACGGTTGACCGCCACATAGGCCACCCCGACCTGGCCTTGGAAGGGTTCTCCCTCAGCTTCCAGGCAGACCATCATGGCGAGTAGGAGGGCGGCCACAGTCATTTGAGGAGCCCCAGCCCCCGCCCACTCAGATAGACAAAGATGCCAATGGCCCACTGCCAGACCACAAACGCCAGCCACCAGCGCCAGTTCATGGCTGTCGGTAGCGGGTCCAGTGATCCCGCTCATTGGCCTGCTTGGCCCTCTGGGCTTCTTGGTAAAAGGTGAGCGTCGCGGCCGCCAAGGCCGCCAACTCCCCCAATGGGCAGATGAGACACTGGCTATTCCGCCACGCAGTCTGAAGGCGGAGGGCGATGTCGCTCAGGTTCTTCTCAATTGGGTCCATAGGGCTCAATCTCGCTACGCAGATCGGGGATCGCATAGTACACAGGGATTCCATGTTGGTGGGCAAATGTGACTTCCCGGTCTGCCCCCTTTGATCGCCCCGGGAGTCGGAGCAGGGCGTGGCATACTTGGATATACGCCAGGTCCACGGCGATCCACTGCTCATACCGTCCTGCCCCATGGGTCGAGGCCATGTCCACGAAGTAGGAATAATGCGGCACGAAGGGGGCATACCCCAAGTCCATCAACTCGAACCCTACTTGGATGGCTCGCTGGCAGTTGGCCACGGGATCCCCGTCTGAAATAGGGCCTGCGACGTAGACGCGAGTGCGAAGTGTCACCTCACCCTATCCTTCGGCAGTAATGTCCACACTAATCCGGTCCTCGCCTCCCGCACAGAAACGGCGAGGACGGATATGGACCACCGGAGAGCCAATGATAGCGGGGGCCAACATACGTTGCTCCGCATAGCCCCCACGAGGGATGCGCCCCTGCATGGCCCCTTCCACATAATACTTGGAGTAGCCTCCAGTCCCAACGAGTGTGACCTTCCGGTGGCTGATGTCATGGTCGGCACTCTTACTCTTCACATTCCATCGAGGGAATGGCTTGTTGACCCACTCCACTGCTTTCTTGGTCGTATGCCCCATGGCAAAGATGTCCACCCCCTCCCAGGCTGCCGCCACTTTCTCCAAGCGTTGCAGGGGGTAGTAGCCCGTCTGCCCGTTGCCGACCCCATGGTGGAACCAGATGACGACAGGGATGCGAGAGGTTCCACGGACCATCATGAGGTTCAAGAGTCCTGTGGTCCCCAGGAACTGTGCCTCAAGGATGTCACACAGCAGCATATCCGTGGTGGTCCCGTTCTTGAGTTCATGGAGGTGATGCCCCTCCACCAGCCCCAGCCACTTGCCCCGGGTTGGCTTGAGATACTCCCCGATCTCCTCGGTAAGTTCCTCGGCCTTGTGGTCAATGATGTCCATGGCGGTGTCGTAGAGGTTGGCACCCTTGAGGCGGGCTCGGTTCGAGGGGGAGGCGAAGTCCGTGTAGTCCCCCATCCCGATGAAGCGCACCACATGCCCCTTGGCCTCAGCCGCGAGGGCATCCTTGAGGGTCTGTTGCAAGTGGGACAGGGCCGTGCCCCCTTGCTTGTGGCCCGCCCACTGGAGATCCCCGATGAACCAGATGTCGAGGGGCTTCCATGGCATGGGGATCAGGAGTTGCTTCACTTAAACTCTCTTGTATGGATGGCCATTAGGCTACAATACAAGAACGCCCACCAGCCTAAGTGATAAATGGCTGTACTTGAAACGAGAACATAGTAAAGAAACCACCCTATTTGGATCTTAAATCCTATCGCTTTCATGTAGGCTCCTTTTTACTCCCGGGATACCTCACCACTCTCGCACCTTTGAGAAAGGAGTCAAGGAACTTCTCCATCCCGGGCACGAAGCGAGCGCATGTGGGGCCGAGGATCAAGTCCGCTTGGATGTTGGTTTCAAGGATGGCCACCACATGCCCCTTGGCCCGGAGGTCGGCGGCCCACGGAGTCTCCCAGTAGTCGGGGTGGATGAGGATGGTCAGTGGTTTGCTCGTGCCCATTAGTACACGTCTCCATTCTCTTGACACTTCTGATCTTCATAGGGGGTGATTACCCGACGGTACAATTCTAACTTGGTCGCTTCCAGGGCAGCAAGGATTTCCGCAAAGGTGGCAAAGGAGGTCCCATGGCGGAGGCGATAGTCCAACACTTGCTTGGTCAGGGCGTAGCAAAGCTGCCCAGCCCCAAGAGGGGTTACCAAAGTCTCCCATGCTCGATCTCCAGGGCTGATGTATGGCATTTAGCACCTCCTCGGCGGCCCCAGGGGGGAGCGCCCACAGGTACACTGGTCGTAGCGTGCGTAACAGTAGGGGCACTCAAGCATCACTAGTTAGATGCTCCGGGGGCCAGGGTGGTTTCCCAACTATACCACATTCGGTGAAAGCGTCGGATTCCCGGCCGCAGCATGTGCCCTCCTGGTGGCTTCTTCCCGTATGCGGTTAATGTAGCCCAAATCTGCCGTGTTCGTCGTTTTCCCATAAACGGAAGAAGGCGGAGCATCCAGATCACTGCATCACTTCCTTCCAGGACCAACATATAATTACGTGACCAACCCTTTGGTTCGGGTTGGTAACTGTAGATTTTGCCGGTGTATCCCATGAGGTCTGCGGCACGACATATAACATCCTTGTCGCACATCTTGAGTTGCATCCGAGGGGATTTGTATCGCTTCCCCGTAATAAGAAAACTTCCCTCTCCTTCCCAGAGCCCCGCAAGCCAGAGGATTTCTGCCGAGTTCCTTCTATATATCTTCGGTTGAAGTGCCATCAGAATCAACTATACACCAAGTTGCGGGAAATGTCATCTTTATCCCCTGCCCGATTTCCCACTCTCGTTCAACTATGAGACGCACGGCAGCCTGAGTAGGTTCCACGGGGCAGCTATCGGGGAACGCAAGAATCGCGCCATCATGCTTATTCAGGATCAGGTGGCCCTGGGGCCACTGCTGTTCCACTTGGATGAGACACCAATCCATCAGGTCAGCCACAGAGCCTTGGATCGTGTGATTGAGGCCATCCTTCGCCATGTCCTCTGCCGGACCGACCAACTTTCGGCGACGGCCCATGAATGTTCTTGCCTCTTTGTCAGTTTGGCACCGCACCCAGGTCATTGCCTTCCAGGCCACTCCCTTGGGGCGGGCATCCAGAAAAGCCTGAGCCTGGCTCACAAGGATACCACGATCCAAGTGGAGACTTTCAATTCCGGGCATACCCAAGATCGCTCGGGCACCGGTCCCATATTGGTATGGGCCATAGCGAAAGTTCTTAGCCCGCACGCGGCGCTCGTCATCTTTCCCGTGCCAGTCGCTGGGTAGATTATACCCACTCAATGGTGAATTGACACTCAACATCGGAGCCCATTGCATCAGGTACTTCGCACAGGTAAATGTGTGAATGTCCTTTCCGAGGGTGTAGAGGGCAACATCTTCCTCATCCCCAGAGTAGGCCGTGAACAGTCGTCCTTCAATTGCTGACCAGTCCCACTCCAACCACCACTCGCCGGGGTCCGGGTGGATGATGGAGCGATGCTTCTTCCAGAACTCCCGCTTGAACCCCCCGAGGTTGGGATTCTTGGTGGACCAGCGCCCGCTTGCTTGGGTGGGGAGAATCTCAGGGAACACCCGGTCGGTCTTGGATAGCTTCACAAGGTCCTTCCGCATCCCTTCCATTTCCACGAAATCTAGACGAGCAAGAAGAACCTCAGAATCTACCCCAGAGTCCCGGAGTTTGGCGAGTTGGTCCTTATTGATGGAGCGAGAGCCGAGACGCTTACCGGGCACGGCGGGCCTTGATTTGCTCGATGGTGTAGAGCCAGAAGGCCACATGCTGGGGCGACCTGAGGTTCAAAGCCCACCCCGCATAGGCTTGTGCCCGCAGCTCGAACCTGTCCTGTTCCCGCTTGATATCCGCGAGGGCCACCTTGGCCGCCTCCCGGTCCGTGGCAATGCCCCGCCGGTGGGCCTTCATGATGATTGGAATTAAGGGCTTCTGAAGGTGCTCATAGACCCACTTCGTCTGGGGGTCTCGGTCTAACTCCCCCAAGAGCCCCCCGTGGAGCCCCGTGGCCCAGGCATCCATCGTGCCCAGCGCATCCCCTCCCGCATATTGACGGGGTGCGATCCGAGACAGATGCTTCCACCTGTTTATACGCGCATAGATGCTGCCCAAGAAGTTGAGGGTATGACTGCTCGCCCCACCCCTCGTCTTACCCTTTTCGTCCTCAGACCCCGTTCGGCCCGACCAAAGGCAACTATGGGTATTCATGGAGCAATCAGCGTCAAAGACCGTGCCTGGTGGGAGAATCACCCCCAAATACGGAATATCGACTACAACATTATGCCCAACGAGCCGGAGAGGTATGAGGCCGCTGTAGTGAGCAAGGTCGAGCTGTCCTCCAGTAAGCCAATGGCGAGATTGCACCGCGAACAGAGTAGCCCCCGTACCTTGCCAGTCTTGTGGTCGTGGTCCGGGACCAACTGATTCTTCGTGTTGCAGACCAAGCAGAGATACAACTGGGACCGAGCCATAGCCTGGTACCGGGTATAGGTGAGCCCGATCTTCGAGAGACGGCGCATGAATTCCCGTTTCCTGTGCATGCGCTTGTAGCATGGGTGACACCAGCGACTCTTGTACTTCGGCATGTGGGCGCATCGTGGTTTGCCCCTGGGGTGGCGTGACCACTCCGCGAAATCCTTGTGGTAACAGGTCCGACAGAGCCCCCGCTTCTTGGCCATGTGGGTGCGAGGCTGGCCACACCGCGTGCACGGTATCAGGCGGAGCCGTTTTTGGTAGGATACGCTGTAAGGTCGCTTGATCACCACCCCTCCATCGTATCATGTCTGCCCACTCAATGACAAATACTGTGCGATCTGGGTTCGCCACGCTAAAGCGAACTAACTGACGGGTATCTTCGTGGAACTCCGTGTCGAACGCGGACCCTTGCATCCACCGAAGGTTCTCAGGGTTCGTCTCAATCGGCGACATGGGCTCCGGCCACTTCCCGGCCAGGATGTAGGCGAGCTTGTTCCAGTCCCGCTTGGTGGGCAGCTCAGCCTCAGGCTCCCGGAACAGGCGGGCGATATGGTAGGTCACGAAGACCGGGAGGCGATCCCCAGGGGTGCGTCCTGGGGTCCACACCCCAGTCATGGGCACCCGGGGCTCTCCGGGGAGGGAGAGGGGGGCCAGGTAGCCCCGCCATCCATTGAAGTCATGCAGCAGCCCCGTGAGCCCATAGAAAGCAAACTCCCCCATCGCCACCACGACCTTGGTGCTCTCGGGGATGCGGAGATGGGCACGGGAACAGTGGGCGATGGCTGCCTGCACAACCTTTTGATTGAGTGGAGGTAATGTGTCCTTGTGGTTCCAGCGACACCGCACAATGTTCCCCAGGGAGACTTCGGAACGATCCAGGCCAGCTAAGGGGAGGAAGGTGCGCTCGAATACCCGGCCAGTCTTGCCGATCATGGGGGCCTGGGGGTGGGGCTCCCACTGGTTGCTCCCGAGGTAGCGACGGCCGGCCTCCTCGTCCGCCCCAGGTCCCTGGGCGATCACGGTCACTGGGGCGCCATGCTTCAGCTCATCAGGAACGAAACCTTGGCCATCCCCATACGCAGGACAGCCCCGGCACTCAGGGGGCTTTGAAAGCATGCCTTCCCGTGCCCGCTTGTGCCCTACGGCGGGTATTGGAGCGCCGGGCAGCCTCTTGACGCGGACCCCCAACACGACACAGGGCACAGACCCAGCCTTTTGGCGGTGGGGCGGGGAGGGTCGGGTACTTGATCCCCTTACATTTCGCACACTTAGCCATGTAGGTTTGGACGTGGCGGCGGCAATCGGAGCATGGCCAACCTTTTGTACCAGGTACGAGCATGGTCACACCCCCGACTTCGCTAGCGCCCGGATCGCAGCGCGACGTTCTCGCCAGTATTGTCTGTCGCCCCAATTAGGGAACCATCCTGGCTCGACTACAAATTCATCAAGCCACCGAATCTCCTCCCGGACCGCCTCTACCTGCTCCTCAATAGCTCGTTCTACCCCAAGGGGGTGATAGAAACAGACGTGAAGGCACTTTCCTTGACAACTTGTGCGGGCAAATGCCTTCTCCACCTGCTGCTGGGCGTAGGCGTCGAGACACGAAAGCACTCGGGTATCACAGCGAAGCATTTCAAGAGCTTTGCGGGAAGAAATAAGTCCTTCTTCCAGACTGCGCAATGTTGCAAGCACAGAATTCCAGGCACCCGTTTCGTCCGTGAGGGCAAACAGGTCTTCCGCCCACTCCTCCGCCGTCTCTTTACTCATCCCGTCCCTCCTCGGCGCGTGGCGATGGCATCTGCTGCGCTTGCCAATGCCGCCTCGGTATCCGCTGGATAATCCCATGAGGCCCGATCTCTTATTATCTTCTCCGCCTCCTCCAGCGCCTCGCGCACCTGCTGCCGGGCATAGGCGTCAAGATTTGCTGCCGCGCACTCGTAGCAGACATACACCTCTCGTGCCTCTCCGTGGGGGCAATCGAGTGGAACTGTCCGCACCCACTTCTCCGCTGCCGTGGTGGGCTTCTCACGATCCTCCATCCAGTCTAGGTGAGTGTCTGGCACATCCTGGTCAGGCATCCCGCTCCTCCTTCTGCGCCTGCTGAACGAGGGGGTGGGCGAGGGCAAAAATCGCGCTTGTCAGCCAGCGATCAATGTTGTCCCCCACAAACCCCCCATTTTGTCGCATTGTGCAAGCGTTCGTTAGGAGTTGCGCCAACTCCCGCACCACAGCCCGGTGGGCGATCCATTCATTCGCGCTTTTCTGACGATGTTCGTCACAACACCACGAGATGGCCTCAAGGTGGGGGTTACTCATCCCGCCCCTCCGTCCGCATTCCTCCCGCAGCTGCCGAATCTCGGCCTGCAAGGGTTCCACCTGCTGGCGGGCGTAGGCGTCAAAGTCAGCCGCTAAATCATCCACATACTCTTGCTCGATGTCGTCAGCGCCGACTCGCTCGACCCAGACCTTCCTTGCCCACTCCTCCGCCGTGGGGGGGTGGTTATGCGGCGTTGTCGGAAATGCACATGATGTGATGGGGCAAGGGTCGAAGAATCTAGGCATCCTGCCCCTCCGTCCGCGCGGCGATAGCCCGCTCGGCATCGGCGAAAGTGGCACAAAGAGGACATGTCGCTTCTGTGCTGATATGCGAATGAGTGGCAGCAACCGCATTTCGCAGCATGTCTATCCGCTGGCTGCAACGATCCCATTCAATCTCCTGCGCCTCGCGCACGGCGGCAGTCATCTGATTCATAATGTCGTTCACGGTCGGCTCAAGATGCCGATTGTCTGCCAAGTAACGAAAAACAAGGGTTTGAATTGCCGCTCGATGTGTTTCCACCAGCGCCGTCACGGGGTCAGGGGGCATAGCGCCCGGATCGCGGCGGCAGCATCCGCTCGAACGTTGCCAATCTCAAAGGTATAATAATGTTCCTTGACCTCCGGGTACAGTGCGGCTACCGTTTGTGCCGCCAGCTCCAGCGCCGCATTCCACCCTTCCATATACCCCTCCATCCGGCCCATAACTTGCCCCGCCTGGTTGGCGGTACATTGATCGGAAATCCACCTGGAGCGTTCTATCTCTACCTGCTGGCGGGCAAAGGCGATTAGCGCCCCCTCAAACTCTGTACAAAACATACAGCCGTCAGCATCGTCTGGAACGTGCAAACGATAATTGGTACAGATTATGAATACCCACTCCGCCGCCGTGCGGGGCTCCTTCCGCGCCTCAGCGCCCATCCAGCACCTCCAGGCGGGACAGAGCGGCATCCAAACGCTCCCGTCCGCATTCACACTTCCACTCGCCCTTCCACTTTTCGGGGCTATCCGCCCGAGATTTGGGGCACCGGAGGTCATGCAGTTCATGGCATGAGAATGCTCCCCGATTGGATTCGCAACGGTCGAATGCCTCCGCCAACTCCCGCACTACGGCCTGGTGGGCGGCGAGGGTATCCCTAAGCTGCCATACCATACGGCGTAGTTCCTCAAGTTCTGCCTGCGTTGAGGCATTCATATTTTTCGAGGGGGTCATCGTATGATTTCTTCCACAACCCGCTTCACCTTCTTCGTCTCGGTCAAGATATAGACGCCGACGACGGTCTCCTCCCCATCAGGATCAGCCGTATCAAACAAATTCTCCTCTGCAAACAGAAACGGGCCGTCCAACTTAGGGACCTGCCACGTCACGTAGATCATCTTAGGGAGTTTCATGTGTTCTCCTTCCCCGCCCCCGCCTTATGGACCCTGTGTGGTTGTGACCAGGGGGACCGTGCCACCAGTGATCCCCTGTACGAGAGGCACCGGGGTGCGATCCTTCTCCTGCTGCAACCAAGCGGCCTTGTTGCCCACCTTCCGGAGTGCTGCCGCCACCTTCTCGTTCTGTGCCAGCAACGCAAGGGCGGCTTCCGGCTGTCCCAAGGACATCAGAGACCGAGCGAACATCCTCAGTTCGCAGTCATCCGACTTGTAGGTGGTGCCCACACTCACCCCACCAAAGGGGGAACTCACTCCCACCGCCGATGACCCCATGCAGGTCTCCGGGGCGGCCACGAGGTTGGGGGCAAACGCGGGCGGGGCCTGCCGAGGCACGTCAGTCTCTATGGAGACATCGGTCCCGCCCTGGGTATTCCCGCCCTGGACGTTCCCACTCGTGGTAGACCCCTGACTCTGGCCCTGACCCTGACCCTGCCGCTGGCCCTGAAGTTGACCCTGGCCCTGGGACTGCTGATTGGAATTGCGGTTCAGGTTGACGTTGGTGTTGTCGTTCTGGTTCCGATTCGTGTTCCGGTTGGACGAGTTCCCGGAGTGGAAGATCCCCTGCTGCTGGTCCTGGTTGGCGTTTCCACCCCGACCGCCACGACCACCGTTCCCTCCATACGCCGTGCCACCCTGACCACCCTGGCCGACCGCGTTGCTCTGGCCCTGCTGATTGACCCCGATCTGGAGGCCGGAGCCGGATACAGAGTTGCTGGGCCCGGTCACGCTCCCGCCCGAGGCGCTGTTTAGGGTGTTGTTGTTGGCGGGACTCCCGTTCCCAGTGTTGATGCTGCTCTGGGCCACGGCGAGCGCGGGCACGAGGGCCATCACCACCATCACACAGACTGCCATCCACTTCTGCATCACACTCTCCTTGAGGTTATGAGTGACCCATTACTTGTCACAGGCGATGGGTCGAAGCCTGCTTTATGTGCTTGCCAGCGTTGCCACAAGGAAAAACGCACACACAAGGAAGATGAGCGTGAATAGCCCCAAGGCGCGGGTCTTGGTCACGGGCTACTCCTTAGCCTGTGAGATCGCCACCGCGAGAGGCTCGTCCCGGCCTTCCAGGTAGATAAACCGCACGGCCACCGCGTACTTCCCAAGGAACGAGAGCACATCGCGGATTTCGACCACTTCCTTCTTCGGGAGCCCGTTCGCCCTCCGGTACACCGCCGCCGCGTGGTGCCACAGCTTGGACTGGTTATCCGGCTTGCCCTCTACCACTTCCTTGGTCTGGAAGTCCACCCTGTCCCGATACTCCCAGGACACATCAAATGAGGCCCGGCCCTGCGGCTGTGGGTCCATCGGCGTGTCGCTGCCCTCCTCTTTCACCCCGGCTCCCTTGAAGAAGCCATAGAAGTGGGCCGCCTTCCGCCCAGGGTGCTGCGAGTCAGCCCCGGCCACGCGACGGGTCATGCTGACCTCAGGGACCGAGTTGTAGGTCCCCGCTGGAATCCCAAGGGCCTGGGCCACCCGGGTTTCAGCCTCCGGGTCCGTGGTGATGCCCTGCAACTGCTCCATCGTGAACTGCTCCACCTCGTCTGCCATGTGCTCCTCCTGTTAGGGTTTCGCCTGCGCTTTGGCGTAGGCGGCCTCGAGCACCTGCTTGAGGACTTTGTAGGATTGGTCACAATACACAGGAAGTTCCGCGATCACCGCCGCCGGGGCTTTCACGACCGCGCCCCACACATCTCCTTCTGGGAGTAATTGCCATTTCGCGGGCGCTAACCCTTTGGGCTGACGCTGTGCCCATAAGATGCGAGCGTGGACCGTGAGTGAGAACTCGCCCATGAACTCCTTCGCCGCTTGCCCGGGGAGTCCAGGGAAGACATGGCTTTGGCTCTTGAATCCCTTCGTGGGATCATCCGCCTCACGGCCATCCCAGCAAATCCAGACCACGTTCGGAATGAGACTGCGGTTGACACGTTGCACGAAGTAGCGGGCATATTCGCGGGCTCGGTTATACATCCTCGCAGAGGCATAGGGATCCTCGCTACTTCCAAGGGCTTCTCCCTTGAACAATGCGCCCCCGCTGATCCAATCGAGGATGTACCCATAGTGCTTATGGAAGCCGTCGAAGCACAGGGATTCCACGGGGCCATACTTGCCCCCGATAATCTCCCACATGAGCGTTTCGACCTGAGCGAGCGTGTCTTGTGAGGAGGTCTTGATGCCTGTCTGCTGTTCCTCCCAGATATATGGATAAATCCCTTCGACCCCTCGAGGAATCGTCGCATCCCCCACTTCCCCAGGTGCCACCACAATATGGAGGGGACGAGGCCAGGTCGCACAGACCGAATGGGTCTTGCCCGAGTTTGGGGGGCCTTGAATCAGCATACGATGCACCGCGACCAGGCCAGGAGCTGACTTCGACACGTAGGGCATCAACAGCCCACGGACTCGGACTCGTCTTCAACTGGTTCCGAGTCAAAGTAGTTAATGGGCACGTCCATCCCAAGCTGCCCTACGAGGTACCACATGGCCCCCGCTTCCTTCTTGCCCGTGCGCTTGCCATACTGTAGGGCTTCATCCACGAGGCGTGTCAGTTGAGTGTCCAGTGAGTTCATTATTACTGCCGAACCCCGAGATCATAGAGGATCGGTGCGAGTCGGTCAAGGAAACTTTTGATCTCCACTCGGGTCTGCTCTTCATACTGTTCAGGGATGCTGAGATTCCGTAGTGAAAGGAAGTGGAGCATCTCAGCATCCCCACCCGAGAACTCCAGTGTGACGGTTTTCGCCTGGTACCTTGCCTGGGTCGGCTCAGTGATCGCACGAATCATCGTGTCTCTCCCCTCACCTTATAGAGTGAGGAGAACAAGTTTTGGTTTCCATTCAACTGGTGGCAAGCTGGAAGGAACAGACATTCGCGCCCAAAGTGCATGTGCCGGTCCGAGCAGGCTTCAAAGTTCATGCGGGCCAGCCCCATGTGCTCGTCATGCCACATCATGGACCAGATGCGCCGGGCTTGGGCGTGCCATTGTGTCAATCGTTCAGGGGTGATCCGAACCGTGGGCCAGTGGACCTTTGGCTTTCCTGGTCCCAAGACCACGAGCCCATGCCCCGCTTGGGTCACCGTGGTCCCCGTCCACTGCTGCACATGCCACGAATAATCCAAAAGCTGCCACGAGTGCATCACTGATCGAAGGGCCTCCCCGAGGTATAGATCATCAAGGTTGATCTTCGTCTTCCAGTCCCACACTTCGAGCGTCCCATCCCCTTGCTGGCGCACACAGTCCAAGACCCGGTAGGCCCGCCCATGCCGGACAATGCGAGGGTCCTGGTGGGGATCGGCCCGCTCGATCATCAGAACGGCGTTCAGGACATCCCACCGCTCTCGAACGGCGTCTCGGAGTGCCACGTAGCCCTTCTCGACTAACTTGCTGAGGGACAGGAGGCTCCACGTCTCCTGCTCAACGTACCCCTCCCCAAGGGTCTGGATTGCGACGTGGAGCGGGGAGGCTGGCCCAGTCCCCTCGGTGTCCGGGTTCCGCAGGTAGGCGGCGATGCCCGCGTGGATTGCCGTCCCGACCAGGGCGTGAGGGGTCCACTGTGCGGCCCGAGGCTCCCAGGTCCGGGAAGAACGCCAGAATGCGGGACAGACCATCCAATTGCGGACCTCGCTGGGGGGATAGGAAGGGCACCCCGCTGCTAGGCTGGCAGATGAGATGGATGAGTTCTCCACATCCAATGCATCGACGAATGATGGCTCGGCCCTCTCGGGCGCTGACGACGTATTCATAGTGAGAGGGTCCAGAGCAGGCTCGGGGACAGGTGCGGGGGAGGTATTGGTTGCAGGCGTCTGCCAGGGCGGTCCACCACTGGACGGAGTGCCAGGCTCCCACACCTACTCACCTCCCCGTGGGCCAAATGCATTCCGTTCTTTGAGCAGCTCGTGCAGATACCCCATGGCGTTGAAGAGGGTTCCACACAAGGCGTCCTCTGTTTCCTCACGGGTCCACGCCCATGGGTCACGATGTTTCATCCACCAATCCATAAAGTGTCGGAACGCGGATTTCATATATGCATCTTTTGGGATTCCCTTTTGCCAGTTGTCCGATGTACGCTTGCCGTGGTACTGATGAGCCAACATATACTGCCCATAGCGTTCAAGCACCAAGGGGCTCAAATAGCCCTCAAAGTCGGGCTTCTGGGAATCGTCGCTCCGGTTGGCCCCACTCGGGAACTGGCGGGCGGTCTGCGTGTCCATCACTTGTAAGACGCATGAATCCCCCGTGTGGTTCCAAACGTCTTACAGATAGGCGACCCATGGCCCAACGCTCCCGACCGGCTAAGAAGTGTGCCAAACTGGCACGGCTGGCATGACCGATCCTCTTCATTGGATCGGTGAACCCCCAGCTCTGCATCCCCCTGGACTCTTTCCAGGGCTGTTCCCAGACTTTGGGGCTTTGCTCATTTCTGGCCCCAAGGAGGTGGGGAAAAGCCTGATCGCCTTGGAGATTGCTCATGCTGCCGTAACCGGGCACCCCCTCTGGGGCGTCCTAACCCCGAGCCATCCTGTCACAAAAGTCGTCTATATCTTTGTAGAACATGGGGGCTATGGAAGCCTCGCCCAGCAGTGGAGTTATACCGGGTTCGATGACCCTACCCATAGTATTTGGGTCTGTGATGACCTACGGCCCCTTGTGGTACGGGGGAATGTGCACATCCCAAACCGAGATTTCTATGTCCAGGCGGTTAAAGGGGCAAGCTTGGTGATCTTTGACCCCCTCGCGGCCTTCATCCAGGGCGAAGAGGGGGAAAACCAAGCATCTCCCACTCGGGCTTTGATCAACACCATCGAATACATCGGCAATAGTACCCATGCTGCCACCCTCATCCTCGGCCACTTCGGGAAACCCATCTACCGCCAGGAGACAGGTGAGACTGTCCACTCAGGCACCCGTGGCTCCTCAGCCCTGGAACATGCCGCAACCGGCGTATTCTATCTTACCAAGGGATCAAAGGGGGATGGCTACCAGCTCTACCGTCTGGAACAAGCCTACTTCAAGGGTGATGCCATCCCCAAGTTCCACCTAAAGCGGCTGGATGACGAATTGTGTCACACCCTCGACCCCAACAAACCTAATCCGGTGCTCTCTTGGAAACGGGCTATTGCAGGCCGGAAAGGGGGTCAGAAGGGGCGTAACCAGTACACTGGACCACTACCACCCGTAGGGGTCGAGGATGACTAGACACCACTACGATTTGCTCCACTTTGGGGTGGAGCAAAATTCGATGAAAAGCCCGCCAATTTCAGTTTTTTGCTCCACTATATATATAAGGTAAGGACCAAGCAAAACTTCGAGGCGTGTTTCTAGTCCCTCTGATCACCTCTCAGGAGCCTCATCCTCCAGGGCTCGCTCCCACTCCTGGTCCGTCAAGCGGTCAATCCGCCCCTCCATCTCGTCCGCTAGGGCATCGTCCAGGGTGAGGATGTCCTCCCCCACTACCACCAGCCGAACCCCACATGCTGGGCACTCCTGGTCATGTCTCATCGGTCCCTCCTTAATACGTTGTAGTCCTCCCTGAACCCCCACTTATCTGGGCGGGTCAGGGGTTGCCCCACCTTGTTGATCCCTGGCTTGCCCCGTCCCTTGGCACGAGCGGTCACTGTAGGGTTGGCAGCATAGGCATCAAGCTGCTCCCTCGCCATAGCCACCCGGAGTGGGCTGGGGGTGGGGTCAACCATCACCCCGGACCCTGACCTGTCATCCTCAAGGAGCTGGGTCTCATGCCCCTGAACCTCCCTCAAGGCGCTCAGGTAGAGGTTCCTCGCCACCCGATAGCCCCATGATTTCGGGTGCCGGATGGGCTTGGGAGCCTCGAGGTACTTGACAATCACACTTTGCACGAGATCGGGGGCCAGGTGGTAGCGGTCCCGCAGGTACACAGCCAGGGCTTCAGGGGTCATCCATGCCTCCATTGTCAAGGGCATAGCAGTGAGAGCTTGTTTCATGGGCGGCGTACCACAGTTGGTCCTGTTGACAGGCTTCGAGGGTTGGGAAGGGGCCATAGACACGCCCCTCATACTGGCTCCCTATGAGGAGGATGTAGAAGAATACGCTTGCTACCACAATCCGACCCCGAACACATACTTGATGAGGGCCAAGGTGACCAGTACCCAGAACGCCATGTTGATCATCACCCAGATTACCATTATCGCACCTCCCCTTCCTGGGCTCGTGGGAGTAGCCACGCCAGAGCAGGCTGCCACCAGGAGGCTTTGGGCTTCGACGGAGCCTGGGTCTCCCAGAAGATCTGTGGATCCGCGGGCTCCATCGGGAGGTGGTGGGTCATCACGAAGCTGATAAAGCGGGCTTCGAGTGACCCCGGAGTGGCCGAGTCCATTTCCTCTTGTGTGACCAGCCAGCGTGTCATCTAGTATCCTCCTTTCAGAAGTTGAGCGAGTTCTTGCATGACCCACTGTTCGATGCGACCGATGCCCACGGCGAGCCATGCCCACCAGATGGCGATAGACAGGGTATCCACCAGCAGCCAGAGCAGCAGGGTGAGGCAGTGTCTTGTCCCCCCCACACCCCCCAACCCCCACGTGTTGTTAGAGGACATAGCGTAAGAAGAGGGAGCAGAGGAGCGTGATGACCCCCAGGAGCAGGCCATGTTGGATCTGGGACCTCATCGTCGCCCCGTCTTGTGGGTGCCACGCTTTCTCACATTGCTCACAGATCCCATGCGTGGTCCCTGAGTTGTCCAGGGGTTCTTTGAACCCAAGCACCCGCTTACACCAGGCGCAGACACGGATCATGGCCGTCCCTCTTCGATGTCCTTGAGCAGGTCGCGAATCGGTGCAGTCCACGCGGCATCGGGAGCCGCAGCCGCATATCCCCCGTTCTTCATGTCATCAAAGTATGCCAAGCACGATGCCAACATGGCCAGCATCTCCGGTGCCTTGGCGATCAGGCGGGCGTTGCCGCTCAATGTCCCTCCGTCTCTATCTAGAGGGCAGTAAACATCTAAAACCCTTTCCTTACCCCCAAGTGGGTATACGCTTATGCGTCCGTTTGCGGCCTGTACTATTTGCCAAGGACCGGGAGTAAAGATGGATTCACCGGGACGAGGAGACCTATCAGGCCCCTCCTCACTTCTACCCGTCGCACCCTTGCGGTTATGCGGTCCCGGCGTGTGCTGGGTCATCGCTGTTCCTCCTTTATGACTGATATGGGCTTGCTCATGCCCTCACAAGCAAGCATATCAATAATGTTCATTTGGTCATTCCCTTTATTGTGTTACAGTTGGCGCAAAGGATTTGATACCGTTTGGGGTAGCGAATAGCATCCACCAGAATCCCACGGGGTCCTTTCTTTTTCAGGGCTTGGCTCCCGCCACCATATCGGTGATCTAATTGTAATGCTCGTCGATCTGTAAAACCACACCATTTGCAACGTGTACCATAAAAGGCGAAAACTGCCGCTCGAAGCCTCTGGTAATAGAGGCGCTGTCTCTGGCGTTCTCTGTTAGCTTCTGGGCTTTGCATATCTTTTGGTGATGCGAACCCCATGCCACGAGCCCACCCTTGACATTTCACGTGGTTAGGTGATGCCCTGTCAGTCCACTCTGCCCCTTTGTGTCACCTCTCCCGACGCTTTCAGTCACTCGCTGCTGAAACTGTTCTGGAAGTATGTGGAATAGTTGCCTGGTCCACTGGTCCGACCACGTGCCAGGCAGGCATCGTGCCAAGATGCGGTCAAGTACGCAACACCTGTCTACTCGTGAGTCGTCTACTTACAAGTAGACTTACCTGCTGCCTGCCAATATGGCACGGGGCTGTCTTGTCACCACCCATGGGGGCGGGGTGCCACAATGGCACAAGGGGTG
>ERZ1292632.1582-Hain-H43-01um-R2-1582-length-21601-cov-7_pt1 | contig 21601 bp, 16 predicted proteins | sample MGYA00564407_ERZ1292632 | MGnify/ENA primary metagenome ERZ1292632 (study PRJEB36523, sample SAMEA6512637) | groundwater metagenome | collected 2019-01-08 | study: AquaDiva: Metagenomics assemblies of 32 groundwater samples | reverse complement strand
GGGGCGCGTAGCTCAGCGGTAGAGCACACCCTTCACACGGGTGGGGTCACAGGTTCAATCCCTGTCGCGCCCACCATGACCCGGCAGGGCATGGCAGGACAGATTATTTCCCGGCATTGATCTTTTCTTCGGCCTCGCGCTAAGCCTGTGGCCTGTATCGCGGCGTTTCGGGCCGCGCCGAAAGGATGACCATGCCTCCCTATCTGAAAGCCGGCGGCGCACTGCTGGCGCTCTCCGTTCCGGCTGCCGCCCAGGCGCAAGACACGCTGACGCTGGAGCGGGTGTTCGCCAGCCCCGACCTCGCCGGGCCGCAGCCGCGCGCGCTGAAACTCTCGCCGGACGGATCGCTGGTGACGCTGCTGAAGCCGCGCGCGGACGAGAAGGAACGGCTGGACCTGTGGGCGATCGACACGGGCACCGGCCGGGAGCGGATGCTGGTCGATTCGAAGAAGACCGGGAGCGGGGCGGACCTCACCGAAGCGGAGAAGATGCAGCGCGAGCGCGACCGGAGCGTGGCGGGCAGCACCGGCATCGTCAGCTATGACTGGTCGCCGGACGGGAAGAGCATCCTCGTGCCGGTCGATGGCGACCTCTATCTCGCGGGGCTGGACGGCAAGGTCGCGCGGCTGACCGATACGGCGGACGGCGAACTGAATGGCGTTGTCAGCCCCAGGGGCGGGTTCGTGTCGTTCGTGCGGGGCGGCAATCTGTTCGTCCAGCCGGTCGGCGGCGGCGAGCGGCAGGTGACGACGGGTGCGAGCGATACGGTGAGCTGGGGCGTCGCGGAGTTCGTGGCGCAGGAGGAGATGGACCGGCGCACCGGCTATTGGTGGTCGCCCGACGACCGGCTGATCGCGGTCGCGCGGGTGGACGAAGGTCCGGTCGGCACCGTCACCCGCACCGCGATCGGCGGAGAAGGGACCAAGGTCTATACCCAGCGCTATCCGGCGGCGGGCACGCCCAATGCGATCGTGGACCTTTATGTCATGAAGCCCGATGGGTCGGGGCAGGTGCAGGTCGATCTGGGGCCGGAAAAGGACATCTACCTCGCGCGCGTCAACTGGTCGAAGGATGGCCGCACGCTCTATGTGCAGCGCGAAAGCCGGGATCAGAAACGGCTCGACCTGCTTGGCGTCGATCCGGCCACGGGCAAGGCTCGCGTTCTGCTGACCGAGACGGCGAAAACATGGGTCAACCTGTCCGACAATTTCCGGCCGCTCAAGGACGGGAGCTTCCTGTGGTGGTCGGAGAAGAGCGGCCATGGGCATCTCTACCGAGTCACGGGGGACAGGTGGACTCCGCTCACCAGCGGCGCTTGGGAAGTGCGCGATGTGCTGGGCGTGGATGAGGGGCGCGGGCTCGTCTACTTCACCGGCAACCGGGAGACGCCGCTGGAGCAGCAGCTTTACGTCACCTCACTGGCGAAGGCGGACGCGCCGCGCGCCTTGACCCAGCAGGGCTGGTGGAACGATGCGGTGATGGACGGCGCGGCCAGCCGGGTGATCGTGACGCGGCAGAATAGCGACCAGCCCAAGCAGGTGTTTCTCGCCGACAATGCGGGCAAGCAGCTGCAATGGCTGTCGCAGAACGCGCTGACGGGCGATCATCCCTATGCGCCCTATGTCGCCAGCCATGCGAAGACGATATTCGGCACGGTGAAGGCGGCAGACGGATCGACGCTCTACACCAAGATGATGACCCCGCCGCTGGAGCCGGGGAAGCGCTATCCGGTCTTTATGATCCATTATGGCGGGCCGGGCGCGGGGCGGCAGGTGACCAATAGCTGGTCCGGGGCGCTGAACCAGTATCTGGTGGATCGCGGCTGGATCGTCTTCGCGATCGACAATCGCGGCACGCCCGATCGCGGCAAGGCGTTCGAGGATCAGCTCTATCGCGCCATGGGCACGGTGGAGGTGGAGGATCAGTTGAAGGGCGTCGAGTGGCTGAAGAGCCAGCCCTTTGTCGATCCCAGGCGGATCGCCACCTATGGCTGGTCCTATGGCGGTTATATGTCCTTGAAGCTGCTGGAGAAAGCGCCCGGCACTTTTTCCGCCGCCATTGCCGGTGCGCCGGTGACCAAGTGGGAGCTTTACGACACCCATTATACCGAGCGCTATCTGGGCCAGCCGCAGGACAAGCCCAGCGCCTATCCGGCGTCCGACGCGATCGACGAGGCGGTGAAGATCCGCGATCCGCTGCTGCTGGTCCACGGCATGTCGGACGACAATGTGGTGTTCGACAATTCGACCGCGCTGATGGCGAAGATGCAGGGGGCCGCGGTGCCGTTCGAGCTGATGGTCTATCCGGGGCAGACGCATCGGGTCGGCGGGCCGAAGATCAGCGTGCATCTGTGGCGCACGATCGAGGATTTTCTGGCGCGGCGCGGGGTCGGGCCGGACCCGAAATAGAGGCCGGGGCGAAGGCGGGATTGGCGGGGGGAAAGCCCATTTGTCTGGACAAATGGCGACAGGCCGCTATGCGCCGGCCCCGCAAATCCTTGCACGAGTGGAGTGTTGAGTCATGGGTTACAAGGTCGTCGTCGTCGGAGCCACCGGAAATGTGGGCCGCGAGATGCTGACCATTCTCGCCGAGCGCGAGTTCCCGATTGACGAGATCGCGGCGGTCGCTTCGCCCCGGTCGCAGGGCACCGACATCGATTTCGGTGACAGCGGCAAGACGCTCAAATGCAAGAATATCGAGCATTTCGATTTCACCGGCTGGGACATCGCGCTGTTCGCGGCGGGCAGCGGCCCGACCGCGACCTATGCGCCCAAGGCGGCGGCGGCCGGTTGCGTGGTGATCGACAATAGCTCGCTCTACCGCATGGATCCGGACGTGCCGCTGGTCGTGCCCGAGGTGAACCCGGATGCGATCGACGGCTACGTCAAGAAGAACATCATCGCCAACCCCAACTGCTCGACCGCGCAGATGGTGGTCGCGCTGAAGCCGCTGCATGACGCCGCCAAGATCAAGCGCGTCGTCGTCGCCACCTATCAATCGGTGTCCGGCGCGGGCAAGGCGGGCATGGACGAACTGTTCGAGCAGAGCCGCAACATCTTCGTCGGAGACCCGGCGGAAGCGAAGAAGTTCACCAAGCAGATCGCCTTCAACGTGATCCCGCATATCGACGTGTTCCTGGACGATGGATCGACCAAGGAAGAATGGAAGATGGTCGCGGAGACGAAGAAGATCCTCGACCCCAAGGTCAAGGTGACGGCGACCTGCGTGCGCGTGCCCGTGTTCGTCGGCCATAGCGAGGCGATCAACATCGAGTTCGAGAACGAGATTTCGGCGAAGGAAGCACAGGACATATTGCGCGAGGCGCCGGGGATCATGCTGGTCGATAAGCGCGAGGACGGCGGCTATGTCACGCCTGTGGAATGCGTGGGCGACTATGCGACCTTCATCAGCCGGGTGCGCGAGGATTCGACCGTGGACAACGGCCTCTCGCTCTGGTGCGTCAGCGACAATCTCCGCAAGGGCGCGGCGCTGAACGCGGTGCAGATCGCGGAACTGCTGGGGCGGCGGCATTTGAAGAAGGGGTGAAGCGGGGATGATCGCCGGCGCTGTTGCGGTGTGGAAGGCTGTTCCGCTCGCGCAGCGCCGAATGATCCTTTTGCTGGTAGCTGCGGTGGCGCTGGCTAATATCGCGCAGCCCTATCCCGATCTTGCGCCGCTGCAACATGGGCCGACCCTTGCTTTGGCAATTGCAGCGCCATGGTTGCTGCGGCGATGGCCAATCGCAAACAAGGCGGCGGCGTGCCTGCTGCTCTTCCTGCTGCTTCACACCTTCGCGGCGCGATGGATTTACAGCTATGTGCCCTATGATGAATGGGCGCAGGCGCTGATCGGCCGGGATGTTTCAAGCTCGATCGGCATGGAGCGGAACGGCTTTGACCGACTGGTCCATTTCGCTTTCGGCGCGCTGCTGACTTTTCCGATCGGGCATATTGTCGAGCGCCATGGCCGCGTCAGGCAGCGGCTCGCGGTGCTGTTCGCTTTTTGTGCGATAGGGTTCGGCAGTGCGATATATGAGATATTCGAATGGCTGCTGACCATTATCGCGGCGCCCGACATGGCCGAATATTATAATGGACAGCAGGGCGACATGTGGGACGCCCAAAAAGATATGGCGCTGGCGCAGTTGGTCAGCCTATGCGCACTTGTGCCGCTTCTGTGGTGCCGCCGACCTGAGCCTGCCCGCCCCTAATCTATTTGCACGAGGATCATTGTGATGACCGACCTCCCCCTCGAACGCCATGAGGTCAGGGGCTTTGACGGCCTGCCGATCGCGGTTCATGTCGTGGGGCAGGGGCGCGATCTCATGTTGATTCATGGCTATTTCTCGAACGCCTGGACCAACTGGATTCGCTATGGTCATGCGGCGAAGCTGGTCGAGGCGGGGTTCCGGTTGATCCTGCCTGACCTGCGCGGGCATGGCGAGAGCGCGAAGCCGCATGATCCGGCCGCTTATCCCGCCGATGCGCTGACCGACGACAATCTGGCGGTGGTCGCGCATTTCGGCCTCACCAACTATGATCTGGGCGGCTATTCGCTGGGGGCGCGGACGACGGTGCGGATGCTGGCGCGGGGCGCGAACCCGCGGCGCGTGATCCTGTCGGGCATGGGGCTCCGGGGGCTGACGCAGACGCTCGACAATGGCGGCTATTACACCAACGTCCTCACCAACCTCGGCACGTTCGAGCGCGGGACGTCGGAGTGGATGACCGAGGCGTTTCTGAAGACCACCAAGGGCGATCCGGTCGCGCTGCTCAACATCCTCAAGACCTTCGTCGATACGCCGGCGGAGGTGATCGCGGGCTTCCGGCAGCCCACGGCCGTCATCTGCGGGGCGGACGACGACAGCAATGGCAGCGCGCATGAGCTGGCCGATATCCTGCCCGACAGCCGTTATTATGAGGTGCCGGGCAGTCATATGAACGCCGTCACCCGCAAGGAGCTGGGGCAGGCGATGGTCGATTTCCTGACCGCTTGACTGTATCGCATCGCTAAGCCAGCTTCCCCGCATCAACCGATAAGGGGACGCACATGAAAATCGCCATCTCGCTCGCCGCGCTTGCGGCCGGGCTCGTCGCTTCGCCGGTGCTGGCGCAGCAGGCGCCGGCCGCGACCGACGCCGAAACCTTCCTCGCCCAGGCGGAAAAGCGGATGTTCGACCATTCGATCATCAACGGCCGCGCATCCTGGCTCAATGCAACTTATCTGACCGACGACAGCGACGCGGTCGCTTCCTATTTCGGAGCGATCGATACCAAGATGCGGGTCGAGTTCGCGCTGGAAGCGGCGAAATATGCGACCGCGCCGGGGCTGACGCCGGAGACGAAGCGGCGGCTGACGCTGCTGCGAACCGCGCTGACATTGCCCGCACCGATGACGCCGGGCGCGGCCGAGCAGCTCAACGACCTGTCGACCCGGCTCCAGTCCGCTTATGGCAAGGGCAAGGGCACGCTGCGCGGCCAGCCGATCAACGGCAGCGACATCGAAGCGGAGATGGGGACGAACCGCAATCCCGATGAGCTGAAGGAGATGTGGGTCAGCTGGCATGACACTGTCGGCGCGCCGATGCGGCAGGATTACGCCAAGCTGGTCGGCATCGCGAACGCAGGGGCGAAGGAGTTGGGCTTTGCGGATACGGGCGCGATGTGGCGGTCCAAATATGACATGCCGGCCGACGATTTCGCGACGCTGACCGACAAAATCTGGGCGGAGGTGAAGCCGCTCTACGACCAGCTCCATTGCTATACCCGCACCAAATTGAACGAGAAATATGGCGACGCGGTGCAGGCGAAGACCGGGCCGATCCGCGCCGACCTGCTCGGCAATATGTGGGCGCAGGAATGGGGCAATATCTATGACGTGGTCGCGCCGGCGGGGGCGGGCGACCTTGGCTATGATGTGGGCGACCTGCTGAAGGCCAAGGGGTTTATCGAGACCAAGGCGACCCAGGTCGATACGCCCGATACGCCGGAAAAGCAGCGGCGCGGCTATTGGGAAAAGCAGATGTTCAAGATCGGCGAGGGCTTCTATTCCTCGCTGGGCTTCGCGCCTCTGCCCGCGACCTTCTGGGAGCGGACTCAGTTCGTCAAGCCGCTCGATCGCGAGGTCGTGTGCCATGCGTCGGCCTGGGACATCGACAACAAGGACGATCTGCGGGTCAAGATGTGCACCAAGGTGAATGGCGACGATTTCGTGACCATTCATCATGAGCTGGGGCATAATTATTACCAGCGCGCCTATAACAAGCAGCCGCAGCTCTACCTCGACGGCGCGAACGATGGCTTCCACGAAGCGATCGGGGATTTTGTCGCGCTTTCGATCACGCCCGACTATCTGGTGCAGATCGGACTGCTCGATCCGGCCAAGGTGCCGGGTACGGATAAGGATATCGGCCTGCTGCTGCGGCAGGCGATGGACAAGGTCGCCTTCCTGCCCTTCGGCCTCTTGATCGACAAATGGCGCTGGGGCGTGTTCGACGGATCGATCCCGGAAAGCCAATATGAGAAGGGCTGGACCGACCTGCGCTTGAAATATCAGGGCATCATCCCGCCGGTCGCGCGCGACGAGAGCAAGTTCGACGCGGGCGGCAAATATCATATTCCCGGCAACACGCCCTATACCCGCTACTTCCTGGCGCGGGTGTTGCAGTTCCAGTTTTATGAAGCGGCGTGCAAGCAGGCGGGCTGGAAGGGGCCGCTGCATCGCTGTTCTTTCTATGGCGACAAGGCGGTAGGCGCGAAGCTCAATGCGATGCTGGAGCTGGGCGCGTCCAAGCCCTGGCCCGATGCGCTGGCGGCCTTCACCGGCAGCCGGGAGATGTCGGGCAAGGCGCTGGTCAGTTACTTCGCGCCGTTGCAGAAATGGCTGGCGCAGCAGAACAAGGGCAAGTCTTGCGGCTGGTAATCTCTTAGTAACCACATTATTCGCGGGGTCCATGAACCCCGCGATTATCATCATTGCCCTGTTGTTCTTCACCAGCAGCATCATGGCGGTCGCGATGACCGTCGCCTGGGTGCATTTCGGGCGGCAGCGCCATGTTCGTAGCTGGGCCTTGTCTTACGGTCTGTCGATCCTGCAATGGATCGCGAACGCGGCGGGGCTGCTGCTGAAGAGCCCGGCGCTGATCGCCATCGCCAGCCTGTTCATCGTGGTGAGCGGGTCGTTGGTGCTGGTGGGGGTCTATCAACGTGCCGGGCGAGCGGTGCCGCGCGGGGCGTTGCTGGCGGCAGGATCGCTGGTGGCGCTGGCGGGCGCTTATGTCGCGATCGTCAACGATCGGCCGCTCCAGGGCATGATCGTGCCGGGCTATGTCGGCATCCTCATGCTCTGTTCGGCGGTTGCGCTTCGGCCCAAGGACCGGCGGTTCAGCGCGCCGGAAATGGCGCTGTTCGTGATGTTCGCGCTGTTCGCTCTGTTCCAGACGGCGCTCGCCGGCAGCGCGGCGCTGGAGCTGGGGCGCGGGACCAGCGCCGGCATGGCGACCTATCGCGCGGTCATGGCGCTCTGCCTGCCCTCCATCTATGTGGGATCGGGGGTCGCGGCGGTGCTGGTGGTGGCGGGTGATCTGGCGCATCAGCTCAGGCGGCAGATGCTTCATGATCCGATGACGGGAGTGCTGAACCGGCGCGGGCTGGAGGAAGCGGCGGCGGGGGCGATCGCCAATGCGCACCGACATGGCCGGCCGCTGGCACTAGTGGTGTGCGATCTCGACGGGTTCAAGGCGTTGAACGACGGGTTCGGGCATATCGCCGGGGACGCGGCGCTGCGCGGCTTTGCCCAATTGCTCAAGAGCGCGGTGCGGCGCGGCGATATTGTGGGGCGGATGGGCGGCGATGAGTTTGGCTTGCTGCTGGTCGAGACCGACGCTGTCGCCGCCGCCGAGGTGATGGAGCGGGTGCGCGCGGAAGTCGCGTGTCTGCGGCTGCCGGGCGCGGCCGCCGCCCGGCGCCACGCCAGCGTCGGGGTGGCGCAGCTGGACGGTAGCGACCGGGAGCTGGACGATCTGGTCGCGCGGGCGGACAAGGCGCTCTATGACGCGAAGAATGCGGGCAAGAACCGGGTTGCGATCTGGCGCGAAGCGGCGTGAGTATAACCCTTCTCGTCATTCCCGCGAAAGCGGGAACCCATCTCCTGACTTTGCACCAACCGGATAACGCTGGAGATGGATCCCCGCCTTCGCGGGGATGACGGATGAGGGTTAGTGCGCGTTACCGGAATGGCGGTTCGTTGAAGGCGCGCAGCTTGCGGCTGTGGAGCTTCGCGCCTTCCTGGCGCAGCAGTTCGCAGGTCATGAGGCCGACGCGGAGATGGCCGGCGATGGCTTCCTCGTAGAAGCGGTTGGCCTGGCCGGGTAGCTTGAGTTCGCCGTGGATCGGCTTGTCCGAGACGCAGAGCAGGGTGCCGTAGGGCACGCGGAAGCGGTAGCCCTGCGCCGCGATCGTTGCCGATTCCATGTCGATACCGACCGCGCGCGACAGGCTGAAGCGCAGGGCGGAGTGGGAATAGCGCAGTTCCCAGTTGCGATCGTCGGTAGTGACGACGGTGCCGGTGCGCAGGCGGCGCTTGAAATCCTCCGGGTCGCCGCCGCCCAATATCGCCTCCGCCGCGCTCGCCATCGCGACCTGCACCTCGGCGATGGCCGGGACGGGGATTTCGGGCGGGAGCATGGCGTCGAGCACCTTGTCGTCGCGCAGATAGGCGTGGGCGAGGACATAGTCGCCGATCCGCTGACTGGGGCGCAGGCCGCCGCAATGGCCGATCATCAACCAGGCTTCGGGGCGCACGACCGCCAGATGGTCGCAGATCGTCTTGGCGTTGGCCGGCCCCACGCCGATATTGACGAGGGTGATGCCGCTGCGGTCGGGGGCGATCAGGTGATAGGCGGGCATCTGGTGCCGGCGCCAGGCGCTGTCGGCGACCATGCGGGCGGGATCGGCGGTCTCGGGCGTCACATAGACGCCGCCCGCGCCCGAAAGCGCGGTGAAGCGGCTGCCCTCGCGCTTCAGTTCGGCGCAGGCCCAGGCGACGAACTCGTCGACATAGCGGTGATAGTTGGTGAAGAGGATGTAGCGCTGCACATGCTCGGCCGGTGTGCCGGTATAATGTTTGAGCCGGGCGAGCGAGAAGTCGGTGCGCAGGCCATCGAACAAAGCGAGCGGCCGGTCGCCCTGTGCGTCGGGGACGAACAGGCCGTCGGCAATCTCGTCGCCTATCTCAGCCAGTTCGGTCGCGGGGAAGTGGCGCGCCAGTTCGGTCGGCGGGGTGCCGTCGAGCGCGTTGATGTCGAGCCCGTCGAGCACATAGGGGAAAGGGATCTGCTGGTCGCTGAGGCCAACGTCGATCTCCACCCCATAGTCGCGGACGAGGAGGTCGATCTGCTCGGCGAGATAGTCTCCGAACATCGCCGGGCGGGTGACGGTGGTGACATAGCGGCCGGGCTGCGACAGGCGGGCGAAGGAGCGGCCCGGCGGCGGGGCGGCATCGCGATCCCGGTAGGTGATGCGCAGTTCGGGATAGCAGAAGCGCCGGTCGGTTCGCGCCTCGGGCGGGGGCACGCTGCCGTCGCGGGCATAAGCGCGCATGGCGTCGCGCAGCGTGTCGATGGAAGTCTGGTAGATATGGTCGAGTTGCGCGACCGTCGCGTTGCCGATGCTCTGTGTCATCGCCTCCTGTTACCGTCTTTGCATGACGGAAGGAAGACGGGAGGATGGATCGGGCGGCGATCATGCCGCCACCCGATCCCGATCGATCAGAGCTGGCCCAGCAGATGCTCGGCGGAGGAGACCTTGAAGTCGCCGGGCGCTTCGACATTCAGTTCCTCGACCACGCCGTCCTTGACCAGCATCGAGAAACGCTGGCCGCGCGTGCCGAGACCGAATTTGCTGCCGTCCATGGTGAGGCCCACCGCCTGCGCGAAGTCGCCATTGCCGTCGGCCAGCATCGTCACCTTGTCGTCCGCGCCCGCCGACTTGCCCCAGGCGCCCATGACGAAGGCGTCGTTGACGGCGGTGCAGGCGATCTCGTCTACGCCTTTGGCCTTGAGTTCCTCGGCCTTCTCGATGAAGCCGGGCAGATGCTTGGCCGAGCAGGTGGGCGTGAACGCGCCGGGGACGGAGAAGATCGCGACCGTCTTGCCGGCGAAATAGTCGTCGGACGCCACCGCTTCGGGGCCGTTTTCGGTCATTTTGGTGAAGGTGGTGCTGGGCAGGCGGTCGCCCTTGGAAATGGTCATGCGCGGTCTCCTTGGCCTTATGACGGGCGGGAGGTCGGGTATGGCGGCTCGCCTGTCAAGGGCGGGCGGCCGGAATATGCCACGCCGCCCGCACCATGCGACGGCGCGCGCTTGGAAAGGCGCGGCGCTCGTCTATATTCGGCTTATGACAGATACGCGCTTTTATGGCGGGCATTTCCTGCTCGCCTTGCCCGGCATGGAGGATATGCGGTTCGACCATAGCGTCGTTGCCCTGTGCGTGCACGACGAAAATGGCGCGCTGGGCATAGCCGTGGGCGAGGAGATTGAGGGAGTCAGCTTCCGCGACCTGCTTGCGAGCTTCGACATAGACGGCAGCGGCGTCCCCGACGTGCCGGTGCTGCGCGGCGGGCCGGTGGAGCCGCGCCGGGGTTTCGTGCTGCATTCGCTCGACTGGGGCGGGCAGGACATGATGCAGGTCGGCAACCGCTGGGGCCTGTCGGGATCGCTCGACATATTGAAGGCGATTGCCGAGGGGCGCGGCCCGAGCCGCTATCTGATCGCGCTCGGCTATGCCGGATGGGGCGCGGGGCAACTGGAGCAGGAGATGACGGGCGAAAGCTGGTTCCTGGCCGAGGGCGACGCGGACCTGCTGTTCGAGGCGCCGGCGCGGCGGCGCTGGGCCGCGGCCTTCGCGGCGGCGGGGGTGGATGCGTCGCATCTGGTGTCGGGCGCGGGCTCTGCCTGAAGCCACATAAAGAAAACTTTATATATGGTTGTCAGGGCAGCCGGCCGTTGGTAAAGGCGGTGCCATCACGCCCGCGCGGACTTGGGTTCGGGCCGGCTCCAATCAAGTAACGGAGACATGTTCGTGGCCACCGCACCCGCCACCCAGGCGCAGGATTATGTGATTGCCGACATCGGCCTTGCCGCCTTCGGCCGCAAGGAAATCGAGATCGCCGAGACCGAGATGCCCGGCCTCATGGCGTTGCGCGAGGAATTCGGCCCGAGCCAGCCGCTGAAGGGCGCGCGCATCACCGGGTCGCTGCACATGACGATCCAGACCGCCGTACTGATCGAGACGCTGACGGCGCTGGGCGCCAAGGTGCGCTGGGCGACCTGCAACATCTATTCGACGCAGGACCATGCCGCAGCCGCCATCGCTGCTTCGGGCGTGCCGGTCTTTGCGGTCAAGGGCGAGAGCCTCCAGGAATATTGGGATTATGTCGAGCGCATCTTCGACTGGCATGACGATGAAAGCGGCGTCTGCAACCTGATCCTGGACGATGGCGGCGACGCCACCATGTTCGCGCTGTGGGGCGCGCGGGTCGAGGCGGGCGAGGAACTGTTCACCCCGTCGAACGAGGAAGAGGAAATCTTCTGCGCGGTGCTGAAGCGCGTGCTGAAGGAGCGCCCCGGCTTCCTGACCAAGACCGTCCAGTCGATCAAGGGCGTGTCGGAAGAGACCACCACGGGCGTCCATCGCCTTTATGAGCTGTCGAAGAAGGGCAAGCTGCCCTTCCCGGCGATCAACGTGAACGACAGCGTCACCAAGTCGAAGTTCGACAATCTCTATGGCTGCAAGGAGTCGCTGGTGGACGCGATCCGTCGCGGCACCGACGTGATGCTGGCGGGCAAGGTCGCCTGCGTCGCGGGCTTCGGCGATGTCGGCAAGGGTTCGGCGGCGTCGCTGCGCAACGGCGGCGCGCGCGTGCTGGTGACCGAGATTGATCCGATCTGCGCGCTTCAGGCGGCGATGGAAGGCTATGAGGTCGTGACGATGGAGGAGGCCGCGCCGCGCGCCGACATCTTCGTCACCGCGACCGGCAACGAAGGCGTTCTGACCGTCGACCATATGCGCGCGATGAAGAATATGGCGATCGTGTCCAATATCGGCCATTTCGACAGCGAGATCGAGATTGCCGGCCTCCAGAACTTCAAATGGACCGAGATCAAGCCGCAGGTCGACGAGGTCGAATTCCCCGACGGCAAGAAGATCATCGTCCTGTCGAAGGGCCGTCTGGTGAACCTGGGTAACGCGACGGGCCATCCGAGCTTCGTGATGTCGGCCAGCTTCACCAACCAGACGCTGGCGCAGATCGAGCTGTGGACCCGCAGCGAGCAATATCAGAACGACGTTTATGTGCTGCCCAAGCATCTGGACGAGAAGGTCGCGGCGCTGCACCTTGAAAAGCTGGGCGTGAAGCTGACCAAGCTGTCGCCCAAGCAGGCTGACTATATCGGCGTGCCGGTGGAAGGGCCGTTCAAGCCCGATCATTATCGGTACTGATCGTCATTGCGATCGAGTGCATGAAGGGAGGCGGCGACGCCTCCCTTTTTGTTTGCATGCCGCCTTCCCGCCACGGCCGTTCTGGTCTAGGCCCGGTCGGATCATGAGCAGGGACAGGCAGGGTCGGCAGGCGTGGGGGACGGAAGCGTGATCGCGCTATCGCCCTTTGCCGCCATCCTGCTGGGCGTGGTGCTGGCCGCATGGCTGGGCGCGGCGCTCTGGGCGCTGCTGAGCGGGCAGCGGATGCGGCGCGACGGAACCCAGGCGCAGGGCAAGCTCGATCGGCTGGCGGTGCTGCTGGCGTCCGCTCCGGCCGCGCCGGTGATCGTGCATCCCGACGGGCGGCTGGAGGCCGCCGACCGGCTCGCCAAATGGCTGGGCAAGGCGCGGGTGCCCAGTTTCCTGTCCGAACTGACCGATCCGCAGGGCGGGCTGGAGCCGGACGACGCCGCCGGGCTGGCGCGCGAGGTCGCTGCCGCCCAGCGCGCCGGGCGGAGCTTCGCGCTGCCGGTGCGGGGGCAGGGATCGTCGCGCCTGCTGCTGGTGCGCGGCGCGCCGGCAGGGCCGGGGCTGTCCGAAAGCGGCGGCGTGGTGCTGTGGATCTTCGACGCGACCGACAGTCAAGCGGAGATCGAATCGCTCAAGGGCCATGTGGCGCAGCTGCGCGACGCGCTGGAGGCCCTTGCGGGGCTGGTCGAGGCGGCGCCCTTCCCGATGTGGCATCGCACCCCCGACCTGCGCCTCAGCCTCGTCAACAGCGCCTATGTCCGGGCGGTGGATGGCGAGAATGCGGCGGAGGTCATCGCCAACGGCATCGAACTGGTCGAGGCGGCGGGCGGGGTCAGCCCGCAGGCGGCGGCGGCCGAGGCGGTAGCGCAGGACGCGCCAATGGATCGCATGGTCCCTGCCACGATCGACGGCGAGCGGCGGACGATGCGGGTGGTCGATGTGCCGCTGGGGCCGGCGGGCGTGGCGGGATACGCAGTCGATCACCATGCGCTGGAGCAGGCGCGGGTCGAGCATCGGCGGCTGGAAGCGGCGCAGCGCGATTTGCTCGATCGCCTGTCCGCCGGCGTCGCCCGCTTCGGCCCGGACCGGGCGCTGCGTTTCTGGAACCAGCCCTTCATGAGCCTGTTCGGGCTGCGGCAGGAGGCGCTGGCGGACGCGCCGTTGTTCGAGCGGGTGCTGGACCAGATGCGCGACGCGCGCCGGCTGCCCGAGCATCGCGATTTCCCGGCCTGGCGCACCGAGCGGCGCAACTGGTTCCTGTCGCCCGATCCGCAGGAGGAAAATTGGCTGCTCCAGGACGGCACGCATCTGCGCGTCTATGCTCAGCCTCTGCCCGATGGCGGGCTGCTGCTGATCTTCGAGGACCGGACGGAGCAGGTGCAACTGTCGAGCGCGCGCGACACGTTGCTGCGGGTGCGGACCGCGACGTTCGACAATCTGTTCGAGTCGATCGGTGTTTTCTCTGCCGACGGGCGGCTCCAGATGTGGAACAGCCGGTTCCGCACAGTCTGGGGCGCGACCGAGGAGTTGCTGGCGTCGCATCCGCGCATCGACGACCTGATGCGCGCGGTGCAGGAGAAGCTCGCCAAGCCGCAGCAGAGCAAGCTGGTGCGCGAACTGGTGCGCGCCGCCACGATCGAGCGCAAGCAGCGCGGGGGGCATGTGGGCTTTGCCGATGGTCGCATGTTCGAGTTCGCGGCGATCCCCCTGCCCGATGGCAATGCGCTCTTCACCATGCTGGACGTGACCGACAGCCGCCGGGTCGAGCAGATGCTGCGCGACCGCAACGAGGCGCTGGAGCAGGCGGACAAGGTCAAGACCGCCTTCGTCACCAATATGAGCTACGAACTACGCACGCCGCTCACCACCATATCGGGCTTCGCCGAGATGATGAGCGCAGGCTATGCTGGCGAGCTGAGTGATGCGGCGCGCGGCTATGTCGATGGCATTTTGCAGAGCACGGCGCGGCTTTCGATGCTGATCGACAATGTGCTGGACCTGACCCAGGGTGAGGTGGGGACGCTACCACTCGAGCGGGCGGTGGTCGATCTGGCGGCGCTGGCCCGCACCAGCGCGGAGCGGTTGAAGGCGGAGGCAACCGCCAAGGGGATCGATCTGGCGGTAACGATGCAGCCGACCCTCGGCACGGTGCAGGGCGATGCCCGGCGGATCGGGCAGGCGATCGACCATCTGCTGGAAAATGCCATCCGCTATTGCGGCAAGGGCGCGCGCATCCTGCTGCATGGCGACGGCGCGGCGGATCGGGCGCGGATCGTGGTGTCGGACGATGGGCCGGGCATCACCGTAACGCAGCAGAGTGCGATCTTCGATCCCGCGGTGCGGGCGGGGCAGGCGCGGAATGGGGGAAGGGCGGGCATCGGCCTGCCGCTGGCGCGCCAATTGGCGGAGGCGCATGGCGGGCGGCTGGAGCTGGTGTCCAAGCCGGGGCAGGGCACGATGGCGGTGATCGAGCTGCCGCGTGGCTGAGACCGTGCTGCACCTGCCCGACGAGGCGGCGATGCTGGCGCTCGGCGCGCGGATCGCGCCCCATGCGCGGATCGGCGACGTGATCGCCCTGGAAGGCGCCCTTGGCATGGGCAAGACGACGCTGGCGCGCGGCATATTGGCGGCGCTGGGGCTGGAGGGGGAAGCGCCGAGTCCGAGTTTCGCCATCGTCCAGCCCTATGACGTGCCCGAAGTCCGGCTGCCGGTGGCGCATGTCGATCTTTACCGCCTGGACGCGGCGGAGGAGGCCGAGGAACTGGCATTGGGCGACTATCTGATGGACAGCATGTTGCTGATCGAATGGCCCGACCGGCTGGGGGACGGGCTGTGGTCCCATGCGCTCCGCCTGACGATAGAGGATGCGGGCGAGGATGCTGGCGAGGGCGGGCGGCGCTTGACAGCGGACGTGCCGGACGCTTGGACGGAGCGATGGTCCCAGATATGATCCCGCCACCTGCCGCGCCCGCCTTCCTAGCCGACGCCGGCTGGGGCGCGGCCGCCATATTGCCGCTGGCCGGCGACGCCTCCTTCCGCCGCTATTTCCGCGTGGTGGAAGGCGGTCGGCGCGCGGTGCTGATGGACGCTCCGCCGCCGCATGAAGACCCGCGCCCGTTCATCGCCATCGCCGAGCATCTGAACGCCGACGGCTTTGCCGCGCCGCGCATATTGGCGCGTGACCTGATGCATGGGCTGGTGCTGATCGAGGATTTCGGCGACCTGCGCGTCAAGGAGCATCTGGACGCCGACCCGGAGGCGGAGCTGGCGACATATAAGCGGGCGGTCGATCTGCTGGTCGATCTGCACCGCAAGCCCGCCGCCGACCTGCCGCCCTATGACCGGGCGGTCTATCAGCGCGAGGCGGGGTTGCTGACCGACTGGTATTGCCCGGCAGCGGGGCTGGAGGTCGATGCCGACACTTATGTCCAGGCATGGGACGCGGTGCTGCCGGTTGTAGAACGGTCCGCTAGCCCGACCGTTACGGTGCTGCGCGATTACCATGCGGAGAATATCATGCTGATCGACCGGGCGGCGTCGCATGGCCTGGGGCTGCTCGACTTTCAGGACGCGCTGGCCGGGCATCCGGCCTATGATCTTGTCTCGCTGCTTCAGGATGCGCGGCGCGACGTGCCGGAGGCCGTGGAGGCGGCGATGCTGGCGCATTACAAGACGGCCGCGTCTCCGCCGCAGGATTTCGACGCGGCCTATGCGGTGCTCGGCGCGCAGCGGAACGCGAAAATCATCGGCATCTTCACGCGGCTCTGGAAGCGCGACGGGAAGCCGCGCTACCTCTCCTACCTGCCGCGCATGTGGGGGCTGCTGGAACGTGACCTGGCCCATCCCGCGCTGGCGCCGGTGGCCGACTGGTTCGCCGCCAATATCCCGGCGGACAAGCGGCATGAGGCGCTGGCGGAGTATGCGCCGGCATGATCGACACGGCGATGCTGATGGCGGCCGGGCTGGGGAAACGGATGCGGCCGCTGACCGCGACGCGGCCCAAGCCGCTGGTCAAGGTCGCGGGCAAGCCGCTGATGGACCATGCGCTCGACCGGCTGGAGGCGGGCGGCATCCGCAAGGTGGTGGTGAACGTCCATTATCTCGCCGACACGGTCGAGGCGCATCTGAGGGCGCGGCGGTGCGGCACCGAGTTCGTCGTGTCGGATGAGCGCGCCAAGCTGCTGGAGACAGGCGGCGGGCTGGTGAAGGCGAAGCCGCTGCTGGGCGACGGGCCGTTCGTCTGCGCCAACAGCGACAATCTGTGGATCGACGGGCCGCAGGAGACGCTGGGGATGATGCAGCGCATCTGGGATCCCGAGCGGATGGACGCGCTGCTGCTGGTCGTGCCGCTGGCGCGCGCGACCTGCCACAAGGGGCAGGGCGACTTTCATATGAGCCCGGATGGGCGACTTTCGCGGCGCAAGAGCGCGCATGTCGCGCCCTTCGTGTTCACCGGGGTGCAGATCATGAAGCCGTCGCTGATCGCCGATCCGCCCGGCGAGGTGTTTTCGACCAACATCTTCTGGAACCGCGCGATCGAGGCAGGGCGGTTGTACGGTGTCTCCCATCAGGGGCTGTGGTTCGATGTCGGCACGCCGCAGGCCATTCCGGTGGTGGAGTCGATCCTGACCCATGGGTGAGCGCGGCCGCCCGGCTTTGTTCACCATCCCCGCGCATCGCGCCTTTGCCGACGCGCTCGTCGCCGGGCTGCTGGCGCAGCATAAGGGGCAGATGATGGCGCTGGCGCAGGCGATGGTCCTGCTCCCCAACAACCGCGCGATCCGTGCCGTCAGCGACGCCTTCGTCCGGCAGTCGGGCGGCGGGCTGCTGCTGCCCCGGCTGGTCGCGATCGGCGACCCGGACCTGGGCGAGCAGGTCGGCGGCGCGCTCGACCCGCTGGGCGACGGAGATCCGGTGCCGCCGGCGATCGCGCCGATGCGGCGGCAGATGATGGTGGCGCGGCTGGTGCAGGCGGCGCGGCCGGGCACCGATGCAGGGCAGGCGTTGCAACTGGGGCAGGCGCTGGGCGCGGTGCTGGACCAGATGCAGGTCGAGCAGGTGGCGCTGTCCGCCTTGCGCGAGATCGACCTGAGCGCCGACCTGTCGCGCCACTGGCAGACGTCGCTGGCGATGTTCGAGATATTGATGGCGCAATGGCCCGAGGAACTGGCGCGGACGGGGTGCATTGACCTGGCCGAGCGGCGCAACCGGCTGTTTACGCGGCTGGCGGCGCGGTGGGGCGCGCATCCGCCGGCGGGATCGGTGGTCGCGGCGGGCATTTCAACCAGCGCGCCGGCCGTCGCGCGGCTGCTGCGCCGGATTGGGGAGATGCCGCACGGCATGGTGGTGTTTGCCGGACTCGACCAGCATATGGACGATGCGGCCTGGGAGGCGATCGGGCCGGGCGAGCCCGATCCTGTGACCGGCGCGCGCGCGGCGGGGCATGAGAGCCACCCGCAATATGCGCTCAAACGCCTGCTCCACGGCATGAGCGCGACGCGCGACGATGTGGCGCTGTGGCGCTGGGGCAGCGAGCATGACGCGCGGGCGGTGCGGGGGCGCAATATTTCCAACGCGATGCTGCCGCCCAGGCTGACGAGCCGATGGCGCGACCTCAAGACCGCCGATCGGTCGCTAGCCGGGGTCGAGGCGCTGGAAGTGGCGACACCGGGCGAGGAGGCGCAGGCGATCGCCATCGCGCTGCGCGAGGCGCTGGAGACGCCGGGGCGGACGGCGGCGCTGGTGACGCCCGACCGGCAGCTGGCGACGCGGGTGTCGGCCCATCTGCGGCGTTGGGGGATAGAGGCGGACGATTCGGCGGGCCAGCCCTTGTCGCGCCTGCCGCCCGGCACTTTGCTGATCGCCATGGCGGAGGCCGTGGCGGAGCGGTTCGCGCCGGTGCCGCTGCTGACCTTGCTCAAGCATCCGCTGGTGATGCGGGGCGAGGGCCGGCTTGGCTGGCTCGAGGGGGTGCGTGCGCTCGATCTGCTGCTGCGGGGGCCGAGGCCGCAGGCGGGACTGGAGGGAATCGACCTTGTTCTGCGACCGCGCGAGGATGATCGGAAACGGGCGGTGCGGGAGGCGGCGCGGGCGTGGTGGCCAAAGGCGCGGGCGCTGCTGGAGCCGCTGGAGGCGGCCTTTGCCGGCGACACCGATCTGGGAGGGCAGCTTGCGGCCTTGCGCGAAGGGGCAAGCGCGCTGTCGGGCGAGGCGGTGTGGGCCGGGCATCAGGGCCATGCCGCGGCCGACCTGTTCGCCGAGATGGAGGCCGCCGCGCCGGAGGGGCCGCAATCGGCCGATCCGCGTGGCCTGCCGGCGATGCTCGACCATCTGCTCGGAGGTGTTTCGGTGCGGCCGCCCCAGGGCGGGCATCCGCGCATTGCCATATTGGGGCTGATCGAGGCGCGGCTGGCGCAGGCGGACCTGATGATCCTGAGCGGCCTCAACGAAGGCACCTGGCCTGGCCTGCCCGCGCCCGATCCCTGGCTGGCGCCGCGCATCCGGCGGGAGTTGGGCCTGCCGGGGCTGGAGACTCGCATCGGGCTGGCGGCGCATGATTTCGCCAGCGCGCTCGGCGCGCCGCATGTCCTCATCACGCGGGCGCGGCGGGGGAGCGGCGGGCCGGCGGTGGCGTCGCGCTTCTGGCTGCGGCTCAAGGCCATGGCGGGGCCGCAGTGGAAGACGGCGGAGCGCTATGCGGCGCTGGCGCGGGCGATCGACGCGCCAGAAGCCTATCGGCCGGCGACGCGGCCTGCGCCGGCTCCGCCGGCGGCGGCGCGGCCGAAGGTCATTCCCGTCACCGATGTCGACCGGCTGAAGGCCGATCCCTTCGCTTTCTATGCCCGACGGGTGCTGCGGCTGGCGCGGCTCGATCCGGTGGATGCCGATGCGGGGCCGGCGTGGCGCGGGACGGCGGTGCATGAGATTCTCCAGAAATGGGCGGAGGCCGGGACGCTGGACCCCGCCGATCTGGAGAAGCGCGCCCGCGCGATGTTCGACCAGCCGCAGGTGCATCCGTTGCTCAAAGCGCTGTGGCAACCGCGTCTGATCGAGGCGGTGCGCTGGATCGCCGCCGAGGTGGCCAAAGACAAGGCCGAGGGGCGGATCATATTGGCGGTCGAGAAGGAAGGGCGGGCCGAGGTAGCGGGTGTGACCTTGATGGGCAAGGCCGACCGGATCGACCGGCTGGCGGACGGGCGGATCGGCATCATCGACTATAAGACCGGTAAGCCGCCGAGCGCGCGCCAGGTGAAGGCGGGCTTTTCGCTGCAACTGGGGCTGCTGGGGGTGATCGCGGAGCTGGGCGGGTTCGACGGGATTGGTCGGGCCGAAGCGGGCGACTTCGAATATTGGTCGCTGGCCAAGAAGGGGGACCAGTTCGGTTATCGGGAGCGGCCGGTCGATCCGATGGGCCGGCGCGACAAGATCGTCACCGACAGCTTCACCGCCCATGCCCATGAGCATTTCGAGGGCGTCGCCAACGATTATCTGCTGGGCGGCGCGCCGTTCCGCGCGGAGATCAATCCCGAGGTCGCGAGCTATGGCGACTATGACCAGCTGATGCGGCTGGAGGAATGGTATGGGCGCGACGATGGCTAGGAAACCCGCGCCGCTCCAGAAACTGCTCGGCGATCAGGCGCACGCCGCCGCACCGCACGCGCATGTGTGGCTCTCCGCGTCGGCGGGGACGGGCAAGACCCATGTGCTGACGGCGCGGGTGTTCCGCCTGCTGCTTCAGGGGGTGCGGCCGGAGAATATCCTGTGCCTGACCTTTACCAAGGCGGGCGCGGCGGAGATGGCCGACCGCATCCATGACCGGCTCGCCGCCTGGGTGCAGATGGACGGCCCCGCGCTGGCGGCGGACCTGATGGCGCTCGGCGAGAGCCACGATCCCGACATGCAGGATCAGGCGCGGCGTCTGTTCGCAGAGGTGCTAGAATCGACCGGCGGTGGGCTGCGTATCCAGACCATCCATGGCTTTTGCCAGCAATTGCTGACCGCCTTTCCGCTGGAGGCGGAGCTTGCCCCCGGCTTTCGCCCGCTCGACCAGCGCGAGCAGTCGGCGCTGGCGCGGCAGGCGCTCGCCGATCTGGTGGTGGCGGCGCAGGAGCAGGGGGACGAGGCGCTGTTCGGCGCGCTCCAGGCGCTCAGCCTGCGGCTGGGCGAGGGCGGGGCGGAGCAGTTCCTGCTGCGCTGCGCCGCAAGGGGTGAGGCGCTGGACGGGCTGCCCGAGGCGATCCTGCCTTGGCTGGCGGCGGAACTTGAACTGCCGGACGGCGACATCGACGCCTGGCTGGCGGAGCAATGCTGCGACGATCTGTTCGACATGGCGTCGCTCGATCGCGTGGTGCGGGCCAATCGCGACTGGGGCAAGGGGCGCGGGCTGGAGCGGTGCGACCGGATCGCGGCGTGGTGCGCGCTCGATCCGGCGGGTCGGGCGGCAGCGTTGGCGGAGCTGCACCGCGCCTGGGCGAAGGCGGACGGGGATTTTCTCGACAGCAAGGGCTATGTGCCGGGCGTCGAAGGCTATAGCGAGATGGCGCGGCGGCTTTATGACGGGTGCGGCGCGCTGATCGCGATGAAGCTGCGGGCGGATTATGCCGGTAGCCTCGCGCAGGCGCTTCATGCGGGGCGGGCCTATGCGCGGGCCTATGGCGAGGCGAAGCGGCTGGCGGGGGCGGTCGATTTCGACGATCTGATCGCGCGCACCGCCGCGTTGCTGGAGCAGCCGGGGATCGCGGAGTGGATCCGCTACAAGCTCGACCAACGGATCGACCATATCCTTGTCGATGAGGCGCAGGACACCAATGCGGCGCAGTGGCGGATCGTGCGGACGCTGGCGGAGGAGTTTTTTGCGGTCGAGCGGGAGCCGGGGCAGACACAGGCCGATCCAGAGTCTCATGGCGTAGCAATAATGAAGGAGGTTGCAGGGGCAGGAACAGGGGCGCGTCGCGCTGCGGTCCCCTGCGCTTGATGAAGCCGATCTCGATGCCGCCGGCGGCCGGGCGCACGGACAGGCGCAGCGGCGCCGGCGACGCATCCTGCGCGCCGTGCAAGGGGCGCAGCATGCAGAACAGGGTGTTGCCGCCTTGCGC
>ERZ1292632.1323-Hain-H43-01um-R2-1323-length-24438-cov-12_pt1 | contig 21608 bp, 27 predicted proteins | sample MGYA00564407_ERZ1292632 | MGnify/ENA primary metagenome ERZ1292632 (study PRJEB36523, sample SAMEA6512637) | groundwater metagenome | collected 2019-01-08 | study: AquaDiva: Metagenomics assemblies of 32 groundwater samples | reverse complement strand
CGATGGACACGGTTCCGCTCTTGCTCCCTCCGCTCTGCGTCCGGTTGATTCTCACCGTCAGTATCGCCATCGTTACTTCTCCATCGGCGTCAGGGCGGTCAGACCGCCGGTGTTTTTTTCTGCGACATTGACCGTCAGGGTTGCGTTTCCAGTTGAACCCCCAGCGATATTATAACCGTCTGCTCCGGCTACCCTGGTAACGTTGCTGGTATTATTGACCCGCTGCGTTAAGGTTGCCGGATCGGTGCAGGCCCAACTAGCAATTCCACTGGTTCCGTCGGTATGTCCGGTCATCACAATAAGGCAATTCGGAACATTTGGAGTCACCGCATCGGCAACAACATTTACAGAAGAAGCGTTGTGCCGAAGGCTGCTCGCGTTGATCGGGCTTCCAGTCGCTACGCAGCTCCGATAGACCATCACACTTCCAGCAATTCTACCCCCAGCCGGATGCGTGACAGTGAAAGCTACTTCTGCGCCAGTGGCTCTCTTCCAAGCCAGAGTAGAGCGCATGTCTGTGCCGCCATTTGTATTATTTCCCTCCCGGTAAATCGTCCAACCCGCCGGAAACGATAATGCTACATTATCCTCCCGCGCAGTTACCGCGCAGAGCATAATGTCATTCGTTTGTGTCGTCGGCGGAGTGACCACCAAGTCCCCACTGGCGGCACCGACATTCGCCGAAGCTCCAACGTAAACGATTGAGATTTGCCCGCCGATGCTGTCCAGCGCAATCGAGGGAATCAGGGCGCGGGACAAATGCTCCCTGAAAGTTGCCGTGGCTGGCAGCGGGAACGCCGCCGCGTTTTCATGGACACCCACTTGCCGGTTATAGAGTCCAGCATCGGCATATCGAATCCCCTGGAAAACGGCGTTGTCAGCCGCCAGCGCCATGTAATACCTGCCAGGCTGCAACGTCACATTGGCTATGCTCAAAGCCTGGGCGGTCGAGGCCGCCATTGCCGGGACGGAGCCAGCGTTTGCAACGCGGACTTTGAGTGAGTTGTAAATTGCCACATCAATGTTCCCGGATGCAACAATCACGGGGACCAGAATCCGCTTGATCGTGATGTCTCCGTAAACTGTAAAGGGCACATAGAACGCCATGTTCGAGGCAGGCCAAGCTACGGCGGCAGCAACTCCACCTTGCGGCATCTCATCAAATGAATAAATGAGCGATTTTTGCTGCATTACGTTCAGCGCCCCTACCGTATCCCAAAGACTCTGTAGTTCCTTGCGCCATGTTTTCCCGAACGTCTGGCGAACCGCCCTGCCCAGACGGTCCCGCATGATAACGAGCGGATCAGTTTCAAATGGAGGTCTCCCCAGTGCCATATCATCTGTACCCATCCGGCCTTGCAAATACCGTCAAGTGGTTCATGGTAAACATCGCTGTCGGGGTCGTCTGCCTCAATTCCAGGTACATATTCTCCCGAACCACGTTGATCGGCTTCGTGTAGTTCTTCCCCGGAGTTGCCGCCAGCGCGATATTCGACAGCACGCCCAAACTTATCCCGTCCGGCCCGAAGGTCTCGATCACAAGGTTTCCCCCGCCAGCACACTTCATCTCAATCTCCTCGAATGAAGTTACTCCGGCGCGGCCCCCGATTCGCCCCAGGCGATATTTCCAAGTATTGATCAACGCCGCGTCGTCGTAATGAATTGTGCTTGAAAAACGCCGCACCTTTGAAGAAAGCGAATAGACCAGCGTTGCGACAACCGAAGCCCCGGTATTGTCTATCAACACTCCTTGCCAATTCGCCTGACCTGTCACCCACTTGGACCATTTCACTTGGTCCGGCTTCAATCCCTCGGTATAATCGCAGACATAGGTATCACAGGTTTCCCCGGAAGCTCCATTCGGCAGAATGCAGAAAATCCGCTTGGCCGTTGCATCCACAATCACCTTGCTGCGCTCCGGCCCTGCCAGAATTTCAGCCTGCCATGTCGGGCGGATATTCCTGGAAAGTTCATAAATCGCCGAACCGCTCAGGATGCTTAGCGCATTGTGCCCCAGGATTGCCGTCCACTGGTCCGCTTCGTTTGAATCCACACCCGCAGGTGATGGAGTTCCTAACCTTTGGGAGTGCTCCCGGACACTCCATTCCACGGGATCAGCCCCATTGTCCTCCGTGTAATACGTCCGATAGTTCTTGAAGATGTAGAGCACGCCATTCACGACCGCAACCGCCCGCGTGGATTCTCCGTCATTCACTCCCACTTCAAGGTAGCCAACGTCAGCCCGGAATGTATGTGGGAACAGCGGCTCTGACACCCGCACGCGGCTCGACCCATCCACCATCACCAGCCGCTCGTTGTACATCACCCCAGCCATGCCGTTTGCCGCTGGCTGCATATTCTGGCTGTCATTGTCCACGTTCGTCTGGTTCACCAGTTGGGCATCGGCTATGTCAATCGTGCCCGCCGTGGTCGTATTGTCCTCAATCGTCAGGGCAATGTGCTTCGAGAGCAGCCCCGATTCCGTCATCGTGATATGCTTCTTCACCACCGAGGGGTTAGTGTGGTTTGGAATCGCTGTCACGCTGATCTTGGCCGAGCCAGGAGCCGTGTAGAGCGTGTAGTTGAGCAGCGTCGTAGAACCCCAAGACAGTTGCGCGGAACTCTCCGCCACAGGAAGCAATTCCGGGACCAAGGAAGCCAGATTTGCCTCGACTATCAGCGTGGTTGCGGTTTTGGCACGGCCACGGCAAGTCGGATGAACCGTTGTCCCGGTTCCATAATCCGTTCCAGCCACACCCGTCAGATTAACCGCCGCTTTCAGGTTGTCGAGTGTCCCGGAGGCCGTCCCTGCGATAAGCACATCGAATGCCGCCGCCAAGACATTCTTAAAGCGGTAGGCTTGCCCGGAAAGAACCAGTTTCCCTTCATCGGTAACTTGGACGATTGGAATGGTTACTGTATCCCCATCGGCAGGCACAACCCCCGTCGAGGTCAGCGTGCCGCTGGCGCACGCAGGAATTCGGAACCCCGCCCTTGTCTCATAGACAATCGAAAGCCGTTTCTCTCCCGCAGTCACCGACCCCGTTGCGCCATCCGCAGCCGCCATCATATGCGCGGCTTGACCTTCAACCGTCATTGGGTCAAGGTTCGTGGTATCCCAAATGCGCGGTTCCTCCAAACCGGCCTTCCCGTTGCTCATCAGAATGTAGGCCCGATTCCCGTAGGGCACTACACGGAAAATGCTTGTGCTGGCGTTGGGCGTGTGGAGCAGCGTTCGCGCCCCTTCCTGGGACGAATAAATCGCTCCGCCCATCAGCCACAGGAAATACCGCGCTTCGGTGTCAGACCGGACAAATCTCTCCCCATGCAGGACGCTCCCAGCGCCCAGGTCAAAGTGCTCAATCGCGCCGGGGCGCAGCATGAACCCGCCGGGAATAAAGGCTATATTTTCGCAGGGGCCGGGAGACCACAGGGCCGAAACATCGCGGAAATCCGGCAGCGTGATAAGCCCCCGGAACTCGTCCACGACGATTTCATTGAACCCCGTCAGCATGGTGTTGCAGTTTCTCCCATTGAACCACCGAGAGGTTAAACTTTCGGCCCACTTCAAGAAGGTGGTCAGCCAGATGGGTATAGGCTGTATCGTAGGCCAGATGCTCGGAACCGTTTTGCAAGACAAGTTTCCGCAGGTGCAAAGATATTCCGCACAGTGGGCAAATGGTTTGCTCCCTGCGGGCCATGCCAACACCCCCATCATCGCTCAGTACAGCGATGCGATGTTCCCTACGTTCGCCGTGAAAGTGGTCGGCGGCGTTATAGCCGTAAACGTCCCGAAGGTCTCTCCGGTTTTCACCGAAACCCCGTGGTTTCCCAGCGGGGGTGAATTGTACCGCGCCGTGGCGCTGGAATACTGTACGAGAATATAGTATGTTGCAGGACCGACCAGAGCTTCCGCGACAGTAAAAGCAATTCTCTGGTAAGCGTCTGCTCCAGACCCGACCGTATCGGCCGATTCTGCTATGACTGCCCCGGTGCTATCAGCAAGCCCTATGTTCATGTTTCCGGTCACGTTGGAGCCGTTGAATACCCCTATCCCGGTCGCGGAGCAGTTCGCCGGCACAAACACTTCGCTGATGTACGTTTCGGTGATAACCGGCGTGGCGTCGGTAAAGTCCGTCGAGACGGCGGGAACCAAGTTACCTGCGGCAAAGTTCCGGCAACTGACGGAAAACCCACCCGCCGCAGCCACGCCCCCGGTCGGCGTCAAGGCTCCTGTAATGGTCGTCGCCGGTGTGATCGTAACTGCCCCAGTACTGGTGGGGGCGATCCCGATGGTCCCGGTTCCCTTGGCGTTGATCGTAAGGGCTTCGGCGGCCCCTGAGGAGATAGCCCGTAGATTCACGCCACCGGCGGCGGCGGCGCTAACGACCTCTACGCCGGTAACGGACGTGGCCGCCGAGGCATCAACTTTTAATGCCGGAGTGGTGGTTCCAAGCCGCCCCACCGCCAGTGCGTTGGTTCCCGCTGAGGTAACGGTAGCCGCCCCGGTAACGCCAGTCGCAGCACCCAAGGTAATTGCCCCGGTGCTGACAGTACCGATCCCGACAGTACCAGTTCCCTTGGCATCAAGGGTCAAGTTGGCATCCGCGCCGGAACTGATTACCGCCGCTGCGACGGTTCCGGCTGCTATTGCTCCTGTAACTCTCAGGCCCGCAGCAGCCGAGCCGGTGCTTGCATCTACTTGGAAACTGGGGTTGGTCGTACCGTTTGGCCCCACCGCTAGGGCGGTGGAAGCGTTGTCAGTGATTGTAACCGTGTCTGCCAAAAGGATGGCTCCGGTAGAAGTTCCGGCCAATTGGACGGTCCCAGAACCCTTGGCGTCAATGGTCAGATTTTCATTGGCCCCGGAACTTGTGGCGGCTACCGCCACGCCCCCGGCTGCGGCTGCCCCTGTAACGCCAATTCCGGTTGCCGCTGACCCCGTGCTGGCGTCCACGTTAAGTACCGGATTAGTCGCTCCATTCGGCCCCACTGCCAAGGCATTGGCGCTGTTGGAACTGATCGTAGCTGGACTGGTTAGGGCATATTGGTTTGTTAGAATCGTTACGATTTCCCGAACGCAATAGTCCACTATTACGGTGGGACTGGACCCGCCAGTAAGCGTTCCCAGATTGAAGTAGAAGTATCTGGAACCGCTTTGCGCATCAGCAAACCTTGCCCTCGTGGTGTTGGTCAACGCAGACAAGAGCGTGGCGGGTGTGTCCGTAGCAGCGGCCACTTGCCCATGTTCAATAGTAATACTCACTCCTGTCGGGCTTCCGGTTGTGTGGTAGCTTGCCGAAACGTTAACGACCTTGCTACCCTGGCCTGTGAAAATCAGCACCCGCCCGGTAGCCGACACAGCGGACGCCGTGTAGCAGCCTAGAGTGGTTTGGTTCTGCGCCTGCGCGATTCCAGCAAACGCCAAAACCGCCGGAACACCGAGCACCAGCAACCTCAAAAACCTGCTAATGTTTCTCATCTCAATTCTCCTTTTCTAACTCCTGATTGTCAGGGGCGTGTAACGCCCCCCCGTATCGTTCCAAGCTCTGCGGCGATAGGAAATCTCCTGCCTGTCGCGCGACAGAATCCGTTTCAGGCGGCTCACTGCCCGGTCATATGCGCTCCCGGCCTTGGCTTGCACTTCCGGCCTTCCCGTAGCAGCATAAAACGCTGTCCCCGCCACCAGCGCCGTGTAAATCCCGTCAAAGTCGAGTGTCAAGGCCGCCGTTGGATACGCCAACTGCCTCCGATAGCGCATGAAAATGTCCTTGTTCACCGAGCACGCCAGAACCCGGATAGCGCCGTTGTGCCACTCCCACTCATATAGGCTTGTCCTGGCCGATATAAGCGGCGGGCGCAAGTTGTTCACTCGTTCCATTCGTCGCCAGTAGCTATCGGCAGTATTCTTTTCCCACAATTCCATCGGCTCGCGCAGGTCTGTAACTGCCCCCGGAACCGTGATAGTAGTGGCATTGGCCGTGTATGTTGGCGTGCTGATAACCGTCTCCACCAGCGGTATCCCGGACGCGGCGCACTCTTCCTGAATCTCCAGGTGAGTGTATGCCCCGTGCGGCAGCAGCGCGGCGTCAGTGTAACGGTCCGCCTCAAGATCATTGAGTAGGCCGATAGCGCGGGCATCCGTGAAAACATCGGTAAACTTCCGCGCTGTGAAAGTGGACATGGGCTAGACCTCAACCAATTCCTTTCTTGGTCTGCCTGGACCACGATGAACTTCCGGGGCGGCTTCTGGTATTGCCTCTGCCTCTTTCAGAAGCTCGATCAGCGGCTTACCGAATTTCTCGCCGCAATGCTTACACTTCAAGGCCCGCTCATGCACAAGATTCTGGCAGTATATACACGGCGTATTCTCGACGACTTCCACCCTGGACTTCGGCAGGCTGTCAATCGTGTCCGGCAGCAGCATCCCGAATTCTCTGGCCCAAGCACGCTCCGGGTCGGAATAAACCGGATGCCTTCCGCCCTTATGGTTGTTGATTGCCGTGCTCAGCAGATTCATGGCATGGACCCGGCGGCGTTCCCTTGCGGCGCGCAGTTCGTCATCGGTCGGCAACTGGTCCGCAATAATCAGCGCCCCATAGTTCCACCAAAGTTCTTCTATGCCCGCAGCGCGCTCTTCTGCCTTGGCAATTTTCACTTCCCACTGCCGCACGTTACGTCCGCCAAACTCTTCCGATTGCGGCGCAAGTTTCAAGTGCTGTGTGTAGGTGTCCGTCAGGGTCAGCAAGCCATACCCCTGCACTTCTGGCCCGCCGGGGAATGTTGCCGCCAGTTTATGACCGGGAAGTTCCTCAAGCTCGAAGGCTGTGCGCTCACCACCCCAAACATGAATTTCCCCCGGCTTGGGATACCTGTAGTACCGGCCATTCTCCGGGTTAAGTGATACCGGAGTAGTCAGCCTTTCGCCGGTTCCGACGCACACAATTCGCTTTTCTGCCACAGCTCCTCCTTAATTTCAGTCATTGAGACGGCAGGCTCTTCAAATAGCATTGCCCTGCCCTTGTCCATGTGAATGTCTACCCCTGTGTCAAATTCTTTCTTCTCCCGCTTCTCTTCTTCGTCCTGCATGGATCGGCGAAGCATTTCCTTGGTGACCGTCTCTCTCCCAAAAACTGCGTGAATCGCCATCTGCAAACTGAGTCCGCTGCCATCCGCCGAAACGTCACGCGGAAACACAAACAACTGCGTGGCATCCCATAGGCAGGCTTCATAGCCGCCATCCGACCAAATCGGCTCAAGCGACTGTATGGCTTTTCCTTCGTCGTTCCATTCAACAGTATCCCGGCCAAACCCGTGTTCGTAGTACCACTGCGGGGGATGCCACCGCTCCAGAACATAAAGACCCCATTCCGGCGGACTGGCCGGGTAGCGCGGCAGGAACATTTCCGCCGGACAGGTCTTTTGATAATTGCCGTGAGCATCCAGGAACAGGAACTCATGCCCCCCGGCAATCATAAAGCGGGAACTGACCAGCGCCAGCCGGAAGTTGGCTTTCCCGGTGAGGCTGACTCCGCCTATTCTCCGGCAAGCATCCAGTAACGGTTGCGGAGCCAGCACGGCGAGTTGTTCGGGATGGCGGGCCGAACATTCGACCCGCTTCCCGTCATACGTTCGAAGCCACATCATTAGTCACTCAGCGTCGGCTTCGCCAGGTTATAGGCAACCGCCATGTTCATTACGGTCTTGAACCCGGCATTGCCTCGGAATGTAATGTGCATCGAGCCTGCTGTCACCAAGTTCCCGCTTGCGTCGTGCTGGCGATGCATACGCCCGCCCGCATCGTTCGGCAGAAACCCGATGTCCTTGTTCTTCAACCACAGGAAGTCACTGAGCCGGATGAACCGGAACTGCGTCGGATTAGCGCAATTCGAGACCAAGGGCCGCTTCTTGTTGATTTTCACATCACCAAGGAAGCGGTCGTAAATCTCGCCAATCCCGGCCCCGTCCGCATCCGTCAGGCGGATCGCGGCAACTGACTGCGCTTCGTTGAGCCAACTGACGATGGACTCCTGCGATCCATACGGAACCAAGTCATCCGAGGAAACGTCCGACCCGGAATACTTGTGCAGGTTGGCGTAGAGCCTGCGAACGATGGATGCACTTAGGTTATTACCTCCACCATCCAGGCGGCTTGGGCGATATTGCGGGTTGGCGCGGCTGACGTTCTGGATGGTCCCAGTCGTCAAGTGGCTCACCATGAACGGAAGAGATGCGAACCAGGCATTTGCGCCACCGAAGAACACCACCCGGTCCTCAGCGGCCCACCCCGCTATAGCTGCGGCAACCGAGCCGTTCGATGCGGCAAATTGCACCGTCGCCGGGTTTGCCCGCTTGTTGAGACCGCTTCCGTCCGGCAGTACCCGATGGGGGCTGTTGGCGCGGATTGTGGCCGGGAAACCTGCCGAGGCAATGATCTGGAAACTTGCGCCATCCTGGAGCAGATACCCGCCAGTCAGGTCGTCATTACTGTTGAGCGTGTAGACCGTTCCGGCCTCAGCCGACAGAATCGCCGCAATGCCGTCATTCGACCCGGCGTTCATCCAGCGCTCGAAGTGCCGCTTGACCGCCAGCATCATGTTGCTGTCGTAGAGCGCCATTGCCGTGCGGATGGCCTTCTTGTCGCTGTTCGTGGCAATCTGCATCAGGTCCGTGATGTCAAAGCTGATAGTTGCCCCGATCATCCCGATTGACATTTCGCCGGTCCACGGGCCGGTTCCGTTTGCCAGCGAGTCTCCGTCGAAGGTTGTTGCCCGCGCCTCACCGGCCATTGAGAGCAGGTTGGGAACCAGGTAATTCCGGTTGTTCGTTTGCTTGCTCTCCGCTCCAGACATGAAGCGGTTAAAGAATGTTGCCCCCTGCGTAAACATGGCCGGGAAGGTGTCGTCCTTTAACTCTTTTTGGATTTCGTCAATATCGCTGAGTGACATGTGAGCCTCCTAAGCTCCGGTCTCAGACACCCCATACAGGGCCAGCGCGTATTGCTCATCAATCCATGCCTGACCTTTGCCAAGCCGCTCCGCTTTTACCCGAATATCAGCAAGAGCTTTTGCCCTTGCGTCCTTCGGGCCAGCCCCCGCCGCCGGAGCGCCCGCCCCGGTAACTTCAGTCCGATCTTGCTTAGCAGGCGGTTTTTCCGCCAGACCGATACCAAACACTGGTCTGGCCTTCTCGATCAAGCGGCGAAGGAAATCATCTGTGACGTACTTCATGTGCAACTGGACGGCTTCCCGCTGCCTGGCAGGGAGTTCATCTGGGTCCAGGTCAGCAACGTGCTTGATGCGGCCCCATTGCCGCTGGAAGAGTTCGTTGCGTTCCTGCGCTTGATGCCAGGTTTCAAGAATGGATTTGAAGAAGCTAGACTTCTGTTCCTGGTTGTGGAACGTGAGACCTTTGGTTAATTCAGTGAGCTTGCCATTGAAAGAGGAAACGAATTCCGCCGAGGCTTGGTATGTAAACAATCCAATCTTTTGCCGCTGGAGTTTCGTGAGTTCATTGGAGTTAGGGCGTGGTTCAGAGTCTTGCGGCGCTCTGCGGCCGCTTTCGTGCCCCTCTCCAAAAAATTGTTCCGCTGCCGCCCTGAACTGCGCGGCCACTTCCGGCTGCGCCCGCTCAATAGCGGCAATGAAGTCGTACACGCCCTCCTGCGCGATCCGGCGGTAAACGGCGGGCCGCTGTTCCGATAGGTCCGTCAGGAATTCGACGGGGCTTTTCTCGATCCAAGCCTTGTGCGCCTCTATTCCGGTCCTTCTCGCTTCGGTTTCAGAGGTTCGCACCTCTCCCAAAAGAGTCTCTGCATCTTTCCTGGAATTGATCCCTAATTCGGAAAGTTCCTGGAGCGTCGTCCGTAATTTGTTGCGGCTATCTTTCATCCGCAACCATTGTCCGTGCGGCACATCCTTTCCCTTTTCCGGCTCAGGACCATCTTCCCCGGATGCGTCAGGCAATGACGTGACCTGACTCGATGTCCCCTCGGCGGGCGGGGTCTCCCCCGGTTTTACGCCATCCTTTGCAGGAGTTGAGCCTTCGGGCGGGGCTTGCGAGGCCCCAGCGGGTGACTCTGCCGCTTGATCCAGCACCGCGCTTGTGCTGCTTTCAGTTTCCATTCATCCTCCATGCCAAAAAGAAAAGGCCCCAAAGACCGATCTTCTGGTCATTGGGGCCTTGAAGTGTCTCCCCGATCAGGCGGGGAGGATCAGGTTATCCCTGCTTACTTATCCAGACGAATCCTCGGAGAGGGTTCGATTTCCATCGGAACCCCCTCCTTAAACTGTACTATGCTCTTTCCACTGCGTTTGTCAAGTGAAAACAATTTCACCAATTGGGAAACGAGTTTTGCGTATCCCTCGCGGCAGTTTTCAGGGATGGTTTGGAGTTCGCTCATTTTCCAGATTCTTGACTTTTTTTCACTGCCTGCTCCGCCTGGTATTCCCGCAAATGCGCCTCGCACAAATAAACCGGCTCGTTCGGTATCCTGAATAGGCCCGGAAGGGGTGATAGTTCCCCGGCGCATTTCGGGTAGAAATTCCCACAACAGTCGAGGTTGTCCAGCCAGCGGTAGCAATATGGATTCCTGGGCACTGAGGCATCCGCAAAAATCGCAGTGATGTTAGGCGTCAACTGGACTGTTTTGTTCATTATGCAACAACTCCCTGTTTGGCGGGCCCCGCTCCCGGCGGAGACTTCATCGCCGCTTTGAGCTCGAGTGACGCCTGTTCCGCATATGCCGCGATGTTCTTCGAGCCGGGGCTTCCCGATATCATTTCCCGCATTCCATCCGGCGTTGCGGCCCACTTTCGGAACACAGTCAAGGCAATCTGCGCGTCATCGAGCACAGGATGAAACGGGATGCTTGGAACGGTAATCCGCAGCGGCGGCATCGTTGGGTCAAGCTCATTGGGAGTTTCTTCATCTCGCGGGGCATCTTCTAGCAACAGGTCAATAATCCGTTCGTATTTGTCTACCATGTCCTTCCCAGGAACCGTCAGGTTCGTTCCGATAGTCTCGAATATGGCCTGCGCGTTCTCTGGAGAAGCCATCCAGGACTGCACAATCGGATTTTGACTGTCGAGCAACGCCATATTCACGTCATGCTGCTGCGCCCAAGTCTGTGGAATTGACTCGGAAGCCTCCGGGTAAGCTACTACGCGGCCCCGCTCCGGGTTGAGCTGGATTTTACTCACTTCCAGGTCGCCAGTGCCCGAAACTACATCGAAATAGGTCTCGGCAGAGCGGTTTTGCAGGAATTCGTTGACTGTACACTCCTGAACCCCTGCCAGCAGAGTCTTGAGCGCCCCATATGCAGGGGCTTGCCGCTGCAATGCCTGTGACCGCGCCTGCGATTGCCCGCTGGAAGTTCTCACACCCTTAATCGCCCGGCCTTGAATGGCTGGCGGAGTGCCCAGTAAAAATTCACCCAATGGCTCTGCCATGCCTAGGAAGTTTTGCACCGACTGGCTTACGTCCTGGGACTTCATCTCAAAAAAACTGTCCCGTATCTTCTTCCCGCCAGTGAGTTGCAGCAACTTGACATTCCCAGGCTCGACACGCGTTTTATTTATAGCGGCCCCGGAAAAAAGGTCCTCATCCGCGTACGCTTGCGCGAAAGCCGCAAAAAGCATCCCCTCTAGGGCCATGTTGTAGGCGTCATTCGAGGCCAACTGCACCGGCACGCCGCTTTGCAGGATCGCCGGGGTGTACATTCCATCCCCATCCATCGGTCTGCCCAGGCGGAGTTTCGATTCCATATGCTCTTCGATTGCATCGAGGAAAACCGGATCATCCCCTCCCGCAAGCTGGAAGAAAACGCCCTTGGGAAATTTCTCAAGCAACTCTTCCCGGTTGGGCTTGTCCTCAATCTTGTAAAAGCATTTCGGACGGAACCACCAGCGCGAGTAAGTGACAAACCCTTCCTGTCGCATCCCGCCGGCGGTCATCGGGCTTCTGGCGTGCTGCCTTGCGAGGGCATCCGTTTTCCCATCCTCGGTTGCCTTGGTCCGCAGTTCATCCTCGATCCGCTTCGCCCGTTCCTTGTTCTTATCGCTCGCAAACGTCCCGATAATTTCTTCTGTAGCAACCTCGATAGCGATCCGGCAATAGTGTGAATCCGCCAGGGTATGCTTCCACCACGGCAAGAGCACTTCCAAGGTCCCGAAGAGTTCCGTAATCTCACGGCCATTCGGCACTTCTTCCGGCTGATCCCCAACCACCATATCCTCAACCTGCTCCTCCATGAAGTTCTCAGCGTGGAGCGGTTGCTGGCACTGTGGACATTCGATCATGCCCATTTCGTCCCGCACCGTTTTGCCGGAAGGTGTAAACCCTTCGCAACCGGGGCATCCGTAGCCTGCGGGCCTCGTGACTTGCGGCTCCGTGACCGGATTATGCGCCGTTGTTGTTCCCCACCGCACAGGGTCTTTGACATGGCGCGTATATGCCAGACAAATCCCGCTTTCGCAAAACCGCCGGTAAATCCCCAGCATCATTTCGCGGAAATCGGTTACCGTGGCCTCGTAAGTAATTATTTCCCGGCCCGTCTGGGCGGCTTCGCGGTCAAGTTTTTGCTGCGCGTTCTGCGGGCGGAAAGTGGGCACAGGAAGTCCGACAGTCTGGATGGCTCCCTGCAAAATCTGCCACCACGCCTGCATATAGTTGACGCGGTAGTTGTACCGCTGTTTCGTGTTATCGTTGTAATCCTCAGATTCTTTCGCCGGTCTCCATGCCCACCGGGATGAGTCGTACCAATCACCCGGAGCGGATTCCCCGGCCACCATTGCTACAATCTGCGAGGTGCGTCTCACGGCGGCGCGGTACTGCTGCGCCGACTCCTCCTCATAGAGTTTCGCCAGCTTAATCAACTCATCGGCAAGTTTTTTGTCGAGTTCAGCCATGCCCCCTCATCCTTGCAAGCGTTCGCGCCCGCTTCTTGCGCGGCAAATCCTTCTCCGGTGTTGAAGCGAAATCGCGCAAATCTTCCAGCGCCAGCGAAGCCAGCCTGCGGTTGCGCTTGAATAGTTTTTCGGGCGCGTGGGCAGCAATCGCCATTGCCCGCCTCTGCGCCACTGATTTAGCTGGCATTCCTCCGCTCCTCCGCCTTCCGCTGCGCTTCCATAATGCGCTCATCGTTATTTCTCTCCGCCATTTCGGAAAACTCCGAGGGCGTCATAATGGGAATCATGGCCGAAATAATGGCGGTACTATCCTTGCCAATTCCACTGACTGTAGGGCCTCTAAGTGCCTTCTGCACGCCAATGGAATGCGCCGACGGCACGATCACCGCCTTGCGCGGCTCCCGGTTCATCTCCTGGAGTTCTCTCAGAATCATAATCAAAATGACTGTCAGGGACACCAATAGTACACCACCAAGGAAACCTGCAATTATATCCATCTGATTCCCTCTGCTGATTTGGGATAGCCCGTCGCTAGTCGAGTAAGCTCTTTCACCGCCTGCGCCAGTCTCTCGCGGCAATGGGCGGGCATATAGTGGGGACTATGCGGATGGCCTTCAACGCGGAATCCCCAGAATAGTCCACAGCCGTCCGGGAACCGCCGGGTTGCTAAATAGGCTTGGTGAAAGGCGAGCGGAACTCCATTTTTGTCCCATTGTGGATGGTTGCGCCTGCCATTTTCTTCGCCATACCAAAACAGCTCCCCCGGAGGGTCAAATGCCTCCACGCACTCACGGCAGACCACATACGGTTCTTCCTTTTTGGGAACCGCTAATGCTGGCGCGACTCTCGCAATCCCAGCCGCTGCCAGCAAGCCCCATAAAAAACCCCTTCGGTTCATTTCCATGACCGGCTTGCCTCCACCTTCCTCTGTTCAGCCTCGAACTGCCGCCGGTAGTGGATCATCGAATCAACGTTGATGTCCGGGTTCAGGGTCTTCAATTCCTGGCGGCGAGCCGTCCATTTCTCTTCCGTACTCAAGCCGGGGACTTGCATCCCGGCAGAAATCCAATAACACAAGTCATCATATGCGTGATTATGCTTCTGAATCAACCGTTCTGTGGGGTTTTTATCTTTCAACTGCGCAGCCCCCAACTCCGCACGGCGCGTCCGCATCATTTCCCAGAGAAGATTCGGGCAACCCCAATCGAACGTTCCTTCGCTCGTCCGCTCCGGGATTCCACCGGCGCAAACGATCTGAAAACCAGGCGGGTCTTGGTCCCACCAGGCCCGAATCTTGTTCGAGCACGTGCCATCCTGTCCGCGTTGGCCGGGAGCCATCTTCCGAAACATTTTTTCCGGGAACATTGCCGCCAGAGTCTTGAATCCTCCGGTCTGCTGCGCTTGTTGGTCCCAAAAGATGCTTGGATCGCTGTAAATATGCTTCACCACATCGAGCACTGCCGCACTGTGACCGTCCGCAAACTCAAGCCTCATTTCGCCAATCAATTTCCCATGCAGCAACGGCGAAGAATCCGACAGGTAGTGCTCCATAATGGCGCGACGGACCCCTTGTTTGGTTACTTCGTAGACGTGGAACGACGTTGGATTCGATTCGCCCCAATCAAACCCTGCATAGAAGTTTGAGTGTGGATTTGGTTTGTACCCCGGCTCGGAAATGATGATCTTGTCCCGGTTTTCGCGCAGCCTGCCCGCAAAAATCAGTTCTCCGCCTCCTGCGTTAAATTCACAATTCTGTTCGCGTTCCCAGTCCGATTCGTAAAGATAATTCGGCTTCTCTCGCTCCACCCAGACCGCATCACGCGCCGGATCAGCCCAATAAAAAAGCCACAGGACCGGAATGCCTTTTGCTGTGTGCCGAATATATGTTCCAGGGACCGGACTGAAAAAACTGTCTGGGCTGCGTAGGGGGTGATATTCCGGTTCTACCAGTTCCTCATACCATCCGGGAAATGCCGAGGACACGCAAATAATGTTTTGACAAGCAGGAATAGCCGCGCTATAAGAAGCCTTGCCCTCGGTTTGCAATGCTGCCTCATCCTGATCCAAGTCGGTAGGATGGTAGGAATTGATTTTCGTGTCTCCCTGGGCCAGGGCCATGATCCTTGAACCATTCCCAAACTCCAAGCGGTCTTTTGGGAAATCCTCGATGCGCATTCCGCGTTTGAGCGGAAATTGCGCCCGCATCCAAAGGTCCATTTGTTCCCAAAGCGTTTTCGCGTAAAAAATCAGTTCGTAGCCCTTCTCTTCCGTCTGGGATTGCAATAGAATTTCTTGCCGAGGCAGCAGGAGAGCCTTTGTCAATTTCCTGGCAATTACAGCCCATGAGACCATTAAATCGCGTGACTTGACAATTAACCTGATCTTCCTGTTTTTCGTGTGGAAAAGCCTTGGATTCGGCTCCATGAAATCGAACAAAACATCAAAATAGGGATGGTTCGGGAAAGGATTGTAGGGACTTTCCAGGCCAGCTTCGTGCCAGTGCTGGTCAAACGTCCGAGTTGCATTCCGCGTCCACCAAAGCGGGTCTCTCCCGATGCGCTCCAATATCGTCCTCTGCGCTTCGCTCAACTCCCGCTTCAATAAGACTTGCGGACTCTCTTGTTCCGAGATCACGCGCTCTCCTTGCTAACTCAAGCAGCTTCGCAACTTCTTCCGGCGTGCCAAAGAAAATGTTCGTGTCCCCAGACCGCCCACCAACCCCATTCTCACCGCTCCGGTATTTCCCCGTTCCCTTCAAATGCTGTACGCTGATCTTTAACTGGTTGTATTCTTCCGTCGTGATCCCCCCGCACTTCGATAACCCCTCCATCAACCGCGTCGCCGCCAATATGTTCAACTGCCCCAAATAGTCGGAATCCGCCGTGTCCCGTTCCCGCCGTTCCCGCTGTAACCGCTGTGACGCCACCCAACGATGCGTCATCCGAACTTGGTGCAACCCAACCCCGCTAATATCGCATACCTCTTGGTCCTTCAAACCCTGCCCAATCAACTCCAGTATCCTTCCCCGTATCTCCCACCACGCCTTTCGCCCCGCTATCCGCTCCTCTGGAGTCAACTTGTCCGTCCCGTTTCGCCGACGCGCCTCCTCTCGTCGGTTCCTCCATGTCGTGTTCCCCATATCACCCCCACCCCCCCCCTTGATGAGCGGAGCCGTATTCACTTCCCCCACCATAATTCCATGTTCCTTCCCCCGGTATGTAGTCCCCCTGGCGGGGTGTGAGCCTCACATCACCCTGTTTGATCTCCAGAGCGTTGTCCTGTGAGTTTTTATCAACACCCATACCACCACCTTACAACTTTCCCCGTTGTCAATCTATAAAAACTGCGCTTTTTCTTTGGAGCGGGCTTCTCCACCTCTTTCCGAAAAATCATTTGGGTTGTGATCTCGGCGTTGGATGGGACGGAAAGAATTTTCTGGATTTCTGGTGTTGCTTGCATTTCGGCACACTCCTCGATATGATATTTTTGCCTAGCCGTAGTATATCAAATCCAGCGGCGGAAGGGAAGGACGGTAGTTTGCTACAGCGCACCACCGATAATATTGACCACGTTTCGGACTTCGGTTTTAAGCGAATCCAGCAACCCATAGTAGTCGGTGAACGCCTTCCCCGATGCGCCGATGCCATGCTCCAAGGCTATTATAAGGGTAATTTCATAGTCGTATGCCACATCAAACTTCGGCGGATCAATCGTGAAAGGTGCTATTTCTGCGCCGTCTTCTATGGGTCCGTCGGAGCATTTCGCCGCGATGCTGTGCCTTGGGCGAATCGGGGGATTGAATATGAACTCCCCGCGCTGAATCCCCTGTTTCACTATGTGGAGCAACCTGTGTTTGTCAGAATTATCCAAGTCCCTCAGGACGGCAAGAAGGGGCGGGATTTGTGCGTGCCTTCGATTATACGGCTGTACTCCCTCGATTGCTGCCCGCACACTCTGGCTCAAAGTTCTAATTTTCCGACTCTCCCCCTGGAACTTGGCAGGGGTATCTCCAATGGGGAATTGGAGCGCGTTCCAATTCGGCGGAGGATTGATCCCGCTTTCGCAGACCGCTATCGCATAAATGAGGTGGTCAAGGGCGGAGCGAAGGCTGTGAACGCAATCCCCCCGAATCTGGACAATTATGCTGTGGCGGCTACCGCCAGCCTCAGCCTTCTTAACGGTTCCATAGGGCTTTCGATCATGCCATGCGATGATTTCGAGCTTGAGGGCTTCCGCGTGTTCTTTGGCACGCCCGATCTTATGCCAACAACAAAATTTTGTAATTTTTCCTGCGATTAGCATGACTACGTAGCCCATTCTCACACACCAGCACCCTACCACACACCCCCTCCGGCCCTGTACCCCGGCCTGTCATGCTTGGATTCATTCGCCCCGCGTTCGCCCCCATTCGCCCCGCGTGGAATCAGCGTAAAATGAGGTGTAGATCGCAGGGAAATGTACTTAGTGCTAATATGGCAATGACTTACAGGTAGGACCGGTTAGGCAGAATGGCTATTCTGTGCAACTGACATGGCCCCTCGTGCATCTAGTCCAGGTGAGAGAATCTTACGTGAACTTTCGGAGGACTTTCGTGGACTATCTGACAAAACATGAATGGGAGAGACGGAAGCACGCCGTTTAGCGTCCTCGTGACCTCGTGACCGTGCTTTACTGACGGTTGCGAACTGGCGGGGATTGCGAGCATCGGAGTTAGGGATACTGACGTTGGCCGATCTTGACCTAGCTCCGATGTCTAGACAAGTCTATACATGTCTAGACATATGGCACGCAACACGCAGCGAAGCTCCAGCGGGTAGATTCGGCAATGGGCCGGGAAATTGTGGGCTGCAAAACGAAACCACCTTCCCCGCCCGGCCCCCTCCATTATGGTTAAGCAATGTCAAGGGGAAAGTCAAGTTAGGCAGGCGTCCAGGAGTCGCAGAGGGTGGCGAATCCGGGGTTACTGACGGCGGAAGCGCCTGCCTGTTTAAGCTTGTGGTGGGTTTCCAAGAAGCCACAGGTGCGGCAGACAGCGCCATTGCCGTTCGGGTAGGGCAACTGGGAGCGTGCGGTCCGCGAATGATTGCTGGCGGCTTTGAGAGTAAGCTGGTCGTACTGCTTCCTGAATTTAGCCATCCCGAGAACGTTGGTCCGCCAGAAGGGATCATGTTGGGCCCAGGTGAGGAGTGCAAGAGCATCCTGGGGGTCTCGGTGATCCACGCGGAGGAGCAAGTCAGCTTCGCGGGTCCAGTTGACAAGCTGGGAGTCTGTGATTTTGGCGGCAGGGTTATTTTCAAGGATGAGAGATTGGAGTTGCGCGGCCAGGTTTCGGGCGTCTTCGGAAAAGTCCTGTTGCGTCCAAACTTTTTTACGTTTACGCCCGAGGATAACTTTCCCTCGTTTGGGATTGCCCGGAATCCCGAACGAGGAGGTAGTATTTCTGTGTTCACCTATCTGTGCTCTGTGTTCACTATTAGGGGAGCGCTCCAGATAGTCTTTCGCATAGCCTTCCAGTAAGCCTTTCGGTAAGCCTTCCGAATAGGCTTTCGGTAAGTCTTCCAGGAAGGCTTTAACTGATAGTAAACATTGGTATTTAATTTCACATTCAGGGATTAGATCAAAGAATTTTACCCATGATGTAACGACGTTAGGTGACTCTGGCCGGTTGTATCTCAAGAAATTGGGAATCCATACGCAACTAGCCCTTTCGTCATGCTTCGCCATACCCTTCGTTAAGCACTCCCCAAAGGCTTTCGGGAAGGCTTCGGCATAGCCTTCCGGTAAGGCTTTTAATTGGAGTTCTGCGGCCAGTCCCGGTATGCTGGCACGCATCGCTCCGAGCGGTGTTAGGTTAGGGTGTGTGAGTAGAAAAATCCAAACCAGTTTTCCATTGTCTGAGAGAGAACAGAATTTTTCGTCATTCCAAATGCGGCAATCAATCTTTCTGTAGTGAGACAATCTGCGCCTCCACGACAGGCGAAGTGGGCAGGATAGGTCGTGGCTACCCTACCCACGACGCAGGGTTCCCAGCCGGCCACCGGGCTGAAAACAGGATACGGCCACGCGGAGCGGAAGTCAAGCCCTTATTTTCAGAGGCTGTCATTTTTCTCTTGACAATCACGTCTAGCTATGTATATATAAGGGTATGGATCATCGTGAACTAGCCCGAATGGGTGGCAAGGCCACGCTCAAGAAGCATGGCAAGGCGTTCTATCGCCGTATCGCCGCACTCTCTGCCGCGTCCGGGCGGAGTGGCCGCCCGCGCAAGCCGGACGGGGAAATTCTGCCCGCATCTCTTAAACGCCGCAAGGCCCGGTACTCCCAAGCAATAAAAAAGACCCAGTACTAACAATCTCTCCTATCCCTGATTATTCTCTTGACAATTACTACTAGCCGTGTTAGGATGGTCTTGTAATGAGGGAATCAAATAAAGGAGGGAAGGAAAATGAAAACACAGCCAGATGTAGCGGCGGTGAATCTGATCAACGGCATTCGGAGAGATGGCGGCGTAACCGATACGGCCGCGTGGAACACCTTGTTTGACGCGACGTTGTACCTCTCCGACCCGGACGGATACCAACGCGCCTATGGGACGGGAACGCTCGCAGACCGCCACGGAGAGTAGAGCCTTGCGGCCCTCGGGCGGAAAGGATAGGAATATGGAGAAAACAAAATTACAAAAGCTAATTCAGGGAGTTGAGCAACATTCACTCCGTTGTACTGCCTTGTGTGATGACGGAAGCGCGTTCTTCGTTCCGGTCGGCAGGGATGGGCAGTCAGTAGTCGGTGACGTGCTCCGCCTGACGCCTGCCAAGATCAAGGCACTGGCAGCTTTGAAGCCATTGGCCAAGGTCTAAGCCTTGCGGCCCGCTTCCGCTGGGACCGGGCGCGGAAGAATGAGGGACCGCCCACGGGCGGAAGGGGGGGGGAACGAAAATGTACAAGCGTAATCAAGTCGAAACGAAGTGTAAGTGTGGGGCGCGGATCGGCAAGGGGTGGGAGGTCTGGTTCCAGGACGGACTCCCTCTCTGCGATAACTGCGAGATGAGGATCAGGGCGGCGCAGGATAACACCTTTTGTGATACCGTCACCGAGCGGACGCTCCGCGCCATTCAAGACATCCTGAGCCTTAACGGGAAATTCACAGGGAGGGGGAGTGGAACAAAATGAAACGAAATACGAGGCAACTGCTAACGCGCATTGCCAAACATGGGAACGTGCGAATCGCAACCGTCGAAGACCGGCACAGAATCTCCGTTCTGGTAGAGCAAGGGTTGATTGAAGTCGCCGAACCGGAAATACTGCGGCCACGGTACGACCTTATCGAATGGTCGGAAGACGCTACAATCTGCGCGTGGCTTACGCCGAAAGGCGGTGCGAATCGCGGGTTGCGGGTATCACAGCCCGAGTCGGCCTGGGACGGTACGACCATTTTCCCGGAAGGCAAGGAGTAAGCATAACGCGGATGTTCGTAAGCAACCTCTATCCTGAACCGCGCAATTACTTACACATCGCTGCAAGACGCACAATTTGACGGTTTGACGGAGGGGGCCATGTTGACCGCTAAGTATCAACCGCAGACAATGGCCGATTTTGTCGGCTTGGACAAGCCAAGGGCAATCCTGGGCAAGCTCTTGGCACAGCCCGGAAGTAAGGCCGTGTTGCTTTACGGGGAATCGGGAATCGGCAAAACCGCAATGGGACAAGCGATAGCGAGACAGTTGGGCGCAGAGACCCGGAATGGGACATTTATTCATATCCCCGCCCGCAAGTGCAACCTGGAATCCGTCGCCGAAGTAGTAGAGCGGACCACCTACCCGCCCCTGTACGGGTCCTGGTACGTCGTCTTAGTTGATGAGATTGATACCATGACGCAAGCCGCCCAGGATGCTTGGCTGTCTATCCTCGACTCAACCGAGATGCCAGCGAACACGGTGTTCGTTTTCACCTGCAATGAAGGGCCGAAGTCACACGGCGGCTTGCCGGAGAATCTTTCGGCTCGGTTCCTGTCGCGCCTGCTGACTATCCCTTTCTCGAATTACGGCCTAAACGGGGAAGGGTCAGCATGGCTCGGTACGGTGTGGGACCGTGAGGGCGGCGGCGAACCGCGCCCGGACTTCGTGCGGATTTTGAAGGACAATCGAAACAATCTCCGGGCTGGCCTCATGGTCCTGGAGCGAGAATTACTGCAAAGGGGGAGTGCATGACTAGGGCAAAATATACAGCCAAGGTGAAGCGCGAGTTGGAATCGCAAGGATACCAGCCAGTGAAAGCGGTTTATGATGCGGGCGGGAATTGTACTATTTGCGGCGAGGCTGGAAGGTGTCCCGGCTGGCACAAGCCAAGCGACATTCCACCGCAACGGAAGGGGGAGTGAGTGATGGAAACGGAGAAGGAATTGGCCGCGTGCCGTGCAGCGTTCAAGGGCGTGCCGGTCGGGACGTGGTGCTGGTTGATCCACCACAAGATGCTGGCCGAGCGTCTGCTTGAGCCGATTGAAGCGCGGATCGCGTGTATCTTGGCGGACAAGCCGGAGTGGCAGCACCCACGGCGGTTCCGAGAAATGCGTCCCGTCAAGGCCGTTGACGATCCGGTCTTCGTGGCGGCGGTGGCAGCCTGGGACCGCTCCTGGACAGACTTGGACCGCGCCAGGACAGACTTGGGCCGCGCCGTGGAACCGCTCCACCGACGCGAGCAGCC
>ERZ1292632.1579-Hain-H43-01um-R2-1579-length-21622-cov-33_pt1 | contig 21622 bp, 14 predicted proteins | sample MGYA00564407_ERZ1292632 | MGnify/ENA primary metagenome ERZ1292632 (study PRJEB36523, sample SAMEA6512637) | groundwater metagenome | collected 2019-01-08 | study: AquaDiva: Metagenomics assemblies of 32 groundwater samples | reverse complement strand
TCTTAATTCCCTACGGTGTCAGTATTTCAACCACGTAATACTCCTGAAATTATCTTCTTCCCTACATCATCCAATTCCGTACCACGACCACATAATCCAAAGAATTCACTCTGCCGTCTTTGTTAAGGTCGTAAGTGATGTTGTTCGTGTTCCATGCGGTTATCATTAGAGAAAGGTCAATGGAATTGACTAGGCCATCGTTGTTGAAGTCGCCGACGATGGGAGTGGTAAGAGTGACAGATGTGATAGGGAGAGAGCAGGATGCTGTTGTTCCTCCGTTACTTCCGAGACAAGACCAGAGATAGTTGGTGGAGGTGTCGGTGATATCAGAGAAGGTGCCGGCTGTGCATTGATTGAGAGTGGTGGAGCAGGAGCCGTTGATGGGAGTGGGTGTACCGTCACCAGAAACATATTCATATGCGCCGCGATCCCAGGGTTGCCCAGCATATCGCATTACGCCAGCAAAATCTCTTAAATTATTAGGTAAGCTGTAGGGAGAGTTTTTGGCGAGAGAATTAGCTTGGAGTCGCAGATCGAAATCACTTTTTAGGATTCCGACCGGGTCTACAAATAATGGGTTTGTACTACTTGCGCTATAACCGGCATTATCAAAGCCAGCTTGTTGCCATTGGGCGAATGTGTAATTAGTTGCTATGCCTGTAGTTTCATCTGTCCGAGCAAAAATCTGTGTTGTCGGCGAAATTCTAGGGTAATAAATGAAATTTCCTTCGGAGACAAGAGTAGCTGAACCGCTACGGACACTCATGGCCGTCATTCCACTGTTTGCCGGGTTGTAAATGATATTATTCTTAATTTCCGCGTTAGTAGTGTATGGGATATAGGGTCCTGCGTATATTGCCGTTCCCCAGCCCGTTTGATCGTTAAGTCCTATAATAATGTTGTTAAATATTCTAATATTGGGAGAACTGTTAGCGGTGATAGCCGCATCACCCATACCAGTATATCCGACGGAACCGACTATTACATTGTTGGCAATGGTCCAATGATCTGTTCCATTGTTGGTTAAGGAAAGATATATTCCCTCTACAGTGTTTTGAATCCAATTACTATATATCCAGCCGTATTTGTTTCCGCCAGGATTGGAACTGCCGCTAAAGATCGGGCCAATGCCATCCGAGTGATAGCCACAAGCACTTGGACCTGTACGATCCATATCAATAATGGTGTTGAACCGCAACACAGAATATTCCATAGAGTTTCTGATTCCGCCTACGCCATCCTCTATGTAGTTATTTTCAATAAGCGCGTAACGAGAGCCTACTATGCCGAAATTTCCGAAATGTTTGATGACATTTCCACGAAATACAGGGTAATTCGCATAATCAGCCAAAATGCCAGACCAAACATTTGAGATATTGAGATTCTCTACGATGAGTCCTTCAGCATAAGGAGAATTAGTGTTTGAATTAGAGACAGCTCCCCTCGTGACATTTGTGCAATTTTCTGTTGCCGGATCCCTGGTATTAATGAGAGACAGATTGGCAATACGTATGGCATTTTTACGGCCGTTAATATTAAAAATTCTATCTCTAATTCCCGAGCCTGTAAGTATTGCTTCGCCGCTACCATAAGAAGAATCGCTTGTATAAGAAATTGTCCGGTAAATTTTGTACGACAACTCGGGGATCGAATACGGTAAATCGTTGAAACCATTCAGCGTCAAACTGGTCTGAGAGTTCACGGATTTCACTTGCCATAATCCCGTGGACTCAATCTCATTGCCGGAAGGTAAACTATGATAAATATAGATGTAATCTCCGGCCATGACATTGTTAAAATTGGCATTGTTATCTATTAAATTGCCGCCACTGTTAACCGTACCCGAGCCACCTTCGGTTATTTTACTGCCGCTAGCTGGCACATTTATCTGCCCATCATATGTTATACCTTTTTTGAAAAGAATCGTGTCTCCTGGTTTTAGTGAAACTGACTTTGGATTATCTGTGGCATTCGGATCTCCGGGCGCATTCTTCCAGGAAGTTTGTTGGCTAGTTCCGTTGTTTGTGTTGTTGCCGTAAGCAAAATCTATATAGTATGTGCTTGGTCCTGTGGGTTGTTGTGCAAATGTTGCGGAGACCGCGGTGTTGGCAGAAATGGTAAGAGTACAAGTGGTATTTGAACCGCTACACAATCCACCCCAAGATGAGAACATGTAACCTGATGAAGGCGTGGCGGTTAAAGTAATGGATGTGCCCGAAGTAATGTTTGATTGAGTGCAAGTTCCGCCGCAGTTAATGGAGCTACCTGATACTATGCCAGCACCTGTTCCTAATTTGGAGACCGCAAGAGTGTAGGTGAAAACAGAACCGGATGGCGTGGTAGCAGAGACAGAAGTGGATTGAGTAGAAGTATTCCCCGCCGCGTCATAAGCAGAAATAGTGTATATGTAAGAAGTGTTGGCACTTAGGCTAGTATTGGAATATGAGTTGGAAGCTGTTGTACCAATTTCTGCTCCTCCTCTATAAATTTTGTATCCGGCCACTGCTATATTGTCTGCTGACGCAGTCCATGAGAGATTAATTTGGGAAGAAGAGATTGCGGTAGCAGAAAGATTGGTCGGAGCTGAAGGTGCTTCCGTATCAAGTGTTGAGGGAGAACCAAGAGCATAGAGCTCCTGGATTTCTCCCGCTGAAAGAGCGCGGTTGTAGAAACGGACATCATCAAGAGAACCGCTAAAAAAGTTATTGGGGGTGCTGCAAGTGTAAGCTCCCAATCCCGCATTTGGCGGAGAAGACGGTATTGGGATACCGGCGTCTGTATAAGAGAGTTTCAAAACTCCATTCGTGTAGAGCGCGATATTACTTCCGCTTTGCACAACAGTAATAAAAGCCCAGGTATTAAGCATGGCGGCGCTAGCTGTACTATTCCTGCTTTGCAAAACATCGGATGTGTCTCTGTAACTCAACCACCATCGACTATTAATAAGCGCCACCGCGTAAGCTGTGTTCACCGCGCTCTTGCACAAAGTAAATGGCCTGCCTGAATTTGTAATTGATGCCGGTTTTGCCCAAAAAGAAAAAGTTTTCTCTGAAGCACCGACTATACTGGAGAAACTATTGTTAGAAAGAATGTAATCATTCACCCCATCGAATTGCACCGCCACAGTTCCCACATTACTATCCGTGGTCCAAGTCGGTCCGTTCACGAGCATCCCATTATTCCCATTCCCGCTCGCATCCCCTGCCACCGTCCCGCTTCCTTCGTCAAACTTCCACCAGCCGACCAAACCGGAGCTCGGGCTATCAAGAGCGGAGACGGCTTGGGCAAGCTGGGTGCGCGTGGCCGGAAGAGTTTGGATTGTCTGGTTGGCAACCGAGATAAAATCACTCCAAGACTGACTTATAAGAGTGGTGGCGAGAATGAAAGCCGAAAAAATAATAGCGAAGGCGTGTTCGGTTTTGAAAGATGTTTTGATGGGTGAAAACATATTATATATTTATCTTCCCATATTATACAACTGTTTGATTTCGGTCGCGGACAAAATGCGATTGTAGACGCGGACATCATCAATTATTCCATTAAATGGACTTAATTTAGCAATACTGTTTCCAATATAAGTGGTAGCTGGATTAGTACTATTTGCCGTTACGGATTGATTGGCAGTTCCGCTTAACTGACTGTTCACATAGAAATTACCCAGATGAGCGGAATTTCTAGTTAAAACAACATGCGTCCATTTATTTAAAGAGATTGAATTAGTGTCAGAAACAATTTGATTGTTAAAACCATTATCAGTATAATCCAATCTTACGCCGGTTATATCTATTCTAAACCCAGCTGTGGAATTGACAATAATTCTCCCGACATTTGGAGTACTTCCGCCACCCCAACTTCTAGGATATACCCACGCGCTTATTGTTAAATCTGTGCTTGAAGCCATAGGAACGCCAGTTCCGATATTTACATAATCATCCACCCCATCAAACTTCAACCCCTGCCCTACTTTCCCCTTCACCGGGCTCGTGCTCGTTGACATGCTAACCATCGTCCCAGTATTGCCATTGCCCGAAAGGTCGTTAGTCTTGTTGGTCGCCCAATTGGTATCTTTACCATCGAAGGTCCAGTAACCCACCAGACCACAAGAGAGGCCTGTGGTGCAGGCGGTGGGACCGATCTTCGGCGACACCGCTTGCTTGGTCGCCGCGCCCATATTATAGAGCTGGCGGATTTCGGTGGCAGAGAGAGCGCGGTTGTAGATGCGGACGTCATCAATTAAGCCATCAAAGGTCGCGGTACCAGCGGATGAATCACCGATCTGAAGGCCGGCGCCTGCGGCGGGACTGCCAGAGGATTGATTGGTGGTGCCGGAAAGAACGCCATTCACATAAATATTAGCTACGCCGACAGCATCTCTGGTAACTGTGACAAATTTCCAAGTATTGAAGGGCATGGCATTGGAGGCGGAGAATGCCACGGTCGTGCCGCCATCGGAAGTGAATGCCACGCGATTACTGCTTGTAGCCGTGAACATCGCTTTAGTATTGTCAATAATACGCCCGCTCACAGCACCACCCAGACTCCGCGGTTTCACCCAAGCGCTCACGGTGGCCACGCCGGTACCTACAGAATCGCTAGCGGTCGTAACACGGTCATTCGTGCCATCAAAATTAAAAGCCTGACCGATCACCCCCTTGGTGTAAAATGTCGAGGTAGCGATGCTTATGAGATTACCATTTCTACCATTACCACTTTTATCCAGTGCCACGCCATTCGCGGTATCCTTGCCATCGAAAGTCCAATATCCCACCAAACCGCAAGAGAGACCGGTGGTACATGCGGTAGGACCGACATTCGGCGACACCGCTTGCTTCGTCGCCGCGCCCATATTGTAGAGTTGGCGGACTTCGGTGGCAGATAGGGCGCGGTTATAGATGCGGACATCATCTACCTTACCTCCCCAATTTCCACCAGTGGAAGTCATTGTCCCTATATAATTACCTACACCATAACTATAGTAAGTAGGACCCGCTATGCTACTGACAGTCGCTCCATTAGCATAAAGAATTTTGTTTGTTCCATTATAAGTGTAACAAACATGAGTCCACTGATTTTGGATAAATACTGCACTTGAAGAAATTATCGAAGTATTAACGCCTCCGGATTTGTAAGCAAAGACTAACTTTCTGCTTGTAACAGAATCAAAAAAACGCAGGGAATTGCTTGCATCTCCATAAAGCTTCAAAATGGTCTGATCAAAATCTCCTGTTCCATTAATGGTTGGATTATTATTTAATACCCAAGCACAAACAGAGATTGGGTTCGAGAAGCTTGAGACGGGATTGGATACAATACTCACATAATCATCCACCCCGTCAAAATTAAAAGCCTGACCAATCTTACCGGGTTTGTAAAAAGTCGTAGTAGCGATATTTATAAGATTACCATTATTGTTATTACCGCTTTTATCCAGCGCCACGCCATTGACCACATCCGCGCCATCCATGGTCCACCAGCCGACTAGGCCGGATTTAAGGTTAGTATTATATTGAGAGGGTTTGGAGACCACGGAGGCTAGAGCGATGTCGCTATACCGATGTCCGACATAGGGAAAAGTTAGAAATATCAAAAGCACAATTCCCAAGTTTTGAAAGAAATGATGATTTTTCATACTCATGGCTATATTCTATCATCTTCTCGTATATATTCTATATCGTCCAATTTCGCACCATGACCACATAGTCCAGAGAATTCACTCTGCCATCCTTGTTCAGGTCGTAAGTGATGTTGTTGGTGTTCCATACAGTGATCATTAGAGACAGGTCTATGGAATTGACCAGACCGTCGCTGTTGAAGTCTCCGGTGATTGGAGTAGGGGAAATAATCGGAGGTTGCACAACTCTCCCACCAACATATTCATAGGCGCCGATGTCTGGAGCAGAGCCATAGAGAACTTGCCTACCTGATGAATCTCTGTAAAGCCAAACTAAATCATTATCATTGCGAGAAATTGAACTAGCGAGAGTTATAGTATTAATGTTGTAGTTTATGGAGGAAATCTGGACAATATTATTTGTTGTTCCTACTGCAATCCAATCGGGATTCACTCCAGCCCAGCCGTCTTGGAAAAAACCGGCATCATTAACTACCAGATTAGTTCCACTACCAGAATCTGAAGCCGAAACTTTAGTAAGTGAACCACCCTTGTCAATCGCAGGCGAATCTTCCCGAAGTGTAAAATCACCGTTATTCTGATCGGACAATAAAGGATCTTTGCCAAGAACAGCGTTTGGTTCGTTTACGATCGGCGACAACCACTGGAAATTTTGATTACGCACTGTTTCATAGCCAAGGTTGTTATTGGCATAAAAGCCTGTTTGCGAGCTTGAGTCAACATAATAACCTCTGGAACCTTCAGGTCTGGCAATATCATAAAAAATATTATTAATAAGTTTCCCGCCTGTAGAATTTTTTGTAAAATTGATTGTATACCAATTTGCGCTAACGCCAGCCGCAACATTACCCTCTCCTATTTTATAAGTAGTATTGTTATAAATTCTAAAATCAGTCACATTATCCCCAATGATACCAAAATAACTACCAATGTGGCTTATAATATTATATCTCACAATCAAATCCGAGATTCCGTTCAAAGATAAGTCGCGAAATAATAAAAACTTGACATCCCTATCAGGTGAATCGTGCATATAATTATTTTCCACTAAATTCCTCTTAAAAGGAGTCCCGTCATAACTCCCATATGCTACCCCATCCATGTGGTCATCAGGAGTAGTTGGATCTACTGGGTTAAAATCTGATAAATAATTATCGTGAAATTCATTATTTCTAACAACATTGTATTGCCCCCATAAGAAAATAAAAGACCCTGTGTGTGAAATATTGTTCGATTCAATCAGGTTGTTGTTGCCCTCTATTCTAATACCTCGACCTTGTGTTCCGCCATAAGTACTGTAACGCGGTTTTGTGCTCCAAGCGATTGCATTATTCCTAATAATTGCATAGTTTGAAGGCATGTTACTATCAAATAAAATCGCGTGCCCCACGCCAACAATGTCATGAATATAATTATCAAGAATCTGAACACGGTTAGTAGATTTTAAGGAGATAGCTGTACCGGTGCTTGGACTATTCGTTATCTCAAATCCCTGGATAGTAATGTAATTGATATTGGTGAGTGAAAAACCTTTCATTATAACAGTACCCGTCGTCCCACTAATCTTGTAAGTAATTGGGGCACCTGCAACACCAGAATTTTTGGGAATCACATTTTCATTATATGATCCTGAATAGACAAGGCAAGTATCTCCCGCTTTTGCAACATTGGCACACGCCTGAATGGTCGTGAAGTTCCCCGTGCCGTCTTGTTTTATGATGTAAGCTATAGTGGCTCCTGTTTGGGTAATAGAGGTTGATTGAATGCTGGAGATAACAGGAGGTGTAGTGTCGGGGATAGTAGTTATTGGCAGTGAACAAGAAGCGTTGGCTCCACCATTTGAGCCATTGCAATTCCAGAAATATTGCGTTTCCGAGTCTGCGATGTCTTGGAGGGTGCCGCTTGTGCAGGAGTTTACCGTTGTGCCACAGGAGCCATTCGTAGGCGTTGAGGGTGGTGTGGTGCCGCCGTTGCCGAGATTGTAGAGGTCGGTGACTTCCATGGCGGATAGGGCGCGGTTATAGATGCGGACATCATCTACCTTACCTCCCCAATTTCCACCAGTGGAAGTCATTGTCCCTATATAATTACCTACACCATAACTATAGTAAGTAGGACCCGCTATGCTACTGACAGTCGCTCCATTAGCATAAAGAATTTTGTTTGTTCCATTATAAGTGTAACAAACATGAGTCCACTGATTTTGGATAAATACTGCACTTGAAGAAATTATCGAAGTATTAACGCCTCCGGATTTGTAAGCAAAGACTAACTTTCTGCTTGTAACAGAATCAAAAAAACGCAGGGAATTGCTTGCATCTCCATAAAGCTTCAAAATGGTCTGATCAAAATCTCCTGTTCCATTAATGGTTGGATTATTATTTAATACCCAAGCACAAACAGAGATTGGGTTCGAGAAGCTTGAGACGGGATTGGATACAATACTCACATAATCATCCACCCCGTCAAGACTTATTGCCCCACCTCCCACTTTACTGTCGCTCGTCCATACCGCTCCATTCATCAGTGTCCCATTATTCCCACCCCCACTCGAATCCCCCGCGGTCGTGCCGGAGCCCTCATCAAACTTCCACCAACCAATTAGCCCTTGGGCTAATTGTCCCGAGGAGTTCTGATCCTGAGCGTAAGCGAAAGAGAAGAACGACGAGGGACCATCGACTTGGGCTAGTTGAGTATGCGCCGAAGGAATAGATTGGATTGTTTGATCGGCAATCGAGACGAAATTATTCCAACTTTGACTGATGAGAGTGACGGCGAGAATAAAGGCGGATAATAAGAGGGCAATGCCGTATTCGGGTTTGATTCCGTTTTGAGAACAAAAGAATGCTTTTAAGAATAGAGGCATTATAGAGGACATTATATCATGGTCAAAGAAATGTGAATGTATAACGCACATTCACACATCTCATTCGAGCCTGAGGCTCTCAGAGCCAAATGACCTCGCTAGTCGGAATAAAACAATTCTTTTATTTTTTCTGAAGTCAAACACCGTTCGAGGGAACGAATAATTGACTTTAATGTGCCACGATCAATTTCCACATGAAGAGGAACTGTGACATAGTGAGAAGTTTCCACATCCTTCAAAACAAGCCGAACATGACTTCCTTTTTGTCGCACCTTCTCGAAACCTTCCTTAATGAGAAGGGAGGCAACTTCTTTACCAGAAATCCGACGAAGTTTAGACATAGGCAATCTGGGAAAAATCCATATTCATCATGATCGGCGGAAGAATTTTGTTAGAGACGCCTTCTAGTAAATCATCGAGACTCACCTCAACTGCTTCTTTAATATTACGAAAAAGATCCTCAAAGGTTTTACCTTGGGTGTAAATAGCCTCACGATCCGCGGAAGCTACATAGTATCCATCTTCACCTTTTGAGATTTGAAATTGAATGATGTGTTTCATGATTCTATATTAGGAAAAAATATCTCAAAAGTCAAGAGTTCAACTCCCGAGTTCAACTAATGTATCAGCACCTTCGGCGGAAGCAAGTTGGGTAGTCCGCCAACTGGCAGAGGAAGGAATGTATTGGATTGTTTGGTTGGCAACTGAGACAAACTCATTCCAGCTTTGGCTGATGAGGGTGATAGCGAGAATGAAGCAGGAAAGTAAGAGGGCGATACCGTGTTCAGTTTTGATGAAGGGGTTGAGGGGTGTCTTCTGGAATGTTGGAGTGAATATGGACATAGTGATGAAAAAAGTTTAGTTCAATATCTTCTATTCTATCATCTCTCATTCCTTAATATCCAATCACATAATGAAACTTAGATAATTATCCTGATTTACAACTTCAACTTCCGCTCCATAAGCTTCTTTGAAACCTTTCGGAGTGCGAGCGCCGCCTTTGCTCCATTTGAATTCGAATGCCCTAATTTTGCCGTTTTCGACTTCAATCAGATCAATTTCGGTGCCTGAATAATTCCGCCAAAAATATTTGGGGATAACTTTTCCGGAATACTCATGTTTCTTCATCCTCTCCACAAGGAGAAAGTTTTCCCACTCGTCTGGCACCATAAATCACCGTAATAAAGCCGTCTCTAAAGGAATTTGGTATTATTTTCGCTAATGTTCGTGTATACATGGTATATAGAATATAGCAAATTCGTGTAGTTAAGTCAATGAATTAGCGTGAATTCAACACCCTATTTACAGCTTTACATCATTTTACCAGCAAATGTTACCTCCCGAAAATCCCCGACACCCAACTCGAAACTTTTTCCACGAAAGCCATAAACGCCTCAATTATACGCATGAAGAAAGAAGTGACGGGATTGCTTGTTATTGTCGTTGGATTGGGAGTGCTTGAAGCTGTAATATCGGTTACTTCTTCGGTCTTCGGCGAGGATGATTTCGCGATATCACTGTTGATTAAGGAAAGAGTGGCATTATCAAGGGTGCCGGTTGGGATGAGACCGCCCATGGCTCTGTCGCCTTGATATTTAACAAGCGCTTCTTTAGTAGCCGCGCCAAATGATACAGTCTCATGACCGGGAGAACCCGAACCAGTCGCCGCTATTTGATAGCCTAAGGAGTTTAAGGTCTTTTGGAGCAATAGCACATCCTGTCCTTGGTCATTTAGCTTCAAATTACGAGTAATTTTCGTAACAGTTGATGTATTGGCAGGTAGATTCGCGGGGGTTGGAGTTATTGTCCGTTGAGAAACAGGGGGGGTGAAGGTACCAACAGAAGAAACGGCGCCATTTACATTATAAGAGCCGTTTATAACCGCCGAGAGAACATCCGCGCCACCGGCGGCAACATTTGAATCAGTAGTGTTGCCGGAAGTGTAATTGAAAGTCAAAGCGGCGGTGCCGGCGGCCAAAGCCTTGAAAGTAAGGGTGGCTAGAACTCCGGACCCGCGGTATTTACTGCCCGCCGCGGCCACTTGAGAAAAGGTAATTTTACCAAGACTCGTATTCACGCTATTAGCCAAGGTCATAGGCATCAAATTTCCCGGAGTGATTTGAACCCCGGCGACGGAACTATTTCCGTCTTGTAATTGGAGAATGGCGGGATTGTAATTGAGATATCGTAAATCAACCCCGTCGATTGACGCGCCTTGAGTGTCCAGATTTACCGTGACCGAAAATGCATCTCCGGCATTAACGCTCTGCGAACTTGGCGAAATGCTTAGAGTGGCGGCGAAGGTAACGATTGGTAATAGGAAGATAGTTGTCGCGGTAATTATTTTTTTCATTTTTTTATTTTAATAAACTTTATAATTTTACTCCTTAATTTTACACTTTTATTACTTTCCTGCCAATAGCCAATTGTTGGAAACATAGGCGAAGTCAAGAGAGTTTACAATGCCGTCTCTGTTAATGTCAGAAAGCGCGTCGTTCGTACCCCATTTGCCGTTCATATAAGAGAAATCCAGAGAATTGATTAGTTGGTCGCTGTTGAAATCACCGGCCGGCAGAGTTGGAAAATTGGCGTCAAGAACTGAGGTATTTCGCAAATCAATATTGGGAAGCGTTTGGGAGAGGTAGCCGGAAATTACCGGGCGCAAATTGACCGCGGACAGAAGCCCCGCCGGCACATCTATGATATATTGTCCCGAAGAATCAGCGATGAAGCTTGCTTGAAATATTTTCAAACCGCTTGAAGGGTTAAGGAATTCCACCGTTCCAGATACATTCCTCCGATTCGCCGGCGCGCCTTCCGGAATTAAGATTATTTTCCTCTGCACCGAAAGAGAGAGCAGTGGTGTAGTGGCGCCAATTGACACGGATTTTGCCGAAATATTCCCGGCATTATCCACGGCCGTTACTTGATAAGTATAAGCGGTATTAGGGGTTAATCCGGTATCCAAATAGGCGGTGGGAGCGGTGGTATTCAAAAGAGAACTCCCTCGAAAAACCTGATAACCAGACACACCCGAAGCTGTTTGCGAAACGCCGGCTAGATCGGTAGAGGCAGACCACGATATTTGAATCTGGCTTTCGCTTGTGGGAGTAGCTGTGAGTCCGGAAGGTACCGAAGGCGCGGTAGTGTCTGGCAAACTTATTGTTGTTAAGACATTACCTGAAGAGAGAGCTATATTCCCCGCCACATCGCGAGATTTGACCCTATAATAATAAGCAGTGCCGGCTGAAAGTCCTGAAAGAGTCGCCGAGTGAGAAGTAGTGAGAGAAGAATTGAGCGTGGTCGAATTGCCATAAGATGCGGTGAGCCCATAATCAACTTGGGTATCAGCCGATTCGTTAGTGGTCCAAGATACAGTGGCTCCAGAAGCGGTAATACCGGAAAGAGCAACCGCGGAAATAGTAGGAGGAGTGACATCTAGGGCGATACCGGCATAAGAAGCGCTCCCGACGGAAGCAAGCAAATCGCCTCCAAGACCGGCGACATTGGTATCAATACCGCTACCTAAAGTGAAATCAAGGGTAACATTGGAAGTCCCCGCCGATATGGCGCGGAAAGTAATAGTAGCCAAAGTGCCAGAACCACTATATGTTGTTGGCCGACTATTAGCTTGATCCCATGGAACCTGAGAAAATTGTATCGAGCCGGCGCTGTTATCCACCGAATTTATTATCACCATTGACATGAGAGACCCTGCGGTAATTTGAACTCCGGCGGTTCCCGCGTCGGCGTCAACTACCTGCAAAATACTCGGATTGAAGCGAAGACGATTGATATCCACTCCATAAGCTCCCTGGCCACCGGTATTAAGGATTATATTGGCGGTAAAGGTATTACTGACTGAAACTGAAGTGGCGGAAGGCGAAAGGGTCAGGGTCGCCGTTTGCGTGACTTGGGCCAATTGACTACTTACTGGAAGTCCGGTGAAGGTTGCTTGAAAGGCGAGAAATATGGCTGTGATAGTAGATACTACTTGTTGTAATGTTGGAATCATGTTTTTAAATTATTTATATTCTTATATTACTGACAATTATACCCTACATCGTCCAATTCCGCACCATAACCACATAGTCCAAAGAGTTGACTGCTCCATCTCTGTTAAGGTCATAAGTGGCGTCGATGAGACAGGAAAAATATCATTCAAGATATATTATTATTCAATTTAAGCTCCTATTAATTTTCGTAAGGATCTCTTTTAATTCCGGCAGATTTTTTCTTATAGCATTCCATACGACTTTTTCATCCACTCCCCAATACTCGTGTATCAAAATATTCCGCATCGCCATAATTTGTCGCCATTCCACATCTGGATAATTTACACGAACTTCTTCGTAAATATTCTTGATTGCCTCGCCGATAATAATAAAATTCATCATTACCGCGTCATAGATTTGACCAGAATCTTTCAGTTCTTTTGCATCTTTAATATCGGAAACATAACTATTGATTTTATCAATAGAATCAAAAGCATCTTGGATGAATAGCTTTATATTTCTCTTTTCACTCATATGATGACCAATTGGCTTAGAATCCTGTCTTTAATAAGCGACTTTATTCCACTTTTTATCACCAAGTCAACTTTTTTACCCAACAGATCTTCCAGAAAAAATTTCATACCAGCAAATTCAAAAAGTCCCACGGGTACTTCTTGATTGAGTTCGACTGAGACATCAATATCGCCATTTTCATCATTGTCTCCACGGGCATATGAACCGAAAACACCTATTTCTTCCACTCCATAGGTTTTATGTAAATACTCTTTTTGCAGAGCTATTTTCTGTTTGATTGTTTCGAATTCTGTTGACATGGCATTATTATAGCACACTTTTCATTTTCTTGAGGTCCAACATTCCTCAAAAGGTATATCCTACACCGTCCAATTCCGCACCATCATCACATAGTCCAAAGAGTTGACTGCTCCATCTCTGTTAAGGTCGTAAGTGGTATTGCTCGTATTCCATGCGGTGATCATCAGAGAAAGGTCAATAGAGTTGACTAGACCGTCGTTATTGAAATCGCCGATGATAGGAGAAGTTGGGGTCGTAGGCGTAGTAGGAGTAGTAATCGGGGGTTGCACAACTCCCCCGCCAACATATTCATACGGTCCAATGTCCCACGCCCCCGGCTGACGCGCATTACCTGCAATATCCTTAGTCAAAGGACAGTTGCTCTGGTTCCAGCCGTAAGCAGCGATGCAATATAACGACAAATCCGTCCCTTTGTTTTTTGCTGTATTGTCTGTCAACGACAAACGAAAATCAAAACCGGAAGGATTAACCATTTGCGGAAGAGCCGAGGTATTAGTGGGATGAACTCCGTTATAGGTAATCGCGTTATTGAAATCTTCCGGTGTAGGGTAGGTCACATCTTTTAGAGTAATGCTTAAGACTCTACCACCCGCGACGATATTATTGTCAAAGATTATGTCCTCGGGCATAAAATCGTAATAACCATAATCTTTAAGAGAGATAAACCCGCCGTTGGCCAGGGTGTTAGAAGGCCGGTAAAAGATATTATTCCTCACCACCATATTCCTGATTTTTAATGTCCCCACTACGGGGTGCTCCCCTATAACAAGGTTAGACCAATCAACATTATAGACAAGATTATTGGCAATCAAGACATCACTCATGGTGATCATAGGCATGAATGTTTGATTTCCTTCGGTAAATACTATGGAGGAATGGTTAAAAACTTGAGTAGGATAAATGATGTTATTGAAAATCTGAATATGCCCCGCGTCAGGAGTGTAAAGCCCTATATATATCGGCATGCCGGGCGTATCGTGAATTATATTGTTGTAGATGCGGGTATAGGGCGCCGAGATCTGAAAACCATCCGGATGTCCGATACCCGGTCCCACCCAATTTCTGGCAATATTGTTGTAAATATCCAAACCGCCACTGCCGAGGATAAAGTCATTCCGAGTACGCTCAATGATATTATGGTGAATGGCGCTAAGTCCATAGGTATCAGCCGGACCACTCACAGACAAACCGGTCCCAAAAATATCATAGGCACGATTGTAAGCTATTTCAGAACCGCGGATACCAACCCCGGAGTTACCATTGAATAATACGGCCGCAATATTTCCCCTCGATGTGGCGATCCCAGACAGGGACCCACAGCCGTTAATATCAATCCACAGTATGCGCGTGCCCTCGGGCGAGCTTGAATATATGCATGGATAATCATTCGGATTCTGAACTTCGATATTTTGATTGGATACAATATTTTCCAAATTGCTAAAATTGAAGAATGGATCCTTGGCACCGTCGAGAGTAATCCACGGAGCTCGGAATATAATGCCGTTTTTTAATGTAATTTTCCCATGATGCGATGAGCCATTGCCGACTTTAATAGTAACTGGATTTCCTTCAATTCCCCCCTTCATCACATAGAGTGCCTCGGTATATATTTGACCCGATGCGCCCCCGCTTATATATATACTATCGCCGGGTTTTATCGCATACCAATTGATACTGGAAAAATTATGCCAGGCGTTAGTCCAACTGGTACCGTTATTGCTTCCACCGGTTACGCTATTATTATCAACATACCATTGCGTTGTATTGGCTGGCGCGCTATTTGGAACATCGACCTTAAGAAGGTTATATGGGGAATCACCAACATCATTTATAGCAACAACCCGATAATAATATGTCCTACCCGGAGTTAAGCCCCTGTCTACATATGGATTCGATGACAATATCGAGCTAGATGATTTTATGGTGGTCCAACTGATGCTATCATCGCTTCGATCAATTCGATAACCGGTTTGTCCTTTTGTATTTGTGTTAAACGGTATTGCAACCGCAGTGGATGAATCACTCATCATGTAAGTGGCTGAATAGTCAACAGGATCGGGTAGTCTGTTTGGCGCCAATGATACTACCTTAGAAGTCTCACCGTCACCAATATTTGTAAATGCACGCACACGGTAATAATATGTATCGTTCGTAAACGTACCATTGTCCGTATAAGCCACTAATTTTTTAGTGGTATTATTCGGATTCGGTATCAATGTATAAGGTTGAGACACAGTAATGATTTGGGTATTACCCGCCGGAAAATTCGGATCTGTGCTTCGTTCAATCTTATAACCCGAACCTGTTAGAAGCTCGTATTCTTGGCCACTCTGATCTTTTGCTCCGCGATATGCCCAAGTCAAATAAACAGATGTGCGACTTTTTGCTACAGCTGAAAAAGTATCTGGCGGATACAAGCTCACCACAGGCAAGACATTCGACCAATCAGAATACTGGTAATTTCCACTGGTGCCACTGATGGCCCGAATACGATAATATTCCTTAATATTATATGGCAAGGCGGGAACAGAAATAAAAATATTGGCAGCATAGGTGTTGGTATTCCCTGTCCATGTATTTCCGTTAGAAGACCACTGGACCATAACCTTGTCAGTGATATTCACATCACGGCTAAGGGCTAAGTTCAAAATATCATATCCAAGCCGATCATTCGGACCGCCATACCAGTTCTTGGCCGGATCTGCTACTAAAAGGTGTGGTGTCACGAGCGTTGTGTTGTTAGAGATTGCAGTGGGTATTATATCCGGTTGGGGGTTTGGCAGAGCTTGAGTATCGCCAATCGGCGCGGAAGAATCACTGGCGTATGTTCCGTAGATCATCTGTTGTCGGCCTGCACTATCCGAATTTTTAGAAAATATATTTGGCCAATTTCCAAACGAGGTGTAGATTGTAGAACTGAATATAATATGAAAACCGGAAACACCCTTATAATAGTAAGTCATCGGATTAACGCTGGGAAAATAACAAAGCCAATAATTTGTTCCTGCTACCACAGGGTAACTTACATTAGACGAAACCCATGAAGGCGAAGCGGTCAGGTTCGCGGGTTGGCCGTTATCCGAAGCCAAAAGAGACGCGGGAGCGGTGCCCAAACCGTTGTCCGAATAAATAGCGAAGCCGACTTGACCAGAAGAAGCGGATAAATAGGCGCTGATTGAATTTAAAGTTCCGCTTGAACTCGGCGAATACGGACCGGAGCATGTCATACGCCCATTGCTTCCAGTCAGACCTCCGCTTGAATTATTTAACCCGAAATCAGCAACTGCGGCAGTTTGATCTTGATGGGAAAAATCTTGTATCACTAATCCAGATTGTTTATTAAACTCTTCTTTTGATACTTGTAGATAATCAAAAGATAAAATAACAACAATTATAGACCCTAACAAAAATGTTAAAATCAATTTCTTATTCATATACCAGAAATTCTTATATTTGAAATCCATATTTCTGTTCGTCACTTTGCATCATAATTATTAATTATCTCCCCATATTATACAACTGCTTCACTTCGTCTACCGACAGCGCGCGGTTGTAGATGCGGAGATCGTCAAGGGTTCCTTGAAAATAATTAGTAAATGAGGGAGCGCTTCCTCTTGCTAACACTCCAATAGAAGACAAGCCATTTGTATATGAACCAGTGGGTGTGTAATTGTAGTTTGTAGAATCTCTAACTCCGTCGACATAAAGCGCGGCTGTACCGTTATTATCCGCCCATACTACATGGTGCCATTTATTGTTAAAAACAGTTGTGGCACTATCAACAATCGCCAACTGCGAATCATTAGCGTCATTTCTTATTTGCAATGCAAGTTTTGTGGCTGGGCTTCCAGAAAAAAGCCTAAAAATAAAATTACCTCCCCCAGCAACGGAACCGCCTTCAGCATATATTGTATTAGAACTCGCTGAACCTGCAGGGGCTTTTATCCATAGTGCGATAGAATATGGATTGGGTGGAGCATAAATCGGTAAACCACTTGTTGTTGTTACCTTAACATAATCATTCACCCCATCAAACTTCAACCCCTGCCCCAACTTCCCCGGTACGGGGCTCGTGGTCGTGGACATGGAAATGAGTTGGCCATTGTTGCCTAGACTACTTTTATCCAGCGTCACCCCCGTCGCCCAATTTGTATCCTTGCCGTCGAAGGTCCAGTATCCAACAAGCCCCGCACTGAGGCCTTGGCCGTTCATATTGCGAACAGGACTAATATTGACCTTCGAAACGCCTTGATTGTAGATTTGACGCACTTCGGTGGCGGTGAGGGCGCGGGAATAAACTCTAATATCATCAACTGTGCCGTTCCAAATACCGGAGAGGGTGTCGTCAAGAGCGCCGATGACATTGGCTGTGCCGATAGGGTTAGTGGAGGCGGTACCTGTGAGAGCGGTGCCGTTAGCGTAGAGGGTGACAGCTGAACCATTCCAGACATAGCAGACATTAGCCCAAGTATTTTTCTTGAATACCACAGTCGTGGATTTGAGACCATAGAATATGCCCGCCAGCCTATACGAAGCCACGAGGTCTCCACCACTGGAATAATCATTGGACATAACAACACCATTGCTGGCATCAGTGCGGAAATTGAGGATAGTCTGGTCCCAAGCGCCAGCGCCGAGTATATTCGGGTCTTTGATGAGTGCCCAAGCGCAAGTTGAATTGGCGGCCGTCATCACCCCAGCGAGAGGGTTGGAAGCTAGAGAAGCGTAATTATTGACACCGTCGAATGCTAGTCCCTGCCCGATCTTTGCTGGCGTCTTCTTCGGCAAGAACGGCGCGTCATGCAAGGTGGCAGTCAGACCGCGACCACTCGTATCATCAGCCGTGGTACTAGTCGTCGAATTCTTGCCATCAAATGTCCACCAGCCGAGTAAACCAGAATTGATGTTCGTGTTGGTAGTCGGCGTTTCATTCACTTTGGCTTGACCGAGATTATAGAGTTGGCGGACTTCGGTGGCGGATAGGGCGCGGGAGTAGATGCGGACGTCGTCGATAATTCCATCAAATGTTCTGTCCCCAGCATTGGCATTGCCAATTATAACGTTTGTAGTCCCACCAACGGGAGTACCGCTGTTTTGATTAGCTGTGCCAGATAGCACACTATTAACATAAAAAGTCGTATTAGCTGTGGTGACACTCGTTCTAATGGCTACAATATGAATCCATGTATTTAAGGAAATCGAATTATTTGCACTTACAGGATTTGTTGTGCCAGCATCACTTGATAATACCAGTCTGTTAGAACTACTGGAGACTCGCAGGAAAAATTTGCCATTATCTATTATCCTACCAGCAGCTATTGCACCGTAACTTTTTGCGTATATCCATGCCGAGACAGTAACAGTATTTGTATTTATAAAATCACTTGTTGTCTTAACTCGAGTACCTGACGACGCTGCCCCATTAAAATTGAAGCCTTGACCGATCTTTCCTGCTTTATAAAAAGTCGTAGTGGCGATATTGATAAGATTACCATTATTATTACTTCCACTTTTATCGAGCACCACACCATTCACCACATCCGCACCATCCATAGTCCACCAACCAACAAGACCGGATTTGAGATTGGTATTATAGGCGGAGGGTTTAGAGACGACAGAGGCGTGAACTAGAGGAATGGAAAAATTAAAAACCAAAATGGAAAATGAAAATGTAAAAAAGAAAAAGACCAAAAACACTTTTCCAAAGAAACGATAATTTTTAATGCTCATGGCTATATTCTATCATCTTCTCGTATATATTCTACATCGTCCAATTCCGCACCATGATCACATAATCCAATGAGTTCACAATACCGTCGCGGTTAAGATCATAAGTAGCGTTGTTTGTATTCCACGCGGTGATCATTAGAGAAAGGTCTATGGAATTGACTATGCCGTCGGCGTTAAAGTCGCCTATGGTGGGGGTGTAAAGAGGTGGATTTTGATTTGGTGGGGGTGGGGCAACTGGAGGAATGATGCCAGATACCAATGGATGCGGATAGACATATGGAGTGTACGGGTAATATGCGTTGGGACCTGAAGAGTTAAATACTAAAGTGTCAGAATTACTATTGGTAGGATATGTATTCGACGCCCCTATTCTGCCTGTATAAACAGATTTTCCTCCAGAAGCTTGCGGCTCATGCATGAAATAATCACGATCTTTCTGAATAAATGTGGTATTACTTCCACTAACATATGCATCAGTAATATTAGAGCCATTACAATTATTTACTCCTCCAGTCCAATTGCAGGTGTTATTCCAGATAAATGTATTGGTATGCGCGTCCTCGGCCGGCCACTGTGTTCTCAGGATTGGAAATGATTTTACTGCGCTACTTTCTTCTTCAAAGAAATACGGCACAGATGATGATTTCGACATATTAACTACTCTGAAGTCGTTGTTATAAATAAGACTTGAACCTCCGCGTATCTGAAACAGATTCGCGGTAGCTTTATAGGTATAAAATCTATTGTTATATATTTCTAGAATCGGTTGCCCTCTTTCGAAAGGGTCAGTAGTATAATACCTTTGGTTACCATGAGAATCGTAGAATTGAGGGTTTAAACTGTTATTGGGGGGTGTGAAAGCTGTCGCATCAAATATATTGTTCCTTGTTACAGTTCTGGCTCCTTCATATTGATAAATCATAGAATCTGCATTATAACCAGCGTTTATCGTGTCAATATTATTATTCATTGTAAAAGTATTGTCTTCTATAAAAAGTGCATTAGCAGTTCCAGCTTCCATTGGACGTACCCATGCATAAGTTCCATCACCAGTAATATAAACCGCTTCATTACCATTAAGAAATATATTATGGTCAATAACCCCATATATCCAACCTTCAGGATGAATCTGCTCCATGCCTTTTTCGAATTTATTATGATCTATGCGTATTTGTGATATCGGATACGAACCATTTTTCTTACCGACTATATTAATAAAACGCATAGGTCCGCCTGTGGCCGTATGGTAATAGAAATAAATATCAGTTACGCGTATTTTTTGAGACGCAACTGATTGCGATATGGGGTTTATTTTAATCAGTGGATTCACTCCACCATTAATTATTTTCGTCTTGTCCACCCCGCTACCTTGCAAGGTAATAGCATTAGCAATGTTTAGTGTTGTGCTCCAAGTCGCGACTCCTTCAGGAATTACAACAGTATCACCACTCTGCGCCTGTTGCACAGCCACATTCACATCGGCAAATGAAGCACTCAAGGCGGTTATAATTTTATTGCCAGTGGTACTTACAATATCTGACCTTAATACTGTTGGAGTAATAACGAGAGGACTTTCGACTGGAGGGGTTGGCGGTGGTGATGTCTCAACCTGACCTTTATAGTTATATAGTTCAATAATTTCAGATGGAGAAAGTATGCGATTATAAATACGAATATCATCTAATATCCCATCTAAAGTTCTATCTCCATAGGATGAGTTCCCTACTACTATATTAGTAGTTCCACCAATAGGTGCACCAGCATTTTGATTGGGACTACCACTCAAAGAACCGTTAATATAAATATTGGTAACACCAGAATTATCTCTAGTTACAGTTACAAGTACCCACTGGTTATATTGCAAAGAACCAGCGGAAGATTGCGCTTGATTGGTTCCACTATTATCCGTAAAAGCGACTTGATTTGCTCCAATCCTAAACCATGTTTTACCGTTGTCAATTATACGCCCAGAGATTTTACCAACACTCCTCACATAAATCCACGCAGAAACAGTTAACGGGCTAGTACTAATGAAATCGCTACCTGTGTTAATTTTGTCATCCACCCCGTCAAAACTCATCGCCCCGCCTCCCACCTTGCTATCCGTCGTCCACGCCGCCCCATTCACCAGTGTCCCATTATTTCCATTCCCGCTCGAATCTGTCGCGGTCGTCCCGCTTCCTTCATCGAATTTCCACCAACCGACCAATCCGGCGCCGGGGCCTTCAAGAGTTGAAGCTACTTGGGCAAGTTGCGTTTTCCGCCAGCTGGCGGAGGAAGGAATAGATTGAATAGTTTGAATGGTTTGGTCAGCAACTGAGACAATATCATTCCATGATCGGCCGATTAAGATAATCGCAAGGATAAATGCGGAAAGAAGTAAAGCTAGTCCGTGGTGAGTTTTGACCGAAGAAAACATGTTGAAATTATACCATTTTCCGTCTATTAATTCTTCCACTCTTGATTAGATTGTGCCTGGTTCCTACAAACTTCAATTCCGCACCATCATCACATAGTCCAGAGAATTGACTCTACCATCCCTATTAAGGTCGTAAGTAGCGTTGT
>ERZ1292632.1166-Hain-H43-01um-R2-1166-length-26750-cov-8_pt1 | contig 21658 bp, 26 predicted proteins | sample MGYA00564407_ERZ1292632 | MGnify/ENA primary metagenome ERZ1292632 (study PRJEB36523, sample SAMEA6512637) | groundwater metagenome | collected 2019-01-08 | study: AquaDiva: Metagenomics assemblies of 32 groundwater samples | reverse complement strand
AGCGAAGATTTATTAAAGGATGTCGGATTCGAATCGGAAGAATTGGATCAGATATTCGGCCTTGAAGAAGCCGATGAATTCGATGAGCAGAAGGAATTTGATAAGGCAGTGAAGGCCCCTCGAGGCGTAAAGACGGGCGATGTGTGGCAATTGGGCGAGCATAAGCTGATCGTAGGCGATTGCACTAAAGAGGAGAACTGGAAAAAACTACTCGGGGACGAGAAGTTCGATCTCATGGAAACGGACCCTCCGTATCGTCTCGCATATTGCAAAACAAGAGTTCGGAAAGTCAAGACCAAAGACGGATTCAAATTAAAGAAGGAAAGAGAATACAACATGGTCGGGACCACCGACAAGGCCGGGAAGGTCAAAGGATTCGGCGCTAAAGGCAATCGGGTCTACGAAGGAATCATTCAAAGGGGCGTGCCGGAATACGAAGAATGGTTATCGATAGCCAACAAATTCCAAAATCCGGTCGGAGCGAATGTCATGATATTCGAAAACTGGAAGAATACTCACGATCTTTGGGAAGCAGTTGAAAAATACTGGAAGATTAAGAACATCATCATCTGGCATCTGCCGAATCGCCGGCAGGGATTCGCAGCACGCCATCAGTTCTTCTCTAAATACGACATCGCTCCATTGGCCGACAAAGGAAAGGCAGTGATGAATGAAGCACCGGAGCAGGAACTGGAAGAATATCTTGAAGTGAAGGGCCAGAAACTTCTCGACACATACGAAGTAATTATTTACGGAAAACAAGGCAAAAGCGAATGGAACCGCAAGAGCCGATATTTCAAAGGAGGTAAATGGGGAGAGGTAGCGGATCACATCACTTGGACCGCGAGTTCGGAAGCGTCAACCGGACAGAATCTGGTATTCGGGACAAAGCCAGTTCAGATTCTGGTGCCTTATGTAAAAATCCTAAGTCCTCGAGGCGGAATTGTCATGGAGCCGTTTGGTGGATCGGGATCAACACTCTTGGCATGCGAAATCATGAAGCGGAGAGGCCGGGCAATCGAAATCAGCGAAAGCTATGCCGAAGTGATCCTGAATCGTTGGGAAAAGTTTAGTGGTAAAAAGGCGGAGAAATTATGAAAATAGAATACGATTTTGGCTATACTAAAAAAACATTCGATTTATCTGAAAGAGATGCGGAACATATTGGTAGTGGGCACAAAACAAAAATGCGAGAGTGGGATGGCCCGATAAGCAGAGATGCCTTGAGCGGGGTAGATTGGGATAAGGTAAATAAGGGATTTCCATTCTATTCTTTACGATGTAGAGATTGCGACTACAAAGGCGACAATTACAACCAAGACGGAAGTATAAGAACATGAAAGGGATGGTGCATCTTGATTTATTTACTGGCATCGCAGGATTCGCTTACGCAGTAGATCAAGTGTGGCCCGGGGCCGAACACATTTTCTGCGATAACGATCCATTTTGCAGACAAGTAATCAAAAAGCATTGGCCCAATTCAAAAATCTATGATGACATCCGTGAAATCAAAACTACTCCCAACGCCCCGAGCCGGGGATGCGAAGGGAGGAAAGTATCAATACGATCGGGGAGATCACACGAAGCCACGTGCGACCCTATCGGGAGCGTTGACATTATTACCGGAGGATTCCCATGTCAGCCATTCTCCCAAGCAGGAAAGAGAAAAGGCACAGAGGATAACCGCTATTTATGGCCAGAGATGTTCCGAGTTATTCGCCTTACGAAACCGAAATGGGTCATCGCTGAAAATGTTAGTGGACTCATTAGTCAGGAGCGAGGCGTGGTACTCGAAAGCATCTGCCTTAATTTGGAAAGCGAAGGTTACACCGTGCAATCGTTTATTATTCCAGCTTGTGCCATTGACGCACCGCACCGGAGAGATCGGGTCTGGATTATTGCCAACCGCACGCGCGGCAGAAGCGGAAGGCGCTCCAGTAAAGAATGCGGAATACAATCAGGGAAGCTGGAGCCGGAGAAACAAGGACGGGACCCGGCACGGAATCAAAGTGAAGGATGCGATAGCGATGCTCGGGACTCCATCAGCGAGAGATCGGAAAGACGGGGACAGTTACGGGACAGTCCCGGAAAAGGGACTTTTGCCACGACAGCTTGGGAACAGAACTGGATTGAAGTTGCAACCAAGCTTTGTGGAATGGATGCAAGGTTTCCCGATTGGCTGGACTCGAATATGAATGATGTGGTAGAATGGAAGTATGACCAAAATAAAACAGACATTCAAAAAGCGTTGCAAATTTTGTTCCGAACCATTCAATCGGAGGAGATTCGGCAAAAGATTGGAGGATTATGGAAGGTGGATGAAACGGAAATACTGCTCGAAACGATGTGCCAATTTCAGAAAAGAATTGGGAAGCAGAAGCGGATATTCTTATCGAGCAAGGGAACACAGAAAATTGAAGTGCGAGTTTTGCCAGACTATTCATTCGCTGGATGCTCACCACAAAGACGGCGACATAACGAACAACTCGCCAAAAAACTTACAAACATTGTGCCGAAGTTGCCACATGAAATTGCATTGGCGATTGTGGAAACAGGGAATATTCTATGGGAAGCATACTCAACACTATACAGCCAAACGGTAAAACTGGACGGATTTGAATTATCAAAGTCCCGGCACAGAATTGAAAGACTAAAGGCACTGGGAAATTCAATCGTGCCTCAAATCGCAATCGAAATAATGAAATCAATTAAGCAATATGAGATTCACGACCACTGACGGAAAAATAGAATATCGCCCGGACGAATTACACTGTTGCCGGATCAATACGGCCGGAGAGCATGAAGCCAATTGCCCGAACTATAGGCAGAATATCAAGGTATTTCGATATTCGGCCGAAAATCAAGGCACCCATTTGGGCCCACGCAAAGAGATTAAAGAGTAAGAGGTATAATCATCGACCATGAAAATAATCAAACCAATTCAATTCATTCCAAACAATTTAGCATGTGTCTTTCTGTCCGGAAGCATCGAAATGGGTAAAGCCGAAAACTGGCAAGAAAGGGTGCAAAGATTATTAGAAGGTACCGGATGGGTGATCCTGAATCCGCGAAGGGATGATTGGGATAGCACATGGGAGCAAAAAATTACCGATCGGAAATTCAATGAGCAGGTGAACTGGGAGTTGCAGGGATTGGAGATGGCAGAAAAAGTCATCGTATATTTTGACCCAGAAACAAAGGCACCAATCACACTTCTTGAATTAGGATATTTAGCAGGAAGCGAGCCAGGAAAGGTGATTGTGATTTGCCCGGAAGGATTCTATCGGAAAGGGAATGTCGATATAATCTGCGACAGATACCGCATTAAGCAGTGCAAGACGATTGAGGAGGCGGTAGAGATTCTAAAAATAAATTAACATGGCAAAAAAGAGCAAAAAACCTAAAAAACGAATGGTGACAAATGGTGACAAAAAGCCATATAAGGCAGATGTCTTCAATCTGTATATTTTCTGGTCTGCGATCCCCCGAGCATTGAAAAAATTGAACATTCTAACGCTGGAAGAATTGGGATTCGATATCGAAGATAATATCTTCCAAAAGCTTCTTCAAATAAAGAACAAATACCAGTTCGCTAAGATATTCAAAGTCAGCCGGCAAGCAATCTGGGAATGGGAACATAGCGAAGGATTCATTCAGAAGCTTAAAGAATTTAGCAATGAAGATATTCTGATGCGCTACAAAAAAGATGTGGACTTCTCTTTCACCCAGAAAACCATCTCTGAGGCAGATGCGGCCCGGGTGAAGCTTTGGAAGGAATTATTTGAAGGATTTGTCGGACAAAGCAAGGTGAATGTGGAATCAGAAGATATTAAGGATTTGAAGAATACCATTAGAGAATGGATTGAAAAGAAATGATAGAAATACCAAACAACCCAAAAGTCATCGTAACGCCTGACGAAATTGAGCAGGCGAAGATATTTGTTAGAAGAATCTTCAAAAACGAAAAAGGTGGACCATTCGAAATGACCACTGGGCAGGCAATCATTTTTGTTTTGATAACGAAAAGAAAATACCCGAGATTACATATTGAAACCCACACCAGATATGGCAAGTCGGAAATTATCTCAATAGCAGTTCTAACACGGAGAGTTCATTACGCCGGCAAGACATCAATTGTGGCGGGCAATAAAGACAAGGCTGGGATCATTATGAAATATGCGATTGGCCACATCTTTGATCATCCTCTTCTTCAATCGGCATTCGTATTAGAGAAAGGAGAAAACGAGGAGAACATCCGGCGATATCGAAACAAAGACAGAATAAACTTCAAAATAGAGGGAGGGACACTTGGTGAGATATTTATTAGTACAGCGGCCAACGCCATGGGATTTGGCGCTGAAGAAGTCATCGAAGATGAATCAGCATTAATACCAGACACAGATCACGCTCTTGTCATGAGGATGATAGAGAGCCAAAAAGATGAGAACGGAAATCAGATTGAGGGATTTCTCTGTAAGGTTGGAAATCCTTGGGAATCGGAGCATTTCTCAAAATCATACAAAGACCCGAATTACTATAAAGTAGTCATCGATTATGTGCAAGGGATTAAAGAGGGCCGGGTCACACCTGCTCACATTGATGAAATGCGGAAGCAACCATTCTTCGATGTGCTTTACGAATGCAGATTTCCAAAGCAAGGCACAGTCGATGAAAAGGGATGGATCCCATTATTAACTCGGGATCAGGTGATCAACGCGCTGGTAAAAGAATCAACCGGATTCGGAATAAATAAAATCGGATGCGATGTGGCTGGCGGAGGAAGGAACTTCAGTGTGATCGTTCAGCGGCATACGAACATGGCCCAAGTGGCGTTGAAGAATCAGGACCCGGATACCATGAACTTCGCAGAAGCGATCATAAACAAAAAGACGGCCGAGGGCATCTGGCCGGAGGATATCTCAATCGACAAGGTAGGCGTAGGAAAGGGCGCTTACGACATTTTGAACCGAAATAAGGAAACAGCAGGCGTCTATGGCATAAACGGCGCTGACAAGCCCACAACGCCCCAGGATGAGGGTAGATTCATCAACCTTCGGGCCGAACTCTTCTGGAAGGCCAGAGAGTGGATTCTGGGAGGAGGCAAGCTCTTAGAAGAAGGAGATTTTGAAACCAGCGAATGGCTTGAATTGGCCAAGATAAAATACAAAACAAAATTAGAAGGCACGAAAGGAAAGATGCAAATCATGCCAAAAGATTTGATGCTCAAAGAAGGATTGCAAAGCCCGGATATTGCTGACGGATTATCGATGACCTTCCGGACGCTGGATGTGGTGCATCTCGATAAAGAAGAACAGGAAATAGCCGAGCAACAACAGGGCGGAGGAATAAATCCGTTTGACCCTTTTCGCTGATGGTTGACAAGGCTTGACAGCATCTCTGGCCTTGTTAAAATAAAGAAAACAATGAAAGAAACAAAAACCAAGAGAATAAAGGTTTGCAAGAATTGTCCCAAGATCGGGAATCATGTTCATTATGAAGGGAAAATTTACGCCGTATCAAAAGGAGTAGGAGAAGTAGAGTTCGCTGAATTTAAGGGAATGAAAAGTTGGTCATCTCTAACAAAATGAAGAAAACTCTCGGCCAAATCGCACTATTCGTAATAGCGATGTTCCTTGCCCCGTTAATGGTGTGGGGTTTTGTTTTTGCCCACATCTTCAAACACTTTACCAGTCCGGCATACCGGACATTCTGTAAGAGATCGATATGGGGAGAGTTCAAAAATCCTAATTTCTAAAAATCGATGGCCCAGATCGTCTTCAAAAAAGAAATTAAACAAAAAGACTAAATAACATGGCAAAAGAACAATTCAACAAAGAAGAAGTCATTAAGAAGTCCGGCGAAGTCATTGAATTATTAAGGCAGGAACTCGGGTCAATCACACTAAAGGAACTCCGGGACGCGGAAGAACCTCAACTCTCCGATGCCGAATATAATGAGAGAGCAAACTCGGCCGAGAACTTCTACATGAATTACATGGAGAAGATTCTCGACATTCTTGAGCATCGGCAATTAGTAGAGATCGGAACCAAAGCACAAAACGAACTGCAGATGATATTCGGCCGGGGAACGATCAACGGATTCTATCTCATCAAAGAGTGGTTTCAAGAACAGATAAATCTCTCCCGGGCGAGATTCCAACCAAAAGAAAAAGTCGAGCCGGGAGAAGGATTCTAAATAAATCAAAACAAATCCATGCCAGTCAAAATCAAAAAAGTAGACGGATACAGAGTCACCCACGGAGGCAAAGTATCCGCCAAAAAAACAACCAAGGGCAAAGCAATGGCCCAAGCGAATCTGCTTCGTGGAGTTGAACACGGATGGCAACCAACCGGAGCCCGAGCAAAAGGAGGCGGAGCGGTAGGACATATCAAGAGCAATATGGGGTAAACGCCCTTTCTGTGGTATAGTGAAGTAATGCCAAGAAATACACCTCATTCTGAGGAAACCAAAAGGAAAATTAAGGAAAAACTTAAGGGAAGACATTTTGGCTATAAATTCCTAAAAGGACACAAGCTTTCGAAAGAATCAATAAAGAAAGCAGCAGACGCTAAGAGAGGTAAGCCACAACCTTGGGATCATAGTCATCCAGGGCATAAAGGAAGAAAGGGAGCATTCTTAGATAAAAATTATTTCTGGGATGGCGGTAAATCTTTCGAAAAATATACATTAAATTGGACGGAAACTCTAAAACGATCAATCCGTGAAAGGGATAACTACATCTGTCAAATCTGTAGCCAATACGGAAACGAAGTTCATCATAAAGACTTTGACAAGAAAAATTGCGATCCCAAGAATCTGATTACTCTATGCAAAAGATGCCATTCATGGGTGACAGCAAAAAAAATCGAATTATGACCTCGCTGGTTCCGTGTTCCAGCGTGAACAAAAAACATTGTAAAGGTCGGAAGATAATCAATTAAATCTAAAACACATTTACATGGCAGAATTATACGACAAAGATGGCAATGCCGTTGAGGCATTGACCCAAGAAGAAGTCGATGCAAAACTCGATGAGGCAAGAGTGGAAGCGACCAGGGTGGCCCAGGAAGCAGCCGGAGGACTTCAGACGCAGTTAGATGAGAAGGAAACCGCGCTGACCAAAGCGTTAGCGGATTTGGAAGAAGAAAAAAAGAAAGACAAAAACTTCGGCAATCAACGGAAAGTCGTGGAAGATAAATTGAAAGAGATCGATACCTTGAAAGGCGATGTTGAGAAAATCAAAAAAGAATACGAAATTAAATTCGCCGAGGTAGCAACAAGCGGACGGAAAAAGATGATCGATAACATGATCGTAGAATTAGCTGGCAATGACAAAAACACAAAGGATAAGATTCAATTCTTCTTGGACACCTTCAAAGCCATCGACGAAACTGGCAAAAAGCCGGAAGACATCGAAAAGGAAATCCAGGAGAGAGTGAAGAACGCTTATATTATTGCAACCGGAGGCAAGCCAGCCAATCCATTAGGCCCATCGGCAATCTCATCGGCCGGCGGAATGACCCCGATCATCAATGCCAGTGGAGATAAACTCAATTCGGAGCAGCAAGATTTGGCTCACAAACTTGGCATCGATGATGCTACGATGAAAAAACATAAGCTAATTTAATAAACCCATGACTAAAAAAACACAAACAAAAACTGAAGAAAAGCCGAAAGGCAAAAAGAAAGTAGGCATGGTAGAAATTCCTCAAACCTCTTTGAATGCGATCATGGGCAAGATTAAAGAGCTGGAAGAGTCGAGAGATATGCTTTTGCAGATCGCAGACAAAAAGCAGTTGGGGAATTATTACCAAAGGCATAAAGGGAAAATCCCGACAAGGGTAATGCTTCGAACCATTGACGATAAAGTCATTCTCGGATGGAGAACGATTCAAGACGAAGTTTACAAAGACCCGGAAACAATGCGTTGGTATGAGAAGCAAAGAATCGAAGTTCTCTACGAAGATGGGAAGGGCCAAGAATTCCATTTATCTGATTATGTCCGGAAATACAAGCAAGTCGAAGCGGAAGTGCGATCAAAAATAACTGACGAAGAAACGGGCAGTGTCGCGCTTAAGGTCGTACGCCGAGATAATGGAAAAGAATACACAATTGGGATTGCGTATGTTAACTAAGTGGATAAAATTATTAAAGCAATATATCACCAACATGGCTAAAGAAACCAAAGCCCCTGAGCCGAAAGGCAAGGGCAAAGAGAAAGTTAAGAAAACTCCTTATCCTCCAATTCCCGAACAGTCAAAACCGATCGGTGAATTTGAGGGCGTGAAAGTTTTAGGAATTTTAGCAGGCGGAAAAGAAAACGAGAATGACATCGAATGCAGTTTAGCAAACGGGACCACAACCATGGTTCCCAAATCATTATTAAAGAAGAAAGCGGAAAAGGAAGAATAGTAGCTGTGAGCCGGGCGGTGAGTTCTTAGGCATATTATCTCACCGCCCGATTCGCCCAAAAACACATGGATAATCTTATAGGAAAATATTTCGGCCCAAACAAAATTTGCGGATTCAATACTCTTGATAGAAAAACTTATTTAGGGAATGAGGTTCTTGAATTATTATTAGATGACGAAACAAAGCGAGAAGTTCCGACAGCAATGGTGGCCGTAACAGTTACTGACAAGCAAAGCGATCTAACCGCGCTGAGAGAAGCGTATGTCAAACCATTGATAGAAAAAATCATTGCGATTCTTCTGGACGGAGAAATTCAAATAGTCGATATCGAATTTCTCTTGGCCACGACTTCCACCACCCTGAACATGCATCTTGAAAAAGCGAATGAAATCCTGTGGCAAAAAGACTTAATGAAAAGAAATCTGGCCGACATCCAAAAAATATTAATCACTCAAGCTAAAAAAGATGATCAATTACAAAAAGACAATAAAGTCCCTGAGGGGGGAGGAATTTCCAAAGACATTTCCGACTCAGAAAGAAATCGAAAAACTCCCAAAAAGAAAAAATCCAAATGATCCCAAGGGCGGAGAGATGCCGGATATTGATAAACTCGAAAGGGAAAGCATGGGGAATGTAGTCCTGAATTGTTTAGCGGCACACAAATGCGAAAACAAAAAAGAAGGGTTCTTCATCAATATGATTGCGGCCCATGTGATGGATCCGAAAGCCGAGTTGAAAGACAAATTACAGAAATTCTTAATTGAAGTTCTTGAAGACAGTATTCACCGAATCGAAAAAACAAAAGATAAAGACGGGAAGGAAACTGAGATTGAAAGAGGAGTTTATGCGGGTTGGATTGTGAGTCAGATTTTAGCGGAACTTGGCGTAGAAGCAGAAGATTAATTATCCCCCCTTGACAACACTTTTCGGGTATGGGAAAATATATTAAGGGATAAGATTTAGAATATTCCCTTTCAAAATTAAATAGTCCGTCCGCCTGTTCAGGGTGCAGGCCGTAATAAAAAACCCGTTGAGGACAACAAAATTAAGCTCTCCTAAAAAGGGGGCCGAGATTAGTTGTCCTCTTTCGTTTATAATAATGAGCACTACGCCAGAACAAAAGAAAATATTGAAAAATCATCTGCCAACAGTTCAGCAATATATTGAAACGATTTTGAGATGCATAGATATTCCCAGCGTTGATACAAGAAAAGAAAAAGCATATTTACTGACGATGATATTTGAAATAGAAAAGAATCTTGATGGAGTGAAAGATGCGCTGAAATAAATTTTGAAAAATCGAGGGAGAGTCCCCGCAAGCAAACCCTCGTACCAAAAACAAAATGCCGATCCGCATGGCCTGCGTCAAAACATGGCATTCAGGGGGATGACCATCCGAGTCGAGATGGCATCGTAAAAATAATTAAGGATTTGTAAAGAAATGTTTACACGAAAATCAGGAAAGACCAAGACAGTTCCGATGCCCGTTACCATAAGCACCGCTCTTTCTAAAGGAGCTTTAGTGGCTTGGAGTTCTGGCCGGCTGATCGCAGCCACCACAACTACTGCCGGTTCTGCTATCGCAGGCGTGCTTGTAAAAGCAATTGCCTCGACAGACAGCGACTACGCCACCACCAGAGATGTTCTGGTAGAAGTTCCCGTCGAAAAGGATGTGCTATGGGAAGCGGATGTCACGGCAACATTGGTCGTGGCAGATGTTGGATTATATTGTGATCTTACAAGTTCATTAGTCATTAATCGAGGAGCCTCGACCTATGACATCGTTCAATGCAGAAAGCTCATTTCAACCACCAAAGGTTTATTTGTGCTCAACATTGGAACAGATGCGATAGCGAAGTAGTCCTAAACTAACATGGAACTAAATACAGTATCATTAGGAGATTTCGTCAAGATGGCCGATGTTCTTTGGATTAAAGGCTTTGAATCTGTCGAGCCGGCAATGTTAAATTCCGGCCTGGTAAAGACGATGAATATTTCGGAACACACGGGCAACACTCGTGAATTCTCCGAAATAGACACCAACGAATATCTAACCTACAAAGGTGAAGGAGATCAGGCAGCCAGAGGTAAGGTGCAGCAAGGCTACACCAAGACGATGACTAAGTTTAGGGTGGCTGAGAACATCGGTATCACATACGAAATGCGAACCGAGAACAAATACCCTGAAGTCATTAACGCCTTAACTGGCGGAGGCAGAAAAGGGGCCAATACGATTGACCTCGATCTGTCGCACAGAATTACCTTTATCACCGCAACTTCTTACACTGACCGCGATGGCCGATCCATCACGACCACAGTAGGAGATGGTTTCGAGTTAGCTTATTCCGCTCACACATTGAATGGCAGTTCAACAACCTTCAGAAACAGGTTGGCGAACAACCCTCAGCTCTCAAAGGGAGCGCTGGAAGCCATGGAAAGATTGGTTACGGAGAATACCTTTAACCAATTGGGCGAGAAGAAAACCGCAACCTTCGATATTCTGTTCACTACCGACGATCCGAATTCGGTCAACACCGCTAGAGAATATTTAAGATCAACGGCAAGCCCTGACGCAACTCATGCTGGAGTGGTTAATGTCTACGCCGGGAAATACAAACATGTTATTCTCCCGAGAGTAGCAACCACCGCAGTTGGAGCTCCGGATAGCACCAAGAGAGCATACTGGGGAATCGCTTCCTCATTTATGAGCTCTTTCTATCTGGGCGTTTGGGAATCACCGCACTTAATTCCTCCGACTCCAAATAGCAATGCTGAAGATATTCAGACAGATGACTGGGACTTCAGGAATCGTGCCGGATATGGCATCACTGTTGTTGGCGCTGGGTGGATCAAGTTCTCTTCAGGTGACGCAACCGCCTAAACAGGCAAGCACTAAAAGCTCCTCGACTACCCCTCCCGGGGCTCGGGGAAATCGCTCAAAGATAAGGGCAGATTAAGGCCAAAACAAGCGTTTCCAAGGCCTTTGGCCCAAAGAGGGCATAAACATCGTCTTGAGCCATTTCCTCGCCCCCACGGGCGGACTCGTCCTAAACTTGCGAGTATAAATAAAGGAGATGTACGGGACCGAAACCGTCGACCGTTAGGACGATAGGCCGATCCTTCTCCCAAGGTAAAGGTCGAATTAGTAAACTAAACGAAAAACCAAAATGTTAGAAAATCAATTATCAAGATACGGTGCAGTAGTGAAAGTTCTGAAAGAATTGGGACCAGTGGGGAAAGTATTCTTCGCTGTGAGCAATAGCGACGCCCTGTACGGAGATTTCTTGCATCAATTTCCAGCGGACAAAGACGGAGTGGATCGTGTATATTCCACAATTCAGGGAGCAATCAACGCCACTGTAGATAGCCGGGGAGATGTCGTTTTGGTTCTGCCAAGAGAGGTAAATATTACCGACACCGATCCGGGAAACTGGGCGGAAACACTCTCATTAAACAAGGTGGGAGTTTCTCTTATTGGGATTCCAAGCAACAGAACTCAAGGTGGTCTTCCTCAGATAAAGATAGGAGCTGGTTCAACCGCAATGATCACTGTCACCGCTCCAGGATGCTTAATCAAAAATCTTGGATTCAACGGAGCCAGTTCAACCGGAGGCGGAATCCTTCTTGACGATGATGGTTCAACCAAGAACGCTTGGGGAACCACTATCGAAGATTGTCATTTCAAGAATTGCGTAGGTTCAACTGCGACGAATGCGGCCACTGGCGGAGCCATTATGTGGGCAGCGACCGGTGGCGGATGGCAAGTTCGGATTAGGGGATGCAGATTCTATAAGAATGTCGGAGATATCGTGCTGAAAGGAACAAGTGCGGCAGTTCCGCAGGATGTTGTTATTGAAGACAATGTCTTTAGTGGACCGGCCGCCAGTGTCGATTGCAACTTATATCTGGCCGGAGGTTCTGGAATGAATGGAGTGATTATTAGGAACAATGACTTCACTGCTGTTCCGGCGATTGGGTCAGGAAGTAATGCTAAGTTTTTAGCATTAACCGGATGCGTTGGCTTATTGTCTGGAAATCGATTCGCTTCCAATGGCAGAACATTTGGAGCGGCAGGCAATGAACTTGTTCCGGCCACTGTCTTCTTGGCAGCAAACTATCAGGAAAAGTCGACTAGCGGTAGCGGTGAAATATTTAGAACATAACCATGAAAAAGAAAGCACCAAAACAAGAAGCATCCAAAGGAGATTTCGCTCTGCAGGAAAAGACCCAAGATTACGGAGAATTTCTGAAAGAAAAAGCAAAACAGAAATAGAATCATTCCTTGTGAGATTCGGGTTCTCTTGCCCTTCTCTACCTTAACCAGCAGAAGGGCACTCGAGTAAAATTAAATCAATAACAAAAACATGGCTACTGTAAAAATCAAAAACACTTTCGCAGAAGGGCTAAGCCCAATCTATAAGAACGGCCAGATCACGCCGGAAACTCAGGGATTGGGGCCGAAATACCAAAAGGACATCAAACTAAAAATGATGCCCGGATTCCCAATAAAAAAGAAAAAGGTTGAGCCATGGATTACTAATATTAGAAACTTAGCCTAAAAAGTCGAATTTAATAAATAAAACTAAAAAATACATGAAATCAACAAGAGTTATTACCGCATTAAATGCGGTAACCGCAACAACGACATCTTCCAAATTCTATGTTGGCGGAGCAAGAAGAATCGGATTACTATTCAGAAGGGCCGATCATACCTCCGGAAGTTCAGCTTTTGCGGTAAAAGCATCTTTAGACGCAGAAGATACGGTAACTCCAACAATGACGGCGCTGAATCTTTTGATAGACAATGTGGTCAATGCTATCACCCAGAACCTAACGCGAGTGAACGGGAAAACATTATCAGCCAATGGAGATGCATTTCTTTGGTTAGACGCAAACTGCATCGTAAATTGGTTAGAAATAACCGTTACGGAGACAACCGATGGCACTCATTCAGCTTGGATTATAGCGGAATATTAATAATCAAAAAAATCAATGCCAGAAGTAGAAAAAAAAGAATGGGCCATAGTCATTGATTCTTGGGGTGGATTCGCACCAGCATGGTTCGAGAATGCATATCCGTTCTACGGAAACAAAAGCCATGCATCAGACATGGTCAACGCGGACATAACCGATCCGAATGTATTGAAGCCAGGCCCGGCAGTGGCCAATTTGACGAACGGAACCCAAGCCGGGGCGGTGACGACACTGATTAGGAGTATTTTGAAAACTGCGGTAACGAGCGATGTGACCTATGCTTGTGGAGGAGCAAAATATTATCAATTAAGTTCCTCTACGGTAACCAGTGGAGCAACCTATCCCCATACAATCGACAAGGCCGCAGTCACCGGAGAGGATGCGGAAGACTTGGTTTATCATAAATCGATTATCTATGTTTTCTACAACCATTCTGGAAGTGCAGGCGACATCATGAAAGATAACGCCGGGACGATCGATGATGATTGGGGAAGCACGGTGCCGACAGGAATGGGAACACTTCAGAGTGCTCCTCATCAGGCAATCAATGGAGGAGATGATGATGTTTACTTTACAAACGGGCAATATGTGGGAGCAATAAGAGCAAGTGGAAGCCTCGAATTAACTGCCTTAGATTTTTGGACAAACGCTCAAGCAGTATCTCTGACATGGAATGGTAATCGAGTAATTATAGCTGTGAACCGGCCAAATATTACTGGATCAAATTTCAATCAATCGGGAATCTACTATTGGAACGGAACATCGAGTTCTTGGGAAGGTGACCCAATCGAGGTATCGGGCCGGATCGGAGCGCTCTACACAAAGAACGGAACGACTTATGTCTGGTGGCAAGACGGAACTGATACCGGAGGATTCATCTTTGGATACATTACAAATGGCACTGTGCAAATCCTGAAAAGATTTAAGGGGTCGCTTCCGCTCTTCTATCAGGTAGGCGAATACAAAGGATTTATAATGTGGGTATCAAGCGGATTAGTTTATCTCTGGGGAGCGAAAGAAGCGGACAGCGCTGTGACGCTTTCGCAATATTGCCAGGGAAGCTACACGACAAGCGTAGGCGGAATCGCAGCACCATTCGGAACACTTCTGATAGCATCAAGCGATGGCGGATCGAATTATAGCTTGGCCAAAACATCCACGACTTATGTAACGAATTTTTCATGGAACACTCTTGCTTTCAAAGTCGGGGGATGCGGGTTTAATTCTCAACTAGATATTATCCAAGTAGAAACAGAGCCGTTAACATCCGGGGCAAAAGCGAATTTTACAATCAGTTATGATAAGGCGAAATCGAGTTTGACAATCGATTCAATATCCTATTCAGCAACAACTAATATTACTAAACACAAGATAATGAATCGAGGCCCAATAGTGGAAGATTTCAAAATCAATATAGACAATGTCGGGTCGACAACTTTAGTAAAAATTCGTAGCATCCTTATCAAAGGTTGGTATATTAAGGATAATTAATATTATGCCAATTTATCAAAGGGGACCAGGTACAACTCCAGCATTCGTTCCAGCGCTAGTATGGAATGAAGTGCCATCCGGGACAGTGAACGGGACAAATGCGACATTCACAATCGCTTATACTCCCTATTCTTCAGCGAGTATCGCGGTAATTGTCAACGGAAGCACAATGAAGAATCCGGATGATTATTCTATAAGTACCACGACGATAACTTTCGTAACTGCTCCGCCAACCGGGAGTACTATTTTAGTAAATTACCAACGGCAATGAAAACTAAAAACAAAATTATTATATTATTGGCCTTAATCTCGGGTATCACGATTTATTTAATAGGCCAAACAGATCAGGCAGGCGGAGCAACTGTCCTATTTCCGTATCAGGGGGGCACGGGTACTTCCACAACTCCGACCGATTTAAAACTTCTCTTGGGTCGGGGCGATGGGACATATTATTTACCTAAATTAACCGCAGGCACAGGAATCACCATATCAACTTCAACTACTGCTTTAACAATAACATCTTCGGGTGATGGTTCTTCTAATTGGAAGATTCTCAACAGTTCTCTCAGGCCCACCTCTACCATAGGAATAATCGTCAACGCCTCTTCAACTTTTACCGGGGATTTGACCGCAGGTGGCACACTTACAGGTTCTAACTTATCGGGCAACAACACAGGCGATCAAGATTTAAGTGTTTATCTATTACAAGCAAACGCTTCCTCTACCTTCTTCAGGGCCGGAGACGCCACAACAACTATGAACGCTCATTTCGCCACCAAAAGCATCAGCGATTTATCCGATATTGATGCGATGACCGAAAGCACAGGCGACTTACTTTATTACGGGAATACAGGCTGGACGAGATTGGCTTCTTCAACCGATAATTTTGTCTTGACTTTAGATGTCAACGGCTACCCCGCTTGGACTACGGGCATTACGGGAAACGCCGGGACGGCTACGGCTTTGGCGGCCAATGGTGCTAACTGCACCAATCAATTTCCTTTAGGAGTAGATGCTTCTGCGGCAGTTGAAAGTTGCACCACCATAACGACTGCTTATATGGATTTGACCACTATCACTCTTGCTGATTTTACTAATGACGCTGATTTCTTAACTTGGGCTAAAGCCACTTCAACATATTTTTCAAGAGCATCTTGGTTCGGGACAACGACCGATGGCCTGCCTCAAGGCTCAACCAATCTTTACAATCAAACGCATACGGGCGATGTCACAGGAGCTACTGCTTTAACCATCGGAGCGACTAAAGTCTTGGATTCAATGATTAACTTCGGAACAGGAGCCACTCAAGTCAACACAGCCGATGTTTCAGAACTGACCAATCTCTATTACACCAATGCCAGAGTCAATACTGTTTTGAGTGCCACTACTTCTTTGGCTACAAACATAATGGGGACTTCTTCCACGACCAATGCTTTTGTGGTCAATCCGACCAATTGTAGTGCAGGAAATTATCCCTTAGGCATAGACGCTTCGGGCAATGTAGAGAGTTGCACGGCGGCAGGGGCTGGAGGCGGAGGTTCTAACTTGAAGTTTGTATCGCCAACCGCCATAACAGCAACCACTACAGGAATCGGGATTATCTTCAATGCTTCTTCCAGTTTCGGAGGAAAACTTTACCTTAACAATGGATTCATTTCTCTTGCCTCATCTACTTCGGCAGGAAAACTTATCATAGACGGCAACGGACTTTTAGCAGTAGCTTCCTCCACTTTTACAGGCACAGTAGATATGCCTAATGTCACGGTGACGGGAATGCTTACATCTTTTGGATTTACCCTTACAAGCACGACTGGTAATTTCTCTGTAACATCTACCTTTCAAATGCCACCCAGATTATTTAATGAGGTTTGGCTTACAGTAAGATGTAATACCACTTCAACCGGCAATTTGTCTTTCTTCTTTCACGATAATTCTGGAAATAAAACTAACTGGGTAGTGGCGACATCTTCAGCTCTTGGCGGTGATTTAGTGGCAGAAAAGAATCTTACAACCAATAATACTTTTGTCGCAGGAGAAGTTCCCTATATGAAATTAGGAAGCACAGATGGCACGCCATATTCTGTTTCTTGTAATATCAAAAAATATAATCAATAATGCCTAACTTTATTACTAAAACCTGGAATTTTCTAAAACGGCAATGGAAAAAGATTGTCGGGGTTGCCGTGGTGGGAACTGCTTTGGCGGCAGGTGAAATCATCTTAACCCCAGATGTTATTTTACAAGACTATCTATTGAAAGCCCCGAAAGAGAAAATCCTTTTTAGCCAAGAAGTTGACTGGCTGGAAAGGCAACCAGACGGCACGAAGATAAATAAAGGCAAAAAAGTAATATATTTCTTTAAGTCCGACAAAGAAGCACAGTTGGAAACTTATGCCGGAAGACAAGAGAATCTTTCTATGAAATTACCGAGTATGTCTTTCTTTGATATGGGCGGAGGCAAATGGGTAACTAAAACAATATTGCCTAATTTAATTGATACGCAAACTGGAGAACCTGCTGGGCCATTTTATAAAGATATTGATGGAAAGTGGAAAGAAATAGAATCCGCAACGACCACGCCAGATGCTTTTTTACAGCAGACCAAGCCCAGTGTCTTTGAAAAGATGTTTGCGGTTTATGCTGTTGCCACGACCACCTATTCTGGGGCAGGAGATGGCTATTTGGGTTCTAATAAACAATCAACCTGGGCTGCGGCTTATAGCGCTGCTGGCAGTTTGACTTTTGTTACTGATATAGACTTTGTAAGTGCTTCTGTGGGCAACGATACTCCGCCTTATTATATTTACAGGGTAGGAAGTCCTTACTACACCGTAGGCATACCGAATGGTTCCACCATCACCACTTCAACACTTTACCAGTATGTTAATTCTATCAATCTTAGCAACAGTGGCGATGCTTATGCCTATCACAGAATGGTTGAAACTTTCCAAGCAAGCCATACCACTTTAGTAAACGCCGATTTTGTGGATATTGGTTATGACGCAGGTAACGAAACTGGCGGCAGGGCGGCAAGCGGAGTAGCGGTGGCTGGAGCGGCTGATGTTAATACATCAAGTATGGTCGTTGGACAATGGGAAACTTGGGATTTCAATGCCACAGGATTGGGTTGGATTAAAGTCAACGGACAATCAGCAACCTGCGGGGCAGCTTTGACTGGCTGGACTTGTCTGGGAATAAGAGAAGGACACGATGCTACCAATAACGCAATTCCTTTAACAAAAGGAGAATATGTGGATTTTGCGAGCGCTGAATCTACTGCTCCCCCTTATCTGACGATAGGATATACTTTAGCAGTGGCGGCAGCCGAGCCAGACCAATCACAAGTAATAATTTTTGAAGAACAATAAAATGTATCTTGATTCAACAATTCAATTAATGGTAAGCGGAACATATAGTTCAGCTAACTATCAAACAATCATCAACCGTGCGGTGAGGGAAGTTTTGAGCGATGTCGATATGAGATCAATGAAAAGAAAAACGGCATTATCGCCAAATCTTTTTGATGACATATTTCAATATACTTGCCCGACTGACTTAAAGGCAAACAGAATAATTGATATTCGGCCCCAGATCAAGAGGGGTCGGCTAGATCAATGGCGCTTAACCACCGAGGAAGAATTCGATAGAATTAAAGAGGATCACCGGATCGATGAATGGGGAGATCCGATAAAGATTAACCGAAACCAATGGTTGGGCGATAGCATTGTCGCACTTTCTGACGCAGATTTCGTTAGGAAAGTTTTACTATCAAGGCCAGTCGATGATGACTCCATCACCATCAGCGCTTTAGACGCAGTAGGAAATTGGACAGCATTCGGAGATGGCACAAATCTTACCGCTGATTCAGACAATTATGTCAAAGGATCGGCATCGATAAACTGGGATATCAGTTCGGCCGGAGGTACGACTGCCGGTATAGTCAATTCTTCACTTTCATCTTTCAGCATAGCCGATTACCTCGGGACTGGTTCAGTTTTCGTCTGGGCCTACATAACCAGCGCTACGAATCTTACGAATTATATCTTAAGAATAGGGAGCAGTTCATCGGCCTATAATTACATCACGGTCACCACCAACAATGAAGGCACGGCGTTCTACGCCGGATGGAATCTCTTGAGATTCGACTTCATCAATAAATCAACCACCGGATCACCCACCAACACGGCCTGCACTTATGTGGCGATTTATATGACTAAGGCAGCCGGGAAGATCAGCGAAACCGATTATAGGTTCGATAATTTGGTGATGAAAAAAGGAAATCATTACGATGTGATTTATTACTCAAAATACGGCTGGCAAAATTCCACTGGGACATATCTTGAAAATGCGACTGCCGATACGGACCTTGTGAATGTTGATACGGAAGAGTTAAGATTGATTGAATATAAGACAGCCGAACTGATAGAAAGACATCTGAAAAATCAAAAAGAAGCTGACAGATACTTCGCGCTTTACGAAACCAAGCGGAAAGAATATCAAATGAATTACCCGAGCGAGGCCTTGATTTTGACAACGACTTATCATCAAACAAGACTATAAAACTATGGCAGAGATCAAAATCCAACCATCAATATTATTAGGAGAACCGAAGCCGACTTGGACCGGAGAAGTTCCGAATTACACCGATCAGGAAACTATATATCTTGCCAATCTCCAAAAGAAGCTGGAAAGTACCAAGCTATTAAAGGAGCAACTGCATCCTGAATTTAACGATATAACCTACACGCAATATTGGCAGAAGAACGAGGATTTGGCTAACACCAAACTTGAGCCAAAAATAAACAAGCAGGATATTCAATATCAAAGTGGCACGCTCCGGACAAAACTCTTCGCATTTCTTTCCTCCATTCAGGGACTCAATCTCTCCGGAGATATTTCCGCATATAACGAGAACGATATTTTGATGACCACTCTCGGAGATGCCTTGGAAGATGTGATTGATAAGACGGACGAACTGGATGAAGATGAGGAAAAGAAATTATTAAGGCAATACGAACTCTTAAAACAGGGCCATGTCTTTGTCGAAGAAATCTGGGACGAGAGATGGATCATAGAAAAAGCTCCAATCGAAAATTACAACGGCCAATTTAGGGGAGTGAAGATTAAAGCCCGGGAAGTGAAAGCCCCCGGCCGACCAGTCAGAAACATCATTTCTCCCTTAAGCGTCTACCTTGGCGATCTTAGAAAATATCTCATCAGCGAGCAGCCATACATCTTCACGGTGCAGACAATTAGCTACGATGAAGCTGAGAAAATCTACGGGAGATTCGAAATGTGGAAATATGTATCCAAGACCTTAAAGCCCTGGAGTGGAGATAGCGACAGGACCATGTCCCAGAACGCTTGGAGACTGATGGACACCAAAGAAAATTGGGTAGAAGTTATTAAATACCAAGACAAGCCGAACAAGGAATATCAGATTATCCTTAACGGAATTCCGATGCTTCCGATTGGCTTCCCATTCCCATGGGGATACGACGAATACAATATCGCTCAGCAAAACTTGAAACCGATCAGGCACGATTTTGCCTACGGCGTATCGTTCATATACGAAAGCAAAAATCCGGTCAGATTACTGGATGAGTTTATGAGATTGGCGCTCTTGAAGACAACGAAATCATTCCTGCCTCCATATCTCAACTTAAGCGGAAGGGTGATCTCGACAAGCGTTCTCATGCCCAACACAATCTCGATGGGAATCCCGGCCGGATCACTTATGCCGATATCGGACAAAGAAACTCAGGGCGTAACCACGGCCGAATTCAACATCATCCAAGAACTGATCCGGACCATCGATACGAATACCGCCTCTCAAACATTCACCGGAGCCAAAGAGAAAGGCGATGTGACAGCGACTCAGATCGTAGAGATTCAAAGACAGGCCAGAATCATGATGGGAGTTCTCATCATCACATCCGCGCTACTCGAAAAGAAACTCATAACCCTCCGGCTCATGAATATCTTAAAGAGATGGTTTGAGCCGACAGATGAGGTGGTAGATAAGGCCAGGAAGGCCCTGAAGGCACGGTACAGGATTACTTCAAGGGCAAGGAGCATCGAAGGCAAGGGCCCGGGCATAAGAATGGTCGTGCCGACAGAGGAGCTTCCCACGCCCGAGCAACTTCAGGCAACCGCCGAAGAAATGGAAAAGAATGTTGGAGTTCCGATAAGAATCATCGCTCTTAATCCGAAAGAGCTGGCTCAAGCCAGAATGACTTGGGTCGTAAATGTCAATCCTCGAGAAAAGAAATCAAGCGAACTATCCAAACTAATGTTTAGAAGTATGGTGATGGATGCTCGAGCATTGGGACTTAATCCTAAATTAGAATATGTTGAAGAAAGATTCGCCGAGGTCTGGGAAGAAGACCCGAGTAAAATGTTCTCAAGAGGAGGCGAGCAACCGTCAATGCCAATTCCACCGGAAGGATCGCCGGAAGCCCCGACGATCAAAAGGCCAGCATTACCAATAAAGCCCGAAGGAGCAACTCCGGGTATGGGCGTGTTAAGATAAAACCATGATAGAATTATACGCCATCAATTTAATACCGGACAAAACGATGCAGGAACTCTTCGCTAAACCGAACGAGGATATGATTATTGGCGGAAGAATTATCGGATCAACAATACAGGGAGCATATTATAAGTCGGTAGAAAACGGAGCCCGGGTTGAAATTTTACCAGATCCGAACACCGGAATTGTATGCTGGAACGCTACCCCAGCCAAAGTATTCGAAGTGGTCGTTGGCGGAACGAATGTTGG
>ERZ1292632.1577-Hain-H43-01um-R2-1577-length-21682-cov-7_pt1 | contig 21682 bp, 21 predicted proteins | sample MGYA00564407_ERZ1292632 | MGnify/ENA primary metagenome ERZ1292632 (study PRJEB36523, sample SAMEA6512637) | groundwater metagenome | collected 2019-01-08 | study: AquaDiva: Metagenomics assemblies of 32 groundwater samples | reverse complement strand
AACTGGCATGGCGGATCACGATGACATCAGCGGCCATGGCGTTCAATGTCATCGCCGTGTCGATCAGCGTCTCGCCCTTCTTCGCGATCGATTGGCCCGCATGCATATTGACCACGTCGGCACCCAGTCGCTTCCCCGCAATCTCGAACGACAGCAAGGTCCGCGTGCTATTCTCGAAAAAGGCGTTGATCTGCGTCATTCCCGCCAGCCGGTCGTCATGCTTGCGCGCGCGCCCCTGGTTCGCCTGCGCCCAATGCTCGGCCTCATCCAGCAGAAAGCGGATTTCCCAGGGTTTCAGGTCCGCGATCGACAGCAGATGCCGATGCGGAAACAACGCCCGCCCGGTGAGGTCAGGGGACGCATCGGGGATGGCGAAATCGGGCATGAGCCGGGTCTTTAGGGGAGGGGGGCGGGGAGGGCAAGCGGGTCGGCGTTAGTCGCGTCTGTTCGCTTCGTCTCGATTGAAACGCCAGTTTTTGGGCGAAGGCCGACGCATGGCGCTAATACGGCGCAATGCCTCTTCTCGAAAGCGTTCCTTCTCAGCCTGGGACATACGCGAAATCTGCCTGATCAGAAAATGCAGGTCATCCGCATCGTACTACATTGATCGCGCGTTTCTCGCCGCCACTCTCATTCAAAGGGGCAAGGCCGCCGATTTACGCTTTCAAAATGATGCTTCTTGCAAAAGGCGCTCATTGCAACGGCGTCCCGTTCACAACCTTCTCTACGACAGCGACTTCCAGGTATTTCATCACCCAACTGATCGTAAAACTTTCGATCCAAGCCGAGCCTCCATTCGTCCAGCGGTGGCGGGTCAGGGGCATCTGCACTTGGTAGGAAAGCATCAAATTTTTCGTAATATAAGAATGCCCTAACGTATAAATCTTCACTGGGGGTGAGATTGATATGTTTGACCCCGATACAAATATCCTCGACCGTTGTTGTGTCGAGACCTCTTTCGAAGCCCATTCGAGCCGCCAGATCGTCGATATCGTCGTCATCCGGACAGCTATCGTCTGGAATGAAAAGGCATTCCGATGATGCGACAACCTCCCCAGCGGGGAGGAAAATCCAACCATCGGGCAAAACCTTCTCTTCGGCAGACATCATCAATGCAATCAATGGCTTCGTCACAAGCATTTTGGATACCTTCCGCGCCATTTCCCGAACAAAGCCCCGTCCTTCAGCACCGCCCGCGCCGCATTATGCCCCGGCGCGCCGGTCACGCCACCGCCCGGATGCGTCCCAGCGCCGCACATATACAGCCCCTTCACCGGCCCGCGATAGGCGCCATGGCCCAGCACCGGGCGCGCAGCCCACATCTGGTCCAATGTCAGATTACCGTGCATGATGTCGCCGCCGACCAGCCCGAACTTGCGCTCCAGGTCGAGCGGCGAATGGATCTGCCGCGCTATCACGCTCTTCGCGAACCCCGGCGCATGGGCTTCCACCGTCGCGATGATTGCGTCCGCCGCCGCCTCGCGTTCCTCGTCCCAGCTCCGCCCGTCGGGCAGCTCCGGCGCGAATTGCTGGCAGAAGAGGCTGGCGACATGACAGCCTTCGGGCGCCAGGCCGTCGTCGATCGTGGACGGGATCAGCATCTCGACGATCGGCGCTTTCGACCAGCCAAAGCGCTTCGCATCCATGAAGGCGCGGTCCATATAATCGAGCGTCGGCGCGAGGATGATCCCGGACTGATGATGCTCGCCCACCCCCGGCAGGCAGGTGAAATCGGGCAGGGCGGACAGCGCCACATTCATGCGAAACGTGCCCGATCCCGCCTTGAAGCCCTTGATCCGCTTGACGAAGTCGGCGGGCAGGTCGGCCGGGTCCATCATCCGTTCGTAGAGCAGCTTCGGCCCCACATTGGCGATCACCGTGCGGCCCATCACGTCTTCGCCATTCTCCAGCGCCACCCCCACGGCACGCGCGCCGTCCACCAGCACCCGCGCGACCGGCGCGTCGAGGCTGATCTCCACGCCCATCGCGGTCACCACCTTCGCCATGATCTGCGTGATCGCGCCCATGCCGCCGACGCAATGGCCCCACGCGCCTTTCTTGCCGTTCACTTCGCCGAACACATGGTGCAGCAGCACATAGGCGCTGCCCGGCGTATCGGGCGACGCATAATTGCCCACCACCGCGTCGAAGCCGAACGCCGCCTTGACCGCTGCGCTCTCGAACCAGCCGTCGAGGAAGGATCGCGCCGATTTGGTGAACAGGTCCAGCACGTCGCGTTGCTGCTCCAGGCTCAAAGCCGCGACGCGCCGCCCCTGCTTCAGCGCGTCGATCACCATGCTCATGCCGTCGCCGACATTGGGCGGCGACTTCAGCACCAGATCGCGGAGCACGTCCGCCACCACCTCCAGCGCGTCATAATAAGACGGCAGCGCCTCGGCATCCTTCGCGCTGAACTTCGCGAACTCCGCCTGCGTCCGCGCGAGCCCGCCGCCCAGTTTCAGATAGCCGCCATCCTCTGTGGGAAGGAAATTGCTGATCGGCCGCTCGATCACGCGATAGCCATGATCGGCCAGTCTCATGTCGCGGATCACCTTGGGATTGAGCAGGCTGACCGTGTAGCTCGCGGTCGAGTTGCGGAAGCCGGGATGGAACTCCTCCGTCACCGCCGCTCCGCCCACGACCTCCCGCCGCTCCAGGATGCGCACCTTATACCCCGCCCGCGCGAGGTAGAAGGCGCAGACCAGGCCATTATGCCCACCCCCGATGATGACGGCGTCGTAGGATTTGGTCATGCTGGGCTCCCTCTAGAAAGCCCCTCCCCTTCAGGGGAGGGGTTGGGGGTGGGGGCTATCGTCTCGGCGCTGCGTTCAAGGCGATCCCCCACCCCAACCCCTCCCCTGAAGGGGAGGGGCTTATATGTGGCGCTCCACCCCACCCCCGGCGCTTCCCGCAACCGCGCCTCCGGTATCAACCCCCGCACCCGCGCGCAGAAATGCCGCAGCGCCACCTCCTGCTCGCTGAGCGGCCCCACCGTGAAACTCCGCGAGGCCATCCCCGCCTGCACCCGGCTCACCAGCGCCGTATCCTCGGCATTGACCTGCCGGTTGATCCGCCAGTTGAGGTAGCGCGCTGCCTTCATCTCGCGGCGCGCATCGGGCAGGGCATAGCTGATCTCGCGGATCAGCGTCCGGGTCGGCGACACCGGCAGCCAGGCCATGAAATCCACCTGATCGGGATAGATGTCGAAGGCGAAATTCGGCCACAGCTTGAAATAGGTCCAAAGCCGCTGCCGCTCGGCCGGCAGATACGGCACGGCGGGCAGAAAATGCTGGTAGGCGCGTTCGGACAGGTTGGCCGAGGGCCGGTCGAGGATCGGCCCCCACATCTTGTCGACATGCGCCGATGCCTCGACGCCATAGCCGTCGCCCATCAGCCGCTTGAGCCCCGGATGCGCGACCGCGATATGCAGCCCGTCCGAATAATTGTCGCCGATATTCTTCCAGTTGACCGCACGCGGCCGCAACGTTACCCGCCCCAGCGCCCGCAGTTCGGGGAAGCGATAGGGCGCGATCTCCGCCTCATAGGGGGCCATCATCTGCGCGACCGATGGCCCGCCATCCTCCTCCAGCCGCACGAACAGGAAGCCCTGCCAGCTTTCGACCGCTACCTGCGCCAGCCCATGCGCCGCCATGTCGAACTCCGCGCCATAGCTCGCCTTCATCGGCACGCCGGTCAGCCGCCCGTCGGCCGCATAGGTCCAACCATGATAGGGGCAGACCAGCTTCTTCGCGCAGCCGTTCGCGCCATCCACGATCCGCGCCCCGCGATGGCGGCAGACATTGGTGAAGCCGCGCGCCATCCCATCCTCGCCCCGGATCACGAGAATATTTTCACCAATAAAATCAAAGGTCTGATAGTCGCCGGGGCTGGCTATGTCGCTCTCATGGCAGACGATCTGCCAGGCGGGGCGGAAGATGCGCTCCACCTCCGCCGCGAAGAAATCGGGATCGCCATAGGTCCAGGCCGGCAGGCTCCAGCCCGCATCGGGATCATGCCCCTGTTTCTGCCCCAAACTCATCGACCGCCCCCAGCCTCACCATGTTTTACGAACGTATAACAAGCACCCGCAAATGTCGAATCAGCTGTCCCACTCGCTGTTCGCTTTAGCCTCTGCTTGAGCCTCATAGCGGCGCGCCAGCAGGGCGCAGGCCATCAGCTGGACCTGGTGAAACAGCATGACGGGAAGCAGGATCGGCCCGACCACGCTCGCCGGAAACAGCACCCCCGCGATCGGCACGCCGGACGCCAAACTCTTCTTCGACCCGCAAAATTGCAGCACGATCGCATCTTCGCGCGAAAGCCCCATCGCGCGGCCCAGCCCCCATGTGAACAGCAGGACCACCGCCAGCAGCGCCACGCACAATCCCGCCAGCACCGCCAGTTCCGCTGCCGAAACCTTGGCCCACAGCCCCTCCACCACAGCGGCGGAAAAGGCGGCATAGACGACCAGCAGGATCGACCCCCGGTCGACTCGCCCGACCGCCGCCTTGTGCCGCTCGACAAAGCCGCCGATCCAGGGCCGCATCAGATGCCCGACGATGAAGGGCAGCAGCAGTTGCAGCACGATCCCCTCGGCCGCGCTCAGCGAGACGAGGCCGCCATTCCCACCCCGCTGCATCAGCAGCGCGACCAGCAAAGGCGTCGCGACGATACCCAGCAGGTTGGAGAAGGACGCGCTCACCACCGCCGCGGCCACATTGCCCCGCGCGATTGCGGTGAAGGCGATGGAGGACTGCACGGTCGAGGGCAGCAATGTCAGGAACAGCAGCCCGGTCCGCATGTCCGCCGGCACCATCCCGCTATGCGCCAGCGCCAGCCCGAGAATCGGGAACAGGATGAAGCTCGTCCCCAGCGTCGCCAGATGCAGCCGCCACGCCGCCGCCCCGCCCAGAATGGCGGCGCGCGACAATTTGGCGCCATGCAGGAAAAAAAGCAGCACGATCCCGGCATCCGCCGCGCTGTCCGCGACGCGCGCGCCAACCCCGCGCGCAGGCAGCAGCGACGCTAGGGCGACGGTCAGGATCAGCAGCAGCAGGAACGGGTCCAGCGCCTGGCGCAGGCGGCGCATTCTTGTCTCCGAAGGGCAATCAGCAAAAATGGGGGGATAGACGCGAGGCGCAGGCTGCGCCAACAACTTCGCCTTGGACCCGCGCAAGGAGAGGCAAGGCGTGACCGACCATATCATCGTCCAGGATCAGGATGGGGTGATCGAGATCCATCTCGACCGCCCGGACAAGAAGAATGCGCTGACCGCCGCCATGTATCGCGGCATGATCGCCGCACTGGCGGACGCCGCCGCACGCCCCGACATCGGCGCGGTGCTGATCGCCGGGCGCGGCGACGCCTTCTGCGCGGGCAATGACCTCAAGGACTTCATGGCGGGGCCGGAGGGCGGGGCGGCTGCGTTCGATTTCATCTGCACCATCGCCGCCTTCGACAAGCCGATCGTCGCTGCGGTGCAGGGGCTTGCCGTGGGCGTCGGCACGACCATGCTGTTCCACTGCGACCTCATCTACGCCGTGCCCGACGCGCGCTTCGTCATGCCCTTCGTCAATTTGGGGATTGTGCCGGAGGCCGGCTCCAGCCTGCTCGCGCCCGCCATGATGGGGCATCCCAAGGCAGCGGCGATGCTGCTCCTGGGGGAACCCATGGATGCCGAGAGCGCCGACCGCGCGGGCCTTGTCACCGGCATCGTCCCCGCCGACGCGCTGCTCGGCCATGCCCGCGCCAAGGCCGCCGCGCTGGTCGCCAGGCCGCCCCAGGCGCTCGCCGCGACCCGCCGCCTGATGCGCGGCGATCGTGCAGTGCTCGACGCCCGCATCGAGGAGGAGGCGCGCCTCTTCCGCGCCACCATGGCCTCGGCCGAAGCGCAGGAAGCCTTCGCCGCCTTTTTCGAGAAGCGCCCGCCCGTGTTCAAGCGCGGCTAAAGGGGGGAGGCGAGCGCGCCGTGACAGCGCGCTCGTCGGTCACTCAGTTTTGAGGTCGCGTCCCGCATTTTCGAGCGCTTCGCCGGCATCCCGCTTCGCTTCGGCCCCTTCGCGCTTGGCGTCGGCGGTCGCTTCGTCGGCGGCCGCGCCGACCTTAGCCGCGCCATTGTCGATCGCCTCGCCGGCTTCGTCCAGACCGTTGTCGATCTTCTCGCCAGCGGTATCGACCGCCTGGCTCACATCGTTGCCGATCGACGCGCCGGCATTTTCGACGCTGTCCTGCGTCTTTTCCGAACAGGCCGACAGGCCGGTCGCGGCCAGCAGGGCAGCGGCGGCGATAAGGGGTGTACGCATGATGGCTCCTCTTTGCATATGATGGAGCCTCTTAAGCGCAGAAAGCGGGAGAAGGTTTCGCAGGCTTAACTTTATCCCGCCGCACGCCGTCAGACTATCGTCATCCGCCGTGCAGGCCGAACACCATCGACCGGTCGGCTTCAGGGATCAACCCCTCCAGCACCCGCCAGAAGCCCGTCACCGATCCCTGTCCCGCCAGCGTATAGGCCGCCGCCATCTTCTCGCGCAGCGCCCGGAACAGCTCGGCTTCCAGCGCCTTGCCTTGCGGGCTGAGGCGCAGCAGCTTCTGCCGCCGGTCGCTCGTCCCCGTCCGCGTCTCGATATAGCCGCGCTCGACCAGATCGCCGAGCACCCGCCCCAGCGACTGTTTGGTGATGGCGAGAAGCCGCAGCAATTCCTTGACGGTAAGGTCGGGCTGGCGCGAGATGAAATAGAGCGCGCGATGATGCGCCCGCCCCAAGCCCTGCGCCGCCAGCCCCTCGTCAATCGAGCGGGTGAGCGCGGAATAGCCGAAATAGAGCATCTCGATGCCGCGCCTGATCTCGTCCTCGCGCAGGAAGAGGGGGGAGGCAGGAGCGATCTGGGCGTTGGAAACCGACATGAAGCTGGATGATCCGGCGGGGGATGATGCGCCCCATATTGCCGTCATCAAACTATCATGACTAGGCTTTCCTTTCGCTTGTGAAGCGCTATAGAGCGGTCCGCGCCGGCGCACCCCGCCGGCCCTGCTGGGGCGTAGCCAAGCGGTAAGGCAGCGGTTTTTGGTACCGCCATGCGGAGGTTCGAATCCTCCCGCCCCAGCCAGTTTTCTCCCATCCGTCACACCAGCCGGTTGGTCCGCACCAGTTCGCGATACCAGTCGGCGCTCAGCTTGGGCGTGCGCTTCTGCGTCTTGAAGTCGACATGATGGATGCCGAACAGCTTGGTATAGCCATCCTCCCACTCGAAATTGTCCATCAAACTCCAGACGAAATAGCCCTTGATCGGCAGTCCCTCGCGCGCCGCGCGCTGGAGGTGGGTCATGTAATTGCGCAGATACATGACCCGGTCGGTGTCATAAACCTTGCCGTCGGCGCTCAGCTTGTCGTCGGCCGAGCAGCCATTTTCCGAGATGTAGAGCGCCTTGGGCTTCCACATCTCGCTGATCGACCGCAGCCCCCAATAGATCACCTCAGGCGTCACATAGAGCCATTTGGAGGGCATGCGCGGCGCTTCACCGGTCATCGGCAGGATGGCGTAGCCTGAGGGGCTGGCCGGATCGGCCCGCACCATCTTGCCGGTGTAGACGTTGATCGACAGGAAATCGAGCGGCGCGCCGATTAGCGTCATGTCGCCATCCTTGACCACCGGCGCGTCCTTGCCCTGCGCGGTCAGATAGGTGTCGAGATAGCGGCCCTCCATGATCGCGGTCAGGAACATGGCGTTGCTCTCGCGCATCGCCGTCTTCGCCGCCTCGATATGCTCGGGCGTTTCGATTGCGGGCACGTAGATGGACGGGTTTTCGGCTAGACCGACCTGCGCCCCGGCCTTGGCATTGGCGCGGATCGCCTGCACGCCCAGGCCATGGGCCAGCACGCCATGATGGCGCACCTGGTTCGCCTCTTTCTCCGGCAGCTTCAGGCCCGGGGCTTTGCCGCCGGTCAGATAGCCCAGATCGGTGAAGCAGAGCAGCTCGTTGACCGTCATGAAATGCCGCACCCGGTCGTTCAGGCGGCCGGCCATATAGGCGGCATAGTCGCCGAACGCATAAGTGGTGTCGCGATTCTGCCAGCCGCCCGGCAGCGCGGCGGGCAAGTCCCAATGAAACATCGTGACATGCGGCGCGATGCCCGCCTCCAGCAGTCCATCGACGAGACGGTTATAATAATCGACGCCCTTGGGATTGGGCTTGCCGCGCCCTTCGGGGAAGATGCGCGACCAGGCGATCGAGAAGCGATAGGCCTTGACCCCCAGGGCTTTCAGCAGCGCGATATCCTCAGGGTAGCGATGGTAGCTGTCGCAGGCGACATCGCCGGTATCGCCGTTCGCCACCTTGCCGGGGGTATGGGAAAAGACGTCCCAGTTGCTCGGACCGCGCCCATCCTCCTTCGCCGCGCCCTCGATCTGGTAGGCGGCGGTCGCGCAGCCCCAGAGGAAGCCGGGCGGGAAGGCCAGGGAGTCCGGCGCGGAACCGGACGCCGATGGCTGCGCCTGCGCGCCAGTGCCGATCGCCGATCCCAGCGCGGCTGCGCCAAGGCCGAGGCCCAGTTCGCGGCGGTTGATCCCGGTCATGTCCTTCTCCTTCATTGTCCGACGATCCGGACGAGGCCGCTCAGCGCCTGCCCGGTCGGCAGCTTGGCCTTGGTAGTCAGTTGGCGCGTCCTGTCGTCCCAGACCAGGTCGGCTTTCATCCCGCCCTTGCGATAGGCGTTGGTTGTGCCGTCATCATCATAGAGGGTAAAGCGCGCGTCCGCCCCCGGATAGACCCGGATGCTCTCCAGGGGCTGCTTCTCCGCCGTGCTTTTGACCGGCGCGCCCATCGGCACGATCGACCCCGCCTTCACGAACAGCGGCATCCGGTTGATCGGCGCGTCGACCTCGACCGTCTGCCCGCCTTCGAGCCGCTGGTTAGTCCAATAGTCATACCAGGCGGTCCCGGCGGGCAGATAGACCGCGCGCTTCGTCTGCCCCTGCTCGGTCACAGGCGCGACTAGGAAGGCGGGGCCGAACATATATTGGTCGCCGATCGTCGCGACCTTCGGGTCGTTGGGAAAGTCCATGAACAAGGCGCGCATAAACGGCGCGCCGCTTTCGTAGGTCTGCCGCCCGATGGCGTAGAGATAGGGCATCAGCGCGTAGCGCAGCCGCAGCCACTCGGCGAGGATCGGCTCGGCCGCCGCGCCATAATCCCAGAGCGCCGTGCCCGGCCGCTGGCCGTGGATGCGCAGCGTGGGCGTGAAGATGCTATATTGGAACCAGCGCACGAACAGTTCGGGATAATCGGGATAGTCCGCGCCCATCGCGGTCGCGCCCGCCGGATCGACCAGCACCGGCCGCTCCGCCTTCGGCCCCTTGGGCCATTGCCAGCCGCCGATATCGCTGCCCCAATAGGCAAGGCCCGAAGCGGTGAAGTTGAGCCCGGTCGGCACCTGCCGCTTCAATGCGTCCCAGGTCGCATGGACATCCGACGACCAGAACAGGCTCTCGGTGCGCTGCGACCCCAGATAGGCGGCGCGCGAAAGGATCATGTTGCGGAAGTCGGGCCGGTCGCGCGCCGATCCGTCCGCCACGCCCGACGTATGCACCAGCGGGAAAAGATTATGATAGCGGTCGCCCGACCCGCGCGCATACCAGTAACCGTCGGGGATCAGGTCCGGCTCGGTCTCGTCCAGCCACAGCCAGTCAAACCCCTGGCTCAGGATATTGTCGCGCACCGTGCCCCAGAACCATTGCCGGGCATCGGGGTTGGTGCTGTCGAGCAGCGCGCCCGCACGGTCATAGCGCATCGGCAGCCCGTCGATCGGGTTGCCCTCCTTGTCGTGCAGCAGAAAACCCTTGGTCGCCAGCATGTCGAAATAGCGGGACTCCCGCTCGAAGCGCGGCCACACGCTGATGATCGAGCGCATCCCGATGGATTTGAGCGTATCGTTCATGCCCTTGGGATCGGGGAAATAGGTGCGGTCGATGTCGATCTGCCCCATCCGGGTCCAGTAGAACCAGTCGAGCACCATGATGTCGAGCGGCAGGTTCCGCTGGCGATAGCCGTTGGCGATGCCGAGCAGTTCCTGCTGGCTTTCGTAGCGGGCCTTGCTCTGGATGAGGCCGAAGCCCGCCTTGGGCGGCAGCGGCGTCTCGCCGGTGAGCTTCGCGTAGCCGGCGTAAAGCTCGTCCGTGGTCTTGCCGGTGATGACGAAGAAGGAGACGCGCTCGCCCACCTGGCTCTGCCAGCGGGTGGTCGAATGGAGGCCGGGCCAGACCAAAGTGCGCGCCGGATTGTCCCAGACGATGCCGTAACCCTTGTTCGTGACCATGAAGGGAACACAGACCGTCTCGCCAGCCGGCGCGTCATAATGATGCTGGCAGTCGATCTGCCGCCCTTTGAGGTCGAGCGCGCCCTCCTGATTCTGGCCCAAGCCATAATAATGTTCGTCGGCGGGGGAGTCGAAGGTCGCGCCGACCTTGAAGGTTTTTTCGCCGTTGACGGTGACGGGAGCCATCTCCCAGCCGGTCATCCTCGTCAGCAATGCGCCGCCCGCGTCGCGGACGGACAGGCTAACGGGGGGAAGGGCGGCGGCGAAATAGCGCTCCATCTGGCTGGGCGCCTTGGGCCAGGGCTTGGCATCCACCGTCAGCGTCAGCGCGGAGGAGGCGAATATGTCGCCGCTCGCGTCGCTCCGGTGCGTCCAACCGGCGGCGTCGGCTTTCGCGATCGGCCCGTCGCCCGGCGGCGCTTCCGCCAGCGCCTTGTCGAGAGCGATGGTGACGCGGACGATATTGGGCGCATAGGGTTCGATCGCGACCCGGCTGCCATGCCGGTCTAGCAGGGCCATCGGCTCGGCGAAGGCGGGGCTGGTCCATGCGACGCCGGCTAGCGCCGCCGCCATGATCGTCCATCTCGCCATATGATCTTCTCCTGCCCAACGCGCACGGCGATCTTGCCGGTCACGGTCGCAAGCGCCAGTGCGCCTAAAGTCGTAGATCAGGCGCGAATGACCCCATGGCTGGCGGCGAAGCTGGCGAAGAGATCGGGCCAGACCGCGCCCTGTCGGCCCTTGGCCAGCTTGACGCCGAAGCCATGGCCGCCATCCTGGAACATATGCAGCGCGACCGGCCGCTTGGCCGCCTCCATCGCCTGAAACAGGGCGATGGCGTTGGCGGGCGGGACCAGCGTGTCGTCGGTCGCGTGGAAGATAAAGATCGGCGCGGTTTGCGCGTCGACCCGGCGCTCGACCGAATAGGCGCGGCGCGTCGCTTCGGGCGAACCCTTACCCAGCAGATTGTCGCGGGATCCGCCATGGGTGAAGGGCGCCTCCAGCGACACGACGGGGTACCCGAGGCCCGCGATATCGGGGCGCGCGGCTTCACGGTCGCTTGCATCGACGGGATCGTAGACCGCCTCCGCATGGCGCGTCGCCAACGATCCGGCAAGATGCCCGCCGGCCGAAAAGCCAAGCACGCCGACCCGCTTCGCGTCTATGTTGAACGCTGACGCTCGCGCCCGGATCAGCCGCATCGCCCGCTGCGCGTCCTGAAGGGGCACGTCCTGCCGCCGGTTCCAGCCTTCGGCGGGCAGGCGATAGAGCAGGATGAAGGCGGTGACGCCGCGTGCGTTCAGCCACGCCGCCTGGCTCGTCCCCTCATTGTCGTAGGACAGGAAGCCATAGCCGCCGCCGGGGATGACCAGCATCGCCGCGCCGTTCGGGCGGGCAGGGCGGCGCACGATCAGGACGGGCCGGTCGATCCCGCGAACCCAGCGATCGGGATGGGCCGGGTCTTCCTTGCGCGCCTCGATCGAGCGGACGATCTTCGCGCCGGTCATGCCGGGCGGAGGCCCCGGCCACAGATCGACGATCTCGTCGCTCGCCACGGTCTGCGCGCCTGCGACGGCAGGCAGAGCCGCCAGCCCTGCGCCGATCAAAGCGGTACGACGATCGATGCTGTTCACTGCCCATCCTCCCTCAAACCCCGTCGATGCGGCATTGGCGCTCGCCTACGACCCCAGACGGCTTTCCAGACAAATGTAGGAGTATTAAGCAGGAGGCAAGCCCGATCCCTATCGAAAGGCCGCCCATGCGTTTTCGCGCCTTCCTTCTCGCCGCATCGCTGATGGCCACGTCCCCGCTCGTGGCGCAGTCCGCCAGCGACATCCCGCATCTCGAAAAGAAGAATGGCCGCCATGCGCTTATCGTCGATGGCGCGCCGTTTCTGATGCTGGGCGGGCAAGTCAACAACAGCAGCAACTATGCCGCGCCGCTTGCTACCGCCTGGCCCATCCTCGACCGGATCGGCGCGAACACGGTGGAAGTCCCGGTCGCCTGGGAGCAGATCGAGCCGACGGAAGGCCGCTTCGACTTCAGCTTCGTCCAGACCCTGCTCGACGAGGCGCGGCGGCACCACAAGCGGGTGGTGCTGCTGTGGTTCGGGACGTGGAAGAACACCAACCTGACCTACACGCCGGAGTGGGTGAAGCTCGACAATCGCCGCTTCCCGCGCATGAAGAAGAAGGACGGCAGCAACCATGAGGTGCTCTCCGCCCATGGCGCGGCGACGCTGGAGGCGGACAAGCGCGCCTTCGTCCAGCTGATGACTTACCTGCGCGATCATGACGCGCAGAACACCGTCATCATGGTGCAGCCGGAGAATGAGACCGGCAGCTACCAGAATCCCCGCGACTATGGCGCGGCCGCGCAGAAGCTGTTCGACGGCCCAGTCCCGGCGGCGCTGACGAAGGCGCTGGGCAAGCCGGCGGGGACATGGGCGGCCCTATTCGGCGATCAGGCCGACCGCGCGTTCAACACCTGGCACACAGCGCGCTTTGTCGAGGCGCTCGCGGCAGCGGGCAAGGCGATCAAGCCGCTCCCCATGTATGTCAACGCCGCGCTCGCCGATCCTTTCACGACGCCCGATCCGGTAAAAATCTCCAGCGGCGGGCCGCAGGGCGACGTCATCCCGATCTGGAAGGCGGCAGCGCCCTCGATCGACATCGCCGCGCCCGACATCTACGACCGGGTAAGCCGCAACGTCGCCAAGCATCTCGACATCTATGCGCGGCCCGACAACGCGCTGATGGTGCCGGAAATCGGCAATGCTCGCGAATATGCGCGCTTCTTCTGGGCGTCGCTGGGGAAGGGGGCGATCGGCTTCTCACCCTTCGGCATGGACGACAGCGGCTATAACAACCATCCGCTCGGCGCGGTGCGGCTGGACGAGCCGACGCTGGAGGCGTTCGCATCCAAATATCGCATCGTCGCCGCCGCGCCCTGGGCGAAGATCGCCTTCGCGCATCCGACCTGGGGCGTCTCCCGCCCCGATGACGGCGCGCCGGTCAGCACCGCCATGGGCGACTGGACCATCACCGCCAGCTTCGGCCAATGGAATTTCGGCCGCGAAACCTGGTTCCCCGAAGCCGGCCGGCCCCCCTGGGCCAAGGAGCCGGTCGGCGGGCTCGTCGTCGCGCAACTCGCGCCCGACGAATTCCTCCTGACCGGCGACTATGCCCGCGCCGAATTTGCGCCCAGGCCCGGCAGCGCGCCCGGCGGCATGGTGGTGCGCGTGGAGGAGGGGCATTTCGCCGGCGCCCAATGGGTGGTCGACCGCATCTGGAACGGCGACCAAACCGACTATGGCCTCAATCTGGCGGACCGGCCGGTCTGGCTGAAGGTGGTGATGGGTCGCTACAAATAGGGGTCAGGCGAGCAGGGGCACCGCCGCCAGCCGGTCGGACGATGTCATGAACAGGGTTCTGCCCCCTTCGCCGATCGCGCAGTTGGCGACCGCCTTGCCGGTGCGGATGAGCCCAAGCAACGTGCCTTCCGCCGTGCAGACATGCACCCCGCCCGGTCCGGTCGCGAAGACATGCCCGTCGGCGCGGACCTTCACTCCGTCGGGCAGTCCCGGATCGCCGGCGGCGCGCCCCTTGCGCATATCGAGAAACACGCGCCGCCCGGTCGGCAGTCCCTTGTCGTCGAGGGTATAGGCCAACAGTTCGGGCCGATTTTCGTCCGACAGCGCCACATAGAGCGTCCGCCCGTCGGGCGAGACCGCGACGCCGTTCGGCCGCCGATGGCTGCGGTCCAGCACGGTGACGGCGCCATCCGGGGTCAGCCGGTAGAGGCCGCAGAAATCCAGCTCCCGCAGCGGCGAAGCGTCGGCATCCTTGAGGCCATAAGGCGGGTCGGTGAAATAGATTGCGCCGGACGGCGCGATGCACATGTCGTTGGGGCTGTTGAACCTTTTGCCCTCGAACCGGTCGGCCAGGATAGTGCGCTGCTTGGTGGCGAGATCGACGCGCACGATCGCGCGCGATCCGCTGTCCGCGCCGACGATGCTCCCGTCCGCCGCCACCGCAATGCCGTTGAGGCCCGGCTCGCGGATTTCCGGCGGCACCGGCGTTTGCAGGCCGGAGGGCGAGAGGAAGGGCGTGATGCCGTCCTTGCGAGCCCAGCGATACATGATGTTGGACGCGGGGTCGCTGAACAGCAGATAGTTGCCTTGCGGCACCCAGATCGGCCCTTCGGCCCAGCGATAGCCTTGACCAAGAAATTCGACGGTCGCGCCCGGCGGGACGATCCGATCAAACGCGGGATCGAGCCGGTCTATCCGGGGCGACGGGGCAGGGGAGGCGGCGCGAGCGGCGGCGTTCGCCAGCGGCAGCGCCGCCGCGCCTGCGATCAGCGTGCGACGGTCGATCATGCGCGGATCGCAACCGCGCGCCGCTCCGCCGCCGATCGATAGATCGCCTCGATCGCGCGCATGTCCGCCAGCCCCTCTTCGCCCGCCACGATCGGCGTGGTGTCGGCAAGGATGCATTCGGCCAGATGATCGAGCTGTCCCGCAAATTGCGTCTTGGGCGCGGCGGGCAGCACGCGCGGCGCAGTCACGCCATCCTTGCGGATCGACATGCTCTGCCCCTGATAGGGGGTGGCGGGCTCCATATCGATATAGCCCTGCGTGCCGATCACCCGATAGCCGTTGTGCGAACTGCTGTAGCTCGACACGCAGTTGGCGACGATGCCCGACGGGAAACGGAGCATGAAGGTGATGCGGTCCTCGACCGTCTTGAAGCGGGGATCGTTGCGATCGGTCGAATCGACCGCGCTGACCTCCACCGGCTCCTCCCCGGTCAGGTAACGCGCGGCGTTCAGGCTGTAGATGCCGATGTCCATCAGCGATCCGCCGCCCGACATCGGACGATCGAGCCGCCAGATGCCAGGCTGCGCGGGAAAGCCATGTTCGGCGGTGATGAGCCGGGTCGGCCCCACATGGCCGCTGCGCGCCAGATCGATGGCGAGGCGATTATACTGCTCGAAGCGCGAGCGGTAGCCGATCATCAGCTTCTTGCCCGCCTTCCTGGACGCGGCGATCATCGCCTGGCACTCCGCGACCGACACAGCCATCGGCTTTTCGCACATCACATGCTTGCCGGCCTGCGCGGCGCGGATGCTATATTCGGCGTGCATGCTGTTGGGCAGGATGATGTAGACCGCGTCGATATCCGGATTGTCGCGGATGCGATCGAAGTCGGCATAGCTGTAGCGGTGCGTCTTGGGGATATTATATTGCGCGCCATATTGATCGAGCTTGGCGGGCGTGCCGCTGACCAGCGCGACCAGCCGCGCCGTCTCGCAACCGGCGAAATTGGGCATGATCTGCCGCGTCGCATAGGAGCCCAGTCCCACGACGGCATAGCCGATCCTCCGCGTCGCGCCGAACGCCGCAGGCGCGCCGGCCCCCGCCAACGCCAGCCCGAGCCCAATGCCGCCGATCAATTCCCTGCGTGAATGCGCCATGCCTTCTGCCTCTCCGCCATCCGGCGACTTTCGCCGCCTGTTTCTGCCGAATCCTATAGGATATGGTATGGGCGTATCAGGTCAGGCGTGCTGCATCCAGCCGAAATGCCCGGCCGCGATGGCGACCTGGGTGCGGTTGCGGACGTTGAGCTTGCGCATCAGGGCGGTCATGTGGACCTTGACGGTCGCCTCGGCCATGCCGAGTTCATAGGCGATCTGCTTGTTGAGCAAGCCGGAATGGACGCAGCGCAGCACCTTCATCTGCGTTGGCGTGAGGTGCGGGGGCTCAGCCGGGCGGCGCGGCTGGTGATCGAGAATGCCATGCAGTTCGGTGGCGACGTGCATCTTACCTCTCCCTGTACTGGTCCCGTTCGCTGCGCCGACAACGGCGCGTCTGGATTCGTTAGCGCTAACGATACGAGAATCAGTCAGACAGGTTCAAGCGAAAATTCGTACATGATCGAATTCATCCTAGTTAAGCCGTGTTTTCCAGTATAAACCTGTCTAACAGATTTGGACGATCGCCACGCGAATCGGCGGCGCAGCAAGGCTATGGAAGGGAGAGGGGATGACGTTATCATATCGTCTGCGGGCTGACGCCAGGGGCGAGAACGCCCTCCCTCTGCGGAGCGAGAACCGGCGATGAACCCCGCCGACTACAGGCTGCTCTTCGCCGCCGTCACTGGCATCGCCCTGTCGATCCTGCTCATCATCCGTGGCCGGCTCCACCCCTTCGTCGGATTGCTGTGCGGCGCGTTCACCGTCGGCCTGATCGCCGGCCTGCCGATGGAGGAAACCGCCAAGGCGGTGGAGAAGGGCGCCGGCACGATCTTGGGCGGCACTGGCCTCGTCGTCGCGCTTGGCCTTGGCCTTGGCGCGATGCTGCAACTGTCGAACGGCGCGGGTGGCATCGCCAGTTCTGCGCTGCGCCTGTCGGGCGTGCGCGGCGCGCCCTGGGCCAGCCTGTTCACGGCGCTCCTCATCGGCCTGCCGCTCTTCTTTGAAACCGGGCTCGTACTGCTGCTCCCCATCGTCGCCTCCGCCGCTGCCGCGCTCCCCAATGGACAGAATGACGATACCGCCAAGCTCAAGCTGATGCTGCCCGCGCTCGCCGGCCTGTCGGTGGTTCATGCGCTGGTGCCGCCACATCCGGGACCGCTGCTGGCCGTCAATGCGCTCGGCGCGAACCTTGGCCTCACCTTGCTCTATGGCCTGCTGGTCGGCATCCCGACCGCGATCATCGCTGGGCCGCTGCTCGCCCGCTTCACGGCGCCGGGCGTGAAGCTCAATCCGCCTCTGTTGGACCCGGTGCAACTGGACGTGCCGACACCGTCGGTCGGCCGCGCGTTGACGGCGGTGCTGCTGCCGGTCGTTTTGATCGCTGCCGGTCAGGCGGTAGCGCTGATGCCGCCGCCAGTCGCCGCGCAGTTCGAGTGGCTCAAATGGATCAGCGATCCGGTTGTCGCGCTGCTGGTCGCGGTCTTGGTCGCGCTGCCGCTGCTGTTCGGCCGGCGCATCACCGACAGGGATGTGCAGGGCGCGATCTGGACGGAGGCGATGACTCCGGCGGGCGGCATCATCCTCGCCATCGGCGCAGGCGGCGCCTTGAAGCAGGTGCTGGTGACGGCCGGCCTGTCCGACATGCTGGTGCGCATCGCGCAGGGCGGCGCGATCTCGCCGATCCTGCTCGCCTGGGGCGTGTCGGTGTGCATCCGCCTCGCGACCGGGTCCGCCACGGTGGCGACGATCACCACGGCCGGCGTCATGGAGGGGCTGGTCGCCGCGTCCGGCGTCGCGCCCGAATGGATGGTGCTGGCGATCGGCGCGGGCTCGCTGTTCTTCAGCCATGTGAACGATCCGGGTTTCTGGCTGGTCAAAAGCTATCTCGGCACCGACATGGCGGGCACATTCAAGACATGGTCGATCATGGAAACGGTGGTCGCGGTCGTCGGCCTGCTGCTGGTTCTCCTCGCCAGCAGCATCCTGTAGGACCGCGCGCATGAGCCCGCCGCGCCTGTCCGATCACGCCTATGCGGCGATCGTCGATATCATCCAGTCGGAGGATCTGGAGGTCGGCGCGAGGCTGCCGTCCGAAGCTCGGCTTGCGGAGATGTTCGGCATGTCGCGCGCGATCGTGCGCGAGGCGCTGATGCGGCTGGCGTCCGACGGCATCACCGAAGCGCGGCGCGGCGCAGGCTCCTTCGTCAAGAGCCGCCCTTCGGACCGGCTCGCCGCCTTCGTCAACTCGGCCGAGTTGCCGACGACGCTCGGAAGCTATGAAGTCCGGTTCGTGCTGGAGGCGGAGGCCGCGCGCCTGGCCGCGACCCGCCGCACGCCGCAGGAAATGCTGCGGATCGAGGAAGGCATGGCGTTGCTGCGCGAGGCGCTGCTGTCGAGCGAGCCTGCCCATGCCGAAGACATGGAACTGCACCGCCGCATCGCCGACGCGACCGGCAATCCGGCTTTCCGCTTCGCCTTCGACGCGCTCAATCCCGACATTGAGAAGATCATGCGCGCGGGCGTCGATATCAGCCGGTCACGCCCGCCCGAAGTGATCGCGACGATGCTGCGCGAACATGACGTGATCGTCGATGCGATCCGCGCGCAAGACCCCGAAGGCGCGGCGCTGGCGATGCGCTGGCATTTGTGGGAGGGGCGGCGGCGGCTGATGCCGTGAACCGGCCGGCGCGCGGTCTCCTGCAAGCAGGCAACGCGCCGACCGGAACTGAGGGACGCCGTCACCCTGGTCCACCGCGTTAAAAGATGTGGGCGATACCGATGCCGCCGCTGATCTGGTCGGCACTCCCTTCGCGCGCGACGATCGGGCTGTCGGCGAAATTGCCCAAAAGGCGGCGATATCCAGCATAGCCCACTATGCTCCAGTTTTTGGCGATCCGGTAGCTGGCGGTCACGGACGCGCCGGCGTCTTTCAGTCCACCCTTGGCTGCATAGCCAGGCAGGCGTCTTGGCATGGGGGCGGCCGGCCTGACGCTGAAATAGGTCGCGGCATAATCGTCATCGGCGAAGCTGGCGCCCAGATCAAAGGCGATCGTCGTGCGCTCACCGACAGCCGCCATGTAGCTGGCGCCAGCGGTCAGGATGAAGCCATCGTGCACATCGCTGATGTCGTGGACGCCCTGAACAGCGAAACGGATGCTGTCTGTCTCTGCGATGGGCACTGAATAGGCGGCAAAGACGCCAACTTCATAGGCATCCTTGATTTCGCCAAGGCGGGCGGCCGCCGCGCTTTTGATCTTGCCGCTGCGGCCGAATGTCAGGTTAGCGATCGGACCGAACTCGATCCCGTCCGCAGCGACGATGTTGGCGCGCAGGCTGGCGCCTTCGACAGCCAGGTAGCGCTGGCCAAGCTGGATGCGGCCGTCGACATAGGGAATGATCCGATGGTCGTCGGCCCCTTCATAGCTCGGGACTGCCGCAATGCCGATGGCGGCACTGCCTCGAAGCCGGTCGGGGGCCGCGTCCTCCCCCGCTCGGGCGAGGCCAGGGACGAACCATAGCGGCATGATGGCGAAAATCAGGGTGGATTGAAAACGAGCAGTCTTGGTCATGATTTGGTCCTTGATTGATGTCCGACGGCATGGGGGCTCGCGCACGCCCGCCGTCATGGCTGCGCGGGTAGCGAATTGAGGGGAGGGTGAAGCTCGGCCGTCAGGCGCGACGGATCAGAGAGATGCCGGAGGCGATGAGCCAGAGTGTGAGGCCGAGAAAGCCGGCGATCGTTGCGAGCGAAAAGATGCCGCCATTCTGCTCCAGCGCCATGGCCAGGCCTTCCCCGGTGCCCAGGGTCAGCATTGCGGCAGTCGCAAATCCGGCCACTGCGGTCCGGCGATAACTGTCAGCGCGCTGAAGCAGAGCGACCTGCCCGACGAACAGGGCGGTGAGCAATTGACCGAGATGCTCGCCAACGGCGACGCCGCCATACGCATTGAGCATGTCGAACGCCTGGGCAGCAGCGGCTGCCGCTGCCGGATCACCCTTTGCCGCCTCATGGGCAAGGCGCGGCACGGCAAAAACCCACCGCAAAAGGCCGATCGCTTGGGTGACTCCCGCCAGCGCCCCTGCGATGGCGGCGCCGATTGCCAGAGCGGGTCGTGCCGCCAGCCGTTGGCGGGTGATCGCCATGCTGACCGCCAGCGGCAACAAAGCCAGGGCCGCAAGCGCGAACGCATACCAGCTCAGCAGGAGAGCAGCGCCGCCCGCTTCAAATCGGGCCAAAACATCGAGCGCGGACCGGCGCAGGATCGCCGGATAGTCGAAGATCACCGCCAGCACGGCATACGGAATGTTGAACCAGACAGCGAGCGTGATGGCGGCATAGCCGGTCCAAGCCGACCGGCTCATGATCCGCGCACCATCAAGTCAAGCCGGCGTTCGTAGCGCGTCAGGCGCGCAACGCCGCGCAGCATGAAGGTCACCAGGCGCTGCACGATGTGCGGAACGCCAGCCAGCAAGAGGTTGCCGCGATCCAGGAGAAAGGCGAGCGCCCGAGGATCCCTCGGCATCCCCTTCGCGTTCACCATCCCCTCGTTCGCCAGCGCGTAGATGGTTCGCAGGAAGGTCTCGAGCCCCTCGCCGGGTGTCGCGGTGGTTACGAATACAACCTCGCCATCCGTCTCGTTGCGAAAGCCGTGCGGGGTCCCGGGGGCAATGCTGATCTCCTGACCTTCCGACAGGGTGATATTCCCCGCAGGTCCAAGATCGACCAGCAGCGATCCGCGCTCGACGACAAAGCTTTCGGTCATGTCATCGTGCACATGAAGCGGCGTGCCATCGCCATGTGGCGGCAACGTGCAGCGGAAAGCGAGCAAATCGCCGTCGCCCGACATGGGCGAGAGCAGGAAGGTGATCCGATCGCCGGTCACGCCATTCTTTATGGATGTAGGCAGGGTCATATGTTTGCGTCCTTGTCCCTTGGTGGTGACAAGTCAAATATCACCGTATGGTGACATCCGCAAGGGGGCATTGTCACCCATCGGTGATATTTATCTGGCGGGGCATGTGACGGGGCGCTAAGAGAGGGCGATGAAGGATTTGAGCACAACCGAGCGCGGCCGGGACCGGCCCAGGACGCAAGACGCCATAGTGGCCGCGGCAAAGAGGCTTTTGGCCGACCATGGCTTTGAGAAGTGGGGTGTGAACGCCATTGCGCGCAGCGCCGGATGCGATAAACAGCTAGTCTATCGCTATTTCGGAGGGCTCGACGGACTTGCCGAAGCGATCGGCAGGGATGTCGCGGCGGATCTCGAGTCAGCCTTGTCCGCTAAAGCAGTGCCAACCCCGGACAGCTATGCGGCTCTTGTCGCGTCGCTTCTGGATGCCTTTATCGATGTGCTGCGCGACAGCCTGTTGATGCAGCGGATAATCGCCTGGGAACTGTCTGCCGCCAATCCATTGACGCTAGGGTTTGCGAAGGCTCGCGGCGACGCCCTAGCGCGGTGGATTGGACGTATAAAGGGGGATCTGTCCCCCCCACCGGGGATCGACGCGCCGGCGTTCAACGCCATCCTGATTGCCGCCATTCAACATCTGACATTGTCAGCCACCGCCTCGGCCGGATTTGCGGGCATTTCGCTTCAATCCGAGGCCGAATGGCAGCGGGTCAGGGCGGCCATTCGTCATCTCGTTTCGACAGTTTTCAAGTCTGCCTGAAAGGCCCAGTTCGACCCTTATCATCCACGCTATGCCCCGCCATATCTCTGCGGTTGGCTGACGGCTACTAACAGGATTTCCTAAGTGAAACGGCGTCATTACGGATACCGTATTGGTGGATGTCAATCGGCGTCCAAACGGGACCCCCGATCGGCGCGCAAAAGGGCCCCCCTCTCAGGGATGGCACGACGGTCGAGGAACGCTCCTTGCGCTGCGCGCGGC
>ERZ1292632.1476-Hain-H43-01um-R2-1476-length-22554-cov-5_pt1 | contig 21735 bp, 36 predicted proteins | sample MGYA00564407_ERZ1292632 | MGnify/ENA primary metagenome ERZ1292632 (study PRJEB36523, sample SAMEA6512637) | groundwater metagenome | collected 2019-01-08 | study: AquaDiva: Metagenomics assemblies of 32 groundwater samples | reverse complement strand
TTCTGACATATTGACATACAACACCAGGAGTTCCTTGTGGAACAAAAGCCCCAAAAGACTGAAATGATTCGGACCACAATATGGCTCCCTCGTACTTTACATGACGAAGTCAAGCGCTATGCAATCTACTGCCATTCAAACATGACAAGTATCATTCGGATTTCCTTGCGCCAAAAACTAGACCAACTAAAAAATGATATAGTGAAAAAGGGTTACAAATAAATGTTGAGCTGATATATCTAATTTAACTTTTTGGTATGTGCATGACTCGAAGCTATGAAATCAAACAGGAATTTCAAGAGAACTATAGGTATGCTCACGACTTTTGGGCTCCCTTCGTTGAGGATGCTAGAGTCTATACCATGGCTCAATCAGGACTTACATGGTCTAATAATGAACGCACCCAATTAGTCAAAGATGGTAGAGATCCTATCGAGTTCAATATCATGCGAAGGCCAATCCAATTTTACTCCGGCTATCTTCGTGATAATATAAATTCAATTGTTATTGCTCCTGTCGAAGGCTCCGATCAGCAAACTGCGGATCAATTAACAAAAGTTAGCTCTTATGTATGGGATAAAGGCCAAGGATTCGAAACTTTCTTAGATAGTTCTGATGAAACACTAAAATCTGGCATTAGCCTTTGTGGCCTTCGAATGGATTACTCAAAGGACTTTATTAATGGTGATATCACTTTTTACAAACGAACTTACAACAGCTTCTATCTCGATCCTACATTCGAAAATCTTAATCTCTCTGACTGTGGTTTTGCAATAATGCGAGATCTTCTGGACAAGAAGACTATCCAAATGCTTCTGCCGAATATGTCTGGAGAAGAAATTGAGGATATCAATACTTCATTCCGTGATGATAAATTCATATCTTATCACCCTCAATTCACGTCTTTTAGTAGGAATCGGAACCTTTTGGCATATGATCAATATTATAAAAGGACCACACGGCCCAGACTAATGCTTGTTGATCTTCGTTCTGGCTACTATAAAGATATGACTGATGAATCAGATGAAAAACTAGACATGATACGTAAGGGTCTTTATCGAATTAAGAAAATGGCTGATGATCCTGATCCGGAAGATGTCGACCCTAAAAACCTGCCAAAATTTGAGTTAAAAATGGTTGAAAGACCATATATAGAACTCTCTGTTATGCTAAATGGCCAAGAGGTTTTTACAGGCGAAGATCAGACGCATATTACAGAAACCTATCCGTTTGTACCAAATATCTGTTACTTTGAGCCCTCCATATGGCAACCATCTCAGCGATTACAGGGGATTGCAGCTACTCAATGGAGCTTGCAACGTCAGTTTAATAAACGCCATATGAAAATCCTTGATATGATGGATACTGACATTTCTACAGGATATAAATATCTTCTAGGCACCGTCCCAGATCCTACAGAACTTCAACAGACAGGCCAAAATAAAATCATTGGCGTTTCGGCTGAAGACAATCCTTATGGGCTTGCAGCAGTTGAGCAATTGCATGGGGGAGGTTCCAACCCCGCTCTTATCGAATATCAAAAGATACTAGATGAACTTTCGCTAACCCTTGCTAACATTAACGAGTCTGTGCTAGGGATCGATGAGAAGGGCAACACTCAAGTGAGCGGCAGGCTTGCCCAGGTCAGAATTGCTCAAGGACTTAGAACTAATCGAAAGGTCTTTGACAGCATTGAACATTCGCAATTATTGCTTGGTGGTCTTGTTCTCAACGCTATACAAAAAAACTATCCTCTTGAAAAAATCCAGCGAATCCTAAACGAAGAACCTACGCCACAGTTCAAAGATAAACAGTTTGAGCAATATGATGCTGTTATCAAGGAAGGCGTTCGTACTAAATCTCAGAGGGACGCTTACTATTACGAACTTGTAAGTCTTAAGCGTGAAGGCATCGTAGATGTTCCTCAAGCTGAAATTGTCCGTGCTTTACAAATGTCTGGTCTTTCTGATCTAGAAAAAGCTATAGAAGAACAAGAAAAAGGCAGAGCAGAACAACAGAAAAAAGTTGATGAACAAGAGCAAATGGTTCTTAAGCTTGAGGCAGCGAAGATTGAAGAAGGTTTAGCATTGGCAGCTGAAAGGCGCGCGAGGGTGCAAGCCGACTTAAGTCTCTCAGTTGAAAGAAGTTCTGAAGCGGAAGAAAACCGAGCCCAAGCAGCCTTAGCAAGAGCTAAAACAATTACTGAAATCGCATCAATGCGACAAGATCAATTGTTTAGGGTCTATGAATTCTTGCAACTGCTCGAAGAGCAAGAAACTGCTGATAGAGAGGCCGTAGCTAATAAAGTGTCAATGCAGTCTCAACAGGTTGAAAACACACTTCTGACACCAATTTTAGAAGCAAGTCAAATGCAACAAAATGCTGGCAATATGCCAGAAGAAACACAAGAAGGAGGTATTCAATGAAAGAATACGGAAAAGGCGGAGGCTCGCTAAGTAGCGTTAAAGGAATGTGCTCCTATAAGAGCAATCCCATGCCGAAAGCTAAAATGACTGAGCCTACTTCTGGAAAAGCAATGGGTTCACCTGCTAATCCAGATCAAGGTAAAGTTAGAAAACTTAGGGCCCAAGCTTACGCTGAGAGAGATTCTCTACGTGGAGTAAATGGCATCTAAATGAAGGTTTCGAAATGTCCTACAACTGGCCTTATGATCCCTACTTCGCTAATCGATGAAAAAACATCGTTAAAAAATTCCATTAACGAAATAGTAGAGCAGGCAGTAAATAGCGTAAATCTAAGAGAGGATTATTTTCTCACTTTGCACGCTAAGTTTGACAAATTCGATCCAACTACATTTGTTATCAGCCAACTGGTAGCAAGTATAAAATTACCGCCCTTTACTTCTAATTCCATGTGTTTTTGGGTTAGTAGAACAAAGGGTATTGTTGAACTTCTATGGATGGTTCCCGCAAAAAAAGACGGGAAGTTGCAAGTAGAGTTCAACAAAGAGGGTGTCGCCTACCTGCAAGCAAAGGGTGCTATGCCGTCATAAGCGGATCTTATGTTAATCACGGAGAAGATAATGACAGAACAGGAATACGTAGAACCTGTAACAAAGCCAGACGTTGCCAATGATACGGCAGCAGATATGCCACAAGAAGCTCAATCTGAGTCCGAAGAAGCACAAAAGGTGCCCCTTCATGTTCTTCAGAAAGAGAGGCGCAAGCGACAAGAGGCCGAGATGGAAATCAAGTTCCTCAAGGAACATGTTACCAAACAATCTCAGCCCGTTGATGAATCGCAATTTGAATCTGCTACTAAGGCCGATCTAGGCAACGCCACAAAATCCGCTGAAACAGCTGTCACCAGAAAAGTTCTGGAGCACCTTTGGAAGCGAGAAAACCCAGAAAAATGGGAAAAGGTTGAAAACAGCCTTGAAGAATTTTTACAAATGAAGCCTAATCTCGCTCCTGCAATAGAAGCGTCCGCAAATAGATATGAAGAGGCTTGGGCGTTAATGAATGCATTTTCACCCAAGCAAAAACAGCAAGTGGTTCAAAAACCTAAGCCCGATGCACCAGGCTCTCCGGCTGGCGTTCCTAAGGCTGCTGCTATGAATCAGGCTGTTAATCTGATGAGTATGTCAGATTCAGAATTTAATGCGTGGCGACAAAACTTAAGGAAGCGTAGATAGGTCCTAACAAAAGGATAATCTATGTCTAATGGAGTTACTCAGACTTCTGGCTATGGTTCTATGGTTGATGGATGGGCACACCGTGCTCTTCTACAAAGACCTAAAGAAGCCATTGTACACAACCTTTTTGGTAGTGCTTTTAGCATGCCCCAGAAGAATAGTACCAATATGATGTTTCGTCGTCAGGAAAATCTAAATTCTGATCCCGTGGTTCTTGCTGAAGATGCTGATCCAGCACCTGAGCAAATCCAAAAGTTCGATATCTCAGTTCAAATCCAAGAGTTCGGCAAAGTCGTACTTCTTTCTCGTAAGGTCCTCCTTACCGTAGAAGATGACACTGCTAATGGAACTGCTGATAACCTTTCTCAATGCATGCACACTATGCTTGATAAAGTGACAAGAGATGTTTGGACTAGCTCAGTATCGCAAATTTCATGCCTTAATGGCGTAAATGGTAATGCAATTACTGAACTTACTCAAATCGACGTAAATAGAGCGATTGCATTTCTTGACGAAGGCAATACCGAAAAAATGACTCCTACCATTGATGGTTCTAGTCGGTTTGGTACTGGCCCTATTGATGCTTCCTTTTGGGTTGTTGCTCACGTGAAGCTTAAGCCCGATATTCGCGCTCTAGATTCATTCATGCCAACCAAAGACTACGGTGCGCAAGATAGCGTTCTTCAGTCTGAATTTGGTGCGACTGATGAAGCTAGATGGGTGGTCTCTACGCTTGCTACGGTAAGTTCAGACTCGCCTCCACAATATCACAATACTTTCGTTGGAGCTAACGCTTATGGCTATGTCTCTATCGATGAAGTATCTACTGAAATGATCATGAAACCTCTCGGCTTCAACGATTATCTAAACAGATTCCAATCCATGGGATTCTCAGCTTGGTTTAATGCTGCTATCCTTGATGATTCTCACATCGTGACTCTTTTGAGCACTAAAGCAGTAGCATAAGGAGATAACTATGGCAGATCTATTTTTAGGGCAATCCATGAGTGAGGCGTATAAGTTTATCTCAGCTGGAACAGCCCACACATTTTCATTCGGCTTTCAACCAGACAAGGTTGTATTCAACAATCTAACAAAATGGACAGCTACAGCAGGAGGCGACCCAGTCTCAGTGTGGTTTAGAGGCCAAACTACAACTGCTCATGCATTCCAACAGCAAGTTATCGATTCAGCAGCTGCTCAATCGTTTAACTTCCTTGATACCTCTACAAATGGTTTTACCGTTGCTGATACTGCGGGAGGGGCTACTGCATACCGTGCTTTGATTGCAGGTGTTAGCCAAGCAAATCCTTGCGTGGTTACCACTACGGCAGCTCATGGATATCAAACTGATCAGATCGTGAGGATCTCCGACCTTGGTGCTGATGCACCTACTGCTCGTGGTATGAACCAAATAAACAATATGAGATTCCGTATTGTGGTTCTAACTTCTACAACTTTCTCATTGAAAGATGTTGTAAGCGATGATCCTATCAATTCGACTTCTTATACCGCTTGGGTAGCTGGTGGTAGAGTAAATCTAGAATCTCGTGTGTTGGCATTGAATAATCCACAAGTTTCTCCTTACTCTCCTGCAAGTCCATATGGCCAGACACCATTTGTATACGATCCAATCGAATACAAATTAACTGCCGGAACTTCTGTTATGGGGGCTGATAATGATGTCTTCCTAATTGAAGTTTATAAATGGGGTCGTTTTGTTGATCTTGGCGATCTTGCTTAAGATAGCTAAAATTCCGGTATGCCTACTGGATTCCCTTGAAAAAGGAGTTCAGTAGGATTAACTTAACCACAAGGAGAACATAGAATGGCAAAGCCAGAAACTATGGACAAAATGATTGCTGATGCGCCTAAGCCAGGTGCTATTGATGAAATGCCTCTAGAGACTTATGAGGACTATAAAGCCTACAATGCTGCTGCTCGGAAGGAGAACAAGCGCCTAAAGATATTACGATATCCTTGTAGGCCATGTCCTGAAGAATTGCACCCTACAGACAGGGTAATATTTGGCCGTGTAGACCAGCCTGAGAATGCTTTACCAGTATTTTTAAGCAATCACCTTATCCACTTCCAAAAAACTCTTTATCCTGGTAAACCTTATGATTTACCTAGAGTAGTGATTAACTACCTAGCCGATAAAGGCGTTCCTGTTTGGAAGCGGTTTGTTAACGATGACGGCTCAGAGGAGACTAGAATCTCTCATAAAGCCCCACGTTTTAATCTCAGATCCACTTATGCGGAGTAAACTATGGCGAGATTAGTCAGCGATGCTTTGAGAATTATGCGACTGGCTATCTCACGCCGAAACACAAACGACCCAGATTCAGACGATCCTACGTTGCTCGGGTATCTTAATGATTTTGTGTCGCTAACAATGGGTGCCGATATTCGTCTGTTTGACAATTACGGCACCTTGCGTTTTGAAATCGATGAGACAGTCGAAGATGGAATTTACACATTCAATGATGTTGGAGCAGACTTTGAATTTGAGACTATCTCAGATAGTGCTTTTATTAGCCTGAGCGATCCGCCTTCTGGTTCGCTAAGTTGGATTCCACTCCAAATCTATCTTGATCCGAATGAATTTTATGCCTATTGGGGCGTAGAAAATACTGATGTTTTAACACTAGGCATGCCTACAGATATGTTGTTCTATGCTAATCAATTTATATTTAGAACAATCCCAGATCAAGCTTACACGGTCAATATTTATGGCTATAAGAAACATGGCGACTTCAGCGATGTTGGTAATCCAGCATTAGACTTTGACTATTGGCTTAGGTATCTTGCGTATGGAGCTGCTCTAAACTACGCAATGGACTATCGCTATGCTGATGATATTAAAGCATCGATTAAACGAGATTTTACTCATGAAAGAAATCTCATGTTAACCAGAAACCATAATCAGATTAAATACTTTAGAGCTAACCCATCATTCTGAGGAAACTATGCCCCTTGCTAAAGGTAAATCAAAAAAGACCGTATCTAAAAACATTTCTAAACTTGTTCATGAAGGCCGTCCACAAAATCAGGCCATTGCTATTAGTATGTCTGAGGCAGGTAAAGGCAAGAAAAACAAGAAAAAAGGTGGTAAGTAATGGCATGGTCGTCAACTTGGCCCGATGGCTCTCAATCAGTAAAAGCTAACCAGCCTACTGGGGCTGCTAATACTACCTATATCGAAACACATATGAACAAAGATCACTTTTGGAACATTTCAGGTGATAAAGATGGGCATCATCAATTCGTCCAGATGACCCAACAAGGTACCCCTGCTGCCCCAACTGATGCAGCTCTTGCCACCGCTATGGATGGAGCTATTTTTGTTAAAGCAAAGTCCACGACAGAAGCCGTAGACAGTCAAGATGCTCAACCCTTTTTTATTAATAACAAAGTTGTCGGTACACCTGGAAATACTCAAGTAATGCAACTTTTAGGCATTCGTGCAATGGGTGTCTTTGATCGAAAAACTTCAAATGGCGCAATAACTCTTCAATATTCCCATAATTGTACTGTTGCCAGAACAGGAACAGGGGTTTATAAAGTAACATTTTCTTCGGCTTTACCATCAGATAATTATCTTGTTCTGGGTAAATGCATAAAATATGATAGTGATCCTGAACAAACTGCGGACTTTTTTATGTCAGGCGGGACATCTTTAACATTAAAAAATGTGAATAATTTTACCTTTCGAACAAATAGTCTTGGGGCCTCTCCAACTGGAGTAGACCCATTACAAACCTGGTTTATGGTTTTTGGGGGCTAAATGGAGATTTACGAGATCACAGGTTTCGAAACTGGTATTTCTAGAGCAGGTGTTAACTACCTGCAACCTGCTGACTCATTTCAAAATATCCAGAATGGTTTTATTCATAGACAAGTTCTGCAATCACGCAAAGGTTTTCAGCAATGGTCATTTGGTTACGATGATGGATTAGGTGGTGGCCCCTCTGGGCATCTTCCTACCAGGGTTATGGGTATATTCCAGAACGTTCTTACCGCTACCAGCACCTATGAAACCTTGGCATTTGATCTAAACTTTTTATACAAATACAATAATAGTCTTAACACTTTTGTAAGAATACCTTTTGGCGGAAGCCTTACTGGATTTGCTGGATTTGCTTTATCTTCTAATGATTATTATATCTCAGGCACTACCTATCCTGATAAAAATGGCGTTAACCGTTTTGTTTTCACAAGTAAGGGTATGCCAACTGGCACTACTGGTGTATTTTTTTATGATGGTACGAATGTTCTAGATTTTACTGACAATACTCCTGTTACAGGAGACAATCCAGACTACCAAGCATATGCTACGGGAGATATTAACAAGGCTACTTATGTCTTCTGGTTTGGGGAAAGACTAAACTTTGTAGCCCCTACCATTAACACAGAATATTATCCTCAAGGAATGCTCTATTCTGCCATTCGTAATTCAGCGGGCAATGGTGATAAATTCAATTCATCTGGAGCAGGGTTGCTTCAGATCGATACTTATGAGCATATTCAGGGCGCTGCCATATTTGGCGACAAGATCGCTTTAAATGCCGATAAATCAAATTGGACCATCGAAAAAACTAAAGACGCTTTTAATCCATATTTTTCAAGAAAGATTCCCTCTGTTCTTGGCACAGATGCTTCGTTTTCGCCAGTTGCATGGAATTACGAATTACGCTCTTTAGGCAGAACAGGCATTATAGCTACAGACGGCAGACAATCGCAAAGAGTTGATAGCAAAATCCCCTACTTTACCACTGATGATATTGACCCAATACAGTTCCAGTTAACTTACGGCGGTTTTGATAGGACCAACTCTCAGTTTTTGTGGTCGTACTTGTCTTCTGTAGCTACTGAAGATACGCAAGACAAAGTTCTTTCAAATAGCTATGAAGAAAAGTCTTGGGCTGTTTTTGATATGCGCTTTAGCGTATTTGGTGAGTCAGCAGATGGTCAAAATCTTGTGTGGGATGATATTTTTGAGGACAACAACCCCGCTTGGGTTTCATGGGATACTACCGAAGAGGTTTGGGATAAAATCGGCTTAGGTGCGTCTGTATTAAAAACTCTTGCAGGCGATGACCTAGGTTTCATCTACGAACTTAGTCGGGATTACGATGATTATCAATTTGCAATCACTGGAATCTCTCAAGCAGCCCAAGCCGTAATCACAATGGCCGATCACCCCTTTTTGGTAGGCGACCGAGTTTCTTTCGAAGGCGTTGCAGGAATGACGCAAATAAATGGCCTAGAAGCGATTATTTTATCCATCACGACAACTACGGCCACTGTTAACATTGATTCAACCTTATTCAGTTCTTATAGCTCTGGTGGCCTTATTTCAAAGCCCATCAACTTCTACGCCGAGACTGTGCCATTCAACCCATACCGTGCAGCTGGAATGCAGTGCAGAATTTCTCACATTGAATTTCTTCTAGATAACAATGGGGCTACGCTGTCTCTTGATATCTTTATGGATGGCAACTCTACTCCATTCAAAAAAGATGTTCTTTTAGCTACTTCTCGCGGATTAAAGTCTAGGGAGTGGCTCACAGTAGCTATCAATAATACAGCAGACTTCATGACACTCAAAATGAAGCAAGAATCAGCCTCTAATCAGATTCGTATCACTAGCATCCGTATTCATTGCCAACCAGGCGGTTACTCCAATGGCTAAGCTTCCAGAATCATTCCCAATAGGCGATAGAGACAACCTAACAGTCGAACTACTCCTCGAAATCATTGAGGATATTTACCGCGAATTAGCCGTTGCTATCAATAAAAAACCTGATATCATCGAGAGAACAACTGACGGACAAACCTCCGATACTTTTCTGTCCAACGGTGACGTAAACATTAATACCAGCACTCTCAAAGTCGAGATGCTGACCAGGCATACGAACCCAACAACCGTCGTCTGGAGTCAACTCAGCTAAGGAGAATTTTATGGACCCTTTCACAGGAGCATTAATTGGTGCTGGCGTAAATGCTGGAGCCTCTGCTCTTTCCTCTTTGTTCACACCAAAACCTAAGAAGTCTAAAACTCAGAAAATGCAAGAAATGACCATGGAAGATATCATGGCTGCGATTAATGGCCAGGGTCCATATGCGTACCTTTTCAATGTAGATGAGGAGGCTTTCCAGCGTGGCGTTGCAGATCCTGCAATGGCACGGTTTCGCAATCAAACTGCACCACAAATACAACAGGAATATATCTCTACTGGCCAACAGCGTGGAACAGGTCTAGAAGACACCCTTTCTAGGGCTGGGGTTGACCTTCATCAACAAATTAATCAGGAATACTGGAACGCCCAAAATAAAGCCAATCAGAATAAAATTAACATGCTATCAGGCTCATTGAACTGGAAAGATCCTTATGATGATCTAGGGGATAATTGGGATAAATTATTAAGTGGAACATCAGGATATCTAGAGAGTGATAAATTCGGGACCGATATTGATAAAATCCTAACCTCTTACAATAAGCCACGATCACCTCTTGATCCACAACAAGATCCGAATCTACCAAAGGGGTTTGCAGAATGACACCATTTGAACGATACCACGAAGGTATAAAGCAAAGCAGCATGAATGTAGCCAACCAATTTGGTAGAGGCCAGCAAATGGCTTCTGACACCTCATCTCTCGATCAGCTCATCGCTGAGGCTAAAAACTCAGGCGACACTAGCAAGCTCGAGCAGATTCTTGGGCGTATCCAAGACCCTCAGAAACGGGAACAGGGCGTTAGGCTCATCAAAGAGAAAATGGCTAAAGCCGATACACAAAACCAATCCATTAAAGACTATCAGAAACTAATCGATCTTGGATTTGAACCTGAGCAAGCAAAGCAATATTCCCAAATTTTGGCCAATATTCCTGTAGGCGCACAGACAGAAACTTGGAAGCAGATTTTCGATATTAAGAAGCGCATGCCTAAACAACGACCCCAGCAAGCTGCTGATGCAGATCCAAGTAAGCTTGGTTACCAAGAGCCCGCTATTGATAACTTCGAGGGAATGACTCCTTCTGAACGGATTAAAGCCCAGTCTGAGTTTCGTAAAACAAACCTACCTATTTGGGAAGAGGCGAAGAATGGCTATAAAAACGCTCAAACAGAAATTAGGGCTATAGATCAGTTAAAACGAATTGATGCCACCGACAAGCTGCCAAAAGGCTTAGAAAGACTTAATGTGAATCCTTCTTCTGGCGAACTTGTTTTTCCTGCTGCATCTAATGCTGAAACCCAACTTTACGTTAAAACTATAAACGACTTTACTACTAAGGCCAAAGAGTCTTATGGCGGAAGGGTAACAAACTTTGAATTGGCGCGGTTTATGCAGCGTTTGCCATCTCCCGCCAATACAAAGGAAGGTCGTGAATTAATCTCCAAGGCCATGGGTTCGATTGCTAAAATTAACGCTCTTCAACAAAAGACCCTTGTTGATGTTTACCGTAAATATGGTGCGCAAAATATTGATCCTATTCAGGCGGAAGAAATCGCCGAACAAAAGATGAAGCCTGAGTTGGATAAACTAATTGCTGAATACGAGGCCATTATTCCTGAACAGTCTCAAGATATTACACTCCCACCTGGTCAAATTCATGGCGAAATTAATGGAAAACCAACTTCAATCCCAGAAGAAAAAAGAGAAGAATTTATTAAAATGGGTGGTAAAATATTATGACTAGTCCACAGTCTCAGCAATATCCTGATTGGATTACTTTTTTAGGCCAGCAACCACCTGAAAATAAAGAGGTTATTGCTCCACAAGAACAATCAAATTATCCCGACTGGATTACGTTTCTCCCAGAACAACCTACATCTGCCAAAAAAGGCGAAGCCGAACCTTCCGAAGAATCATACCTTGACTTAGCTAAAAGAACTGCCAGCAGAACTACTGCACGAGTTGGTGAGACAGCCATTGGAATTCCTGCTGCTATTCGTGATACTGCTCAAATGGGTACCGAATTCGTTGCTGATCAAGTTAGAAAACTTTTTGGTAAAGAGCCATTAACTGACGAGCAAAAGCAACAAGCCAGAGAAAGGGCAAGTAGTGGTGGTTCGTTAGCAAGCCTTGCTGTATCTGCGTTGCCCTCTTCTCAAGATGTTCGCCAGAGTGTAACACAAAAACTTACTGGTGATTACCTGGAGCCTCAAGGCGAAGCTGAAGAATTTATGGATGAGGTTACGCAAGATTTAACCGCTCTTTCCGTTGGGGGTGCTGGTAGCTTCCTGCGTAAATTAGGAACTTCAGTTGCTGCTAATGCTGGCAAAGAGACAGCTAAGGCATTAAATGTTGGCGAAGGTGGCCAGGCAGCCACTAAAATTGGTGTTCTAATGCTAGGTGGATGGGCAGGTCAACGATCGCCAAAGGAAATGACTGCTGAGCTATACAAGGATGCCTATAAAGCAATCCCAAAAGATGCTAAGTATAATGCTTCTACACTAGCGAATGATTTAAAAGAATTCCGTAAAGATATTATGGTAGGTGGTTCAACGCCCGCTAAAAACCCAACCATTAACAGTATGAAACAGCTAGAAAACAAGATTCGCGCGGGCAATGGGAAGATCGAGGTTGTGGAGTTGCCTGGATTTAGAAATGCAGTCAATGAAATTCGTTTTGGAACAGACCGACTAAGTCCCGCTGCACAAAACTGGCTAAATAAGTACGATTTTATACTCAATAAGCATTTAGACAATTACGGAGCATCTAATCCAGCATTCTTAAAGAACTATCGAGATGCTAATTTAGGGTTTAGTGGCCTAAAACAAAGCAATAAGATCGCTAATTTTATTAGCAGAAAAGTTCCAGTAGGTGACATTGACGCAAGAACCGCCACTATTCTTATGCATGCTTCGCCAGGTGCCATGAAATCTGCTGGTATTGCCATCCCAGTTGCATTGAGCTACCAAATGCTACATAGAATGACGATGAATCCAGTTCTTAGAAGACATTATTTAGATGTTCTTAAGGCTGCTGGCAAGGAAAATGCTGTTGCAACCTCACGAGCACTTCAAGAGCTTGATAAAACAGTAAGAGAAGAGCCGTAAGACTACTCGCAAAAAACAACATATGCAATTATTGCTATGCCAATCCAATAAAACATACATAATTTCCTAATTACAGATGGTTAATATCTATATAGTCGTCATCTTTTCTTGGCCTTTCAAAATATATAATTGCTAAAAAGCCCGCTATAATCCAAAACAGATGCATTTGTTGTCTCCATGTTCTTAATCAAAATTAGTTATACCATTTATATTCTCTTGTTTTAGCACCACCGAAGAGAAATCCCTTCAGAAACAAGGCTCCAAAAACCGCAATAAGTTGAATCATTTTATGCCCCACGTTTGCTCATTTGATCTAATTCTAACACAAAGAACATTTAAATAAAATAAGACAAATTGTTTTAAATAATGTTCCTTCTGTTCTCAACTACCTTTTTGTGCTTCAAGTAAGCATCGCTTGCAACTGCTGAGCCAATGACTTCTATTTTAGCTACAGCAGCACAAACATACCGAAAACAATCTGCGCAGTGATCGTGTTTATCTGCATGAGGTTCGTCGATATAGCGCCCCTGAGGCTCTGACCACTTCTTACGGTACTTTCCCAGGTGGTCTAGAAGAGGCTTAACTCTACCAAGAGCAAACACACAGCGCTCAAACTTGACTTTAGCGTGAGAAATGCCATTATTGATGTCACTACGCTCAAGCACTGTTATTCTTGTACCCGTTCCAGCGAATAAGCGTCTAAAGTCCCTCTCGAAAGTATTATCGACCTGTATCGGGCCTCTCTTCGTAGAATCGTGCGGAAGGAAGATGGTATGATAGAGATACTTCTTGTCTTGCAGCATGAAGCGAGCATAGTGCTCCGTACCTTTATTGTTATCTTCGTAGTAGTCTATGATTCTTATCTCGCCGTGTGCTACTTGAAAGAAAATGAGAACTGTTAAATCATTCACCCCGATATCCATTGCTACGTAAACAGGCAATAAGGCATCGTACAAGCTAGTATGCAGACACCTATTTGAGTTGTAAGCTTTCTCTATCAGCTCAGCGTAGTAGTAAGCGTCGGATGAGCTTAGGAATGCCTCAGATACGCTACTGGGATACTCTTGACGTACCTTCTCGCCAAGAATCGATCTTTGATGTGCGTACCAGTACCTTTGTTCCTGATCGATCTTGATGCTCTGCTCTTTCTCTAACTTATTGAAGTAATCCGTTAGCTCGATGCTATACGTAACTTTCTGCTGCATACGATACTCTGGCGCCTGATCCATCCAGGGGAAAAAGAATAGTTTATAGTCTAGCTCATTTAGCTCTGCATTCCCTCTAGCAGCTGCACTATTGACCATGTCCGAAAAAAAACCTTCGTTTCCCTCACCGGTGGATTCAATAACTACACGCCCTTCTTTCGAAACGGCTTGTAGGGTGCCTGTAACCACTTCCTCTGCTTTCTGTGGGCTTCTAGCGCACGTCTTACCGAACTCTGATACAAGAACAGATTGATAAGAACCGCCTCTCAAACTAGTGTCGACTCGAAGATAACTGCCATTAGCGAAAGTTATCTCTCTGGCGGATTGTGTTTGGATGCCTACAAGTGGCTTTAAAGATGAATGAATCGTTTCTAAAGCATGCCCAATTATTCGCTTATAGATATGCTGTGCATGCTCTAGCGAATAACTAACAATGCCCCCAGCGTAGTGCGGATTGAAAAGAACATCATCAAGGAGATCTAAGACAGCAAAAGTTGAATTATGTGATATATAACCTTCTGCTATGAAAGTTTTAGTTGAAGTTTGCAAGTCTATAACTTCCCTATCTCCAACAGATTCTATAGATATAATAGTTGAATATACTCCCGACTTAATTTGAGGTACTTTCTTACCCACCCACCAATCTCGAGTTAAAAACCGAGTTGGCCTAGTGACTCCTATCAACTTTATTATTTCATCCGCACGACTCAACACCAATTTGTTAACTGGTTTCTTTCCAAATTTTGACGGTCGTTCTGCTTTGTCTATTTCTATTCGATAATTATATTTATTTGATTCAAAGTATTGTTTTGCTCTGTCGTAAACTGCTCCTTCTATTTGACTTATATTTATACTTCCACCAAGTCGACTATTTTTAGCTAAACTTCCTTCCCCATCCAACATTCCCCCCATCCAACCGTCTTCGAAGCCTCCAATTACCCATGTATCTACTACGATTCGCCTTATTCTAAACCCAACCTGTATGCGCTCCTTGCCAATGCCATCAATGCTTCTCCAATGATAGTCAGTCATTGAATGCCTACACAGCCATCGATGTTCACCCGTGCAAATCAATGATTTCCCATTATCAAATGTGATACGATAACATTTTCCTGACCTCTTTACGACCTTTTGTACTAAAGTCTTTCTTAACTTTCTTCCACTGCCTTGGCACCGAGGATTTTCATCAACACCTACGAGCTCATCGCCAACAGAAATATCACCTATTTTTTCCCAAGTAAAATCTGATTTTAAAACTAATGTGGATGGATCTAAGCACATCCCAAGTTGCCGGGCTTTCAATATCAGCTTCCTCTTGTGGGGGTCTTCAGCAACGATTTTCTGCACTGAGTTCAATCGAAATGGAATCGAATTTCCCGTCTTGTCTACGATGCGATACAAATTATTCAATCGCCAAATTTTATCAGAAAAAGGGTTCAGGGTCACTTCTGAGACAGATCTCCATCTTTTGCTTTTTGCGCTAGCTTGTCTAAAGTCTCCGCTTGAGCTGCGATTTCTTTTTGTTTTAGCTTGCTAGCAAATTCCATATCACCGCGCTCAGACCTCTTTAGAAGATAGTCAAAATTAGTTATATCTCGCAAAGCCATGCGCTCATTATACGTTGCGCTATTAAGCCTTTCCCTCACTTTATAGTTGAGAAAGTCTTTTGCTAAATCGAGTGCCCCCGAAAATTTAACGTTTGCGTGGGGGAATTCTTCGAGTCTTTTTGTTGAATATCCTCTATCAAACGCGAACTTTGACAAGTACATATTTGATTCTACTTGAACCCACTCGAGTAGTGCATCTGCTTCTTTTTCAATAAATTCCTGAGTATATATTTGCGGTCTACCTGCGACCATAGCTTTTACCCCTTTTTCTATCTATAGTTAAAGCGTCATGATACATAATAGCGAAAAGTTTAACAATGGATTTAGTTGTATGTTTTCTATCAACTCTTTCTTTTCATATGTTTGAGTGCAAAAGTGCTTGTGTGCAAAAGTGCATGTGTGCTATAGTGTAGTGTATCAAGAGCAGAAAAAGCGTAAGCGAGCGGAGTCGAGATACTGACGAAGAAGTTGCGTGATGGCTGAGAGTAGGCGAATGATGAGATAAAAAAACGAACATGGAGAAAAGAAATGGGGGAATTTAAACGCAAATACAAAAAGGGGAAGCGATGCAACCAAAAAAAACGAAGGGCTACGACAAGACAGAGGTTAGAGGAAACTTAACGGTACGAATTCCGATTAAACATCTGCAGTATTTGAGGAAGCTGGGATACAAGATGAGTTTAGAGGAGAGCCGTACTGTTGGGCTAAATCTTTTAGTGCTGCGTGCGTTGGACAAAGTCTACCCGCTACCAGGGGCTCAAATGGAGATGAACTTTGAAGGAGAGAAGGAATGATAAATAATGAACCGAAGTTTAAGAAAATATGTCAATTGATCTCAGGTTTTGAACTGACTGAGGCTGAGAAAGTTTGGCCTCTGAGTAGCTATCATACGATGATCGAATTTTATGAGGACATGATTCGACTAAATCCATGCTGGACAACGATAGAAGAAAGTCGTGGTCATATAAATGTTTATGAGTCCCGTCTAAAATATTGGACTACTGCAACTGAGGCATATGACGAAAAAAAAGAAGCCGAATTTATTTTAAAATATGGTGAAGCATGTAAGAACAGCTGTAGAAAAAAGCGAGGAAGGCGATGATTATATATGTGTATTATCCTTATGAAGACGGGGATGGTTTTCCGGAGCTAGCTATTGACACGGATGATCTTACGCTAGATGATACAAAAAGTATTTTATGGCATGATTATTTACTCGAAGATGCTGACGGTTTGGATGATATGGGCTCTTTATCGATAGAAGAAGCGTATGAAATCGCCAGAACAAGGAGCAAAAAAATGATGATACTTAATGAACCGAAATTTAAGAAGGAGTGTGAAAAATGAAAATTAAAACAGAGTATGAATCGGTTGTGTACACCAAAAACAAATGGATGGGTATAAAATGCTAACGCTTGAAGAACATTTCGACAAACTGAGTGATATAGAAAGAAAATTACGATTCGAACCGACAGGAGAGCTATACGCCTTGGCTGATTTTCATAGAAAAACATGGGCTCGATTGTCAGATGAAAGAAAAATCGAACTATCAAATAACCCAATTTACAAAGGAGAAGGGGAATGAACTTTGAAGGAGAGAAGGAATGATAATTAAAACTGCTTATGAGCTTATTAACGTCAATCAACTGGTGAGTTTTTGGTTTGATGTTGATCATAGCAACAAAGAAATTCAATTACGTATTATCCTCCCAATTGGAGTCGGCCATACACGATATTTTGTAGGGAATTACCCAGAAGATGCCTATGGGGAAGATATAGCGAAGGAGCTTTTGGAAGACTTATTTACGTGTAGGTGCGAATGGTATGACGCACCTCGCGCCCTGGAGATGATACTTAATGAACCGAAATTTAAGAAGGAGTGTGAAAAATGATTATTAAAACGGAATACGAATTTGTGAACACTGATCAGCTAATTAGCTTTTGGTTTGTTGTTGATTACAACTTAAGACAGATTCAGTTGCGTGGGATACCGGCAAACAGCTCTATTTATACTCTTTATTCGGTGGGTCAATATCAGGAAGATACCTGTGGCGACAAACTAGCAGAAGAGATTAACGAGTGTTTATTCGAATGCAAAAGTTCTTGGTTTGACGCTTGTCACGCACTGGAGAATGCGGTAGGTCGACTTAGGTTTTAGCAATGGTCATTGGGTTGATCTTTGGGTTTTTCGTGTTGTTTATCTATTAAAAGATCCCCCCGAACCCTTATCCCACTCACATGGAGGGAAGTAGAGATGAGCACCCAGTGGGGCGGGTGCGGGCGCGGGGGGAAGAATGTTATGTTATCTGCTTTGCACTTTGCACATGGGGTGAGCTTCGCATACGCTTAGGATTTCTTTAGCAGCTGCTAACAAGACATCGTAGCTATCCTGTTCATTTGGTGGATTCATTTGTTTGAATTTCTCAGGGTATTCGGTGAGTAACCTTATTCCTCTCTTAAGATATGGAATAAGGTGTCTACAACGCTTGATATGAGTTTTTTCCTGAGTCCATAAATATTCCAGGTCCGCATTGAAGGCCATACGATACAGATTGCCCGTTAAGTTTTTTTCTAAAATAGTATTGCCATACCTAGTTATATAAAAAGTTTTGCTCATAACGCCATGGCTCCATCAAATAGTGACAGGTCTTGTACTTTCGTCTTTAGTTCTTGTATAGCTGCGTTGAAGTGGAGCGTTGTTGAGTACGTGCGTGCTCCATCCTTCAGGTGGCTGGCGAGTGTTGCGTTGAGATACATGGTGACATGGCGAGATAGTTCTTTATGTACGTAGCCGACAATTGAGTCATCGTTATCGTAGAGGAGCTTTACTTCTTCGATGATAGCATGAGACTCGCTATGTGAGTAAAACACGAAGTGCTTGCAAGCGCTTGTGTTTACGAACCAGTTCTCTGAGTGCACGATCATTCTGTGTCCTTTTTTTGATCTTCCAGCGCGCCTACTCTCTTTTTAAGCTCTTCGATATCGTTACGCATTTGAGTTAGATTAAAAGGCTCACTTTTTCGGTCGGCATACGACCTGTGTTTGATCTTGTATTCGCAATCGGGAGGGCAACACCCTATCGTAAATTGATCAGGATGCAAAAATTGCACGTCTTCGGTGCATTGGAATTCCGTTGAAATGTCTCTCAGTTTCCTATAGTCCCATGTTTCTTCACTCATTTACTAACTCCTCCAATATTTTTTTTATCTCTCGACAGTGTCTAATAAGTCCTCGAACCACACCAATGAGTCTACGGAAATTATGCCACTTTCTCGAGATGGCATTTCGTAAGAAGAGAGATGTTTTACAAAATCATCAATGTTTTCTTGCGTTATTGTTGTTGGAGTGGGTGAATCAGTATCGCTCATAGCCAATTTCCTGTTATAAATTTAATCACTTTTTTCACGTTCTTTTGCTTGTTCATATGCCCACCTAACGTGTTTATTTGTTTCAATGTCTTCTTCGATTTTTGTTATTTGATCCTTGTAATAATCAATAATATTTTCTGGTTCAAAAATTATATTTGATAAAAAATCAGTAATATTGTCGAACAGATTCTCAAAGCTATCACTTGTAAAGTTTTTATTTATTTCTAAGGTAGATAGTTTATTCTTACATGTCCACTTGTATTTAAAAGAATATTCCTCGTTCATTCGTCGCTCTCCATGTTCATGATAACTTTTATTTCATCCCAGGCGTGATCTGGGATTTTTTCGTGTTCATTCTCCCAAAAAGAGATCTGGGAAAGCCCCCCTGGCAAGCCCGCTTTTCTGAGGAAGTGGAGCAGTGTTGACTGAGTCCATTTCTTTTGTAAACGTTTAATTTTAAGTAGTTTCCCACGTGAAATTTCTGCATCTTTTGTCATTATTTTACCATTTTTCTAGATTACTTGCTATGATTTTTATCTCAGTTCTTGGGATTTCGGCGTATTTTTTTTCGGCAGTGATTTTGTAGATTTGGCGGTCGTCTATGAAAACTATGCCCGTCAACACATCCGCCACAAATTTGAGCAGATTGTCTAGGTCGGGCTTTGAGAAATGAAAGGCTGCCTTTAAGGCGTGTTCCTTGCGTTTTTTTGACCAAGATGCAGGAATAGGCATGTTGAAGACGATCATTAATTCTATCGGTGTTTCTATCGGTTTATGAGGCCACTGGGATTGGACGATTAATCTGATAGCATCGGATTCTTTCTTTCCTGGGTCGTAGACTGAAACAAAGTTGCCTCGTTTGGCGAATTTTGGTCTTTTTTTAGCGAGAGGTTCGCCTGGAATTGTGATCTCGAACATTTTTCCCCGACGTAGATGAACTGTAGATCTCCCTCAACTTTTACTATGTCAAAGTGATGCAGATTCTCTTTTAGCAGATTTTCTAAAAATAAGTCCACAAATCTTAGGTTATTTTCTAATAAGGTCATAAATTGATTTCCCTGACGCGTCGACCTCGGCTTCTATTTTGCGAGTCCGTGAGATGATCATGCCAAGCAGTTCTTTTTGCTCGATAGTATCCGCATTATCTAGCAGAGTCCTTGCCTCTGTGCGTATTCGCTCTAGTTGTTCTAGTATGTACCAATCGCTTGATCTCATCTGTCCCTCTTTCTAAAAAAAGTGTCTACTAATATTAGCATAAAGGAGGTAAGGAGAAGGCCATGCAGGAATCCCATCAGTACCAGAGACCAGGCGTCTACTTCAAACGTTATCATCGTTGTCCCTCAGCGCATTAACTGTTGAAACAAAAATTTGTGCTTTATGTTTTTGTTCCTTTGATAGCTTATCCCACGGTAAAATGCAAGGGTGAGTTTTCAAAACAAGAAGATGTTCTTTCCCGTATTGCCAACCCTCGTCCTTTTTTTCTTTACACCAAAACTCGTGCCACTGTTGTGGGGTACAGTCCGTCTTACTTAAAACGAATTTTACCCCATCGCAAACGTTTCTCTTAGCCCATGCAGGCGCTAGTTCCCAGTCGATCTGTACGGAATTGTCGTACATTTTGGAATAAGCACGGTTAACTTCGTAACAAATGGCGGCGATATCCTCAATTCTCATTTAAAAGGGCACTCCTTGCGATTGTTCTGGTTCATCCATGTTTGGGTAGCCTGAATCGTGATCGTTGACTGGTGGCTGTATTAGGGGCCTTAATTGCTCCATGCACTGATTCAAAAATTTCTTTTCAAAGTCTTTGTTCATGAAAGAAAAGTATGGCTCCCAGCGGTCTTTGATCTTAAAAGTCGGGAACGCACAATACAAGTGCCCTGCTTTTGACTTGCAGACCTTCAGGTAAAATGCTGCTTTTCCGCCCATCTCTACCGCACAATATCCCAGCTGATATTCTCCGTATGGCATCTCATGCCAACCAATTACTCTGCTATCTATCATCGTGCCCCCGACATTGCTAGCCTTTCTTTTCTTTCCTCTTCTTCTTTTCTTATTTTATCCATGATTTTTTTTGCCCCTCTTGTGTTGATTTTTATGCAATTGTTCTCTAAACAGCCCCATTGCCATTCAGTAGCCGATTGTTTCGGGTCGTGCAAACATGTATACCCTCTGCTACTTCCGCACATTGGGCATTTCATGTTTTCAGAAAGCGTCAACTGAATTCTTTGTTGAACGCCGTTGTTCCATACCCACACTACGCCTCTACCTGGTAAATTTTTAAAAATGTCATCAATTACAAATTTGATTTCTTTAGCCATTGTCATGTTCCTTTAGCCTGGTGCTTTTTTCATCAAGCCTTTTGATAAGATTTTTTTTAACATGTTCTCCGATTAGGTCAGATATGGCTTCGTTGAATTTTTTTTTGTTAAGAGTGGCTAACACTTTGAAATTCTCCATCAATTCCTCGTTTAATAAAAAATTATAGTTCTTCATTTTCCTTCGTTCCTCCAGTCTGGCCATGTTTCGGTTGATACAACGGTTCCCTCTGCTGCAAATATTCGACTTGCAGTTCTGTCACCGAACATTGATTTTATTTCTGTAGGGCTGTAATTGGACACAATAAGCGTTGGCGTTTCATTTCTGTACAGAGTGTCAACAAGATCGCCAATCATTTCCTTGCGCCAGTCTGAAGACCCCAAGCCCGCGGATCCAAGGTCGTCGTAAATTACCGCACCAGTATCTACTAGATTTTTAATATGCTCGCTGCTGTCCCACTTTCTTTCCCAACCACTTTTTATTCGTGAATAGAAGTCGTCTTCGCTGAAAT
>ERZ1292632.1571-Hain-H43-01um-R2-1571-length-21785-cov-6_pt1 | contig 21785 bp, 21 predicted proteins | sample MGYA00564407_ERZ1292632 | MGnify/ENA primary metagenome ERZ1292632 (study PRJEB36523, sample SAMEA6512637) | groundwater metagenome | collected 2019-01-08 | study: AquaDiva: Metagenomics assemblies of 32 groundwater samples | reverse complement strand
TGCCTGTCCACCATCGCCGCTCAAACCCTGACCGTCAACGAGCCCAACGTGGCCCGCCAACCCCTGCCCTACGTGTGGGGGCCTGACGCCCAGGGCTCACTGTTCGCATGTGGTGACCCGTACCGGCCCGGCACCATCTACACCTCCAAGCCGTACAACCCCGACTCGGCCCCTGACCGCAACAACGTTGAACTCACCACACCAAGTGAGCCACTACTCGGTGGCGAGATCCTGGCCGGCGTCTCCCTGGTTGCCTCGTCTCAGCGGTGGTGGGCTCTGTACCCCTCGTTCAACATCGCGGGTGTGGCAGCCGGCGCCGAGCGCCTCATCACCCGCGCGGGCCAGCAGTACGCCCCAATCGAGCGCCAGGTGGGCCGTGGTCTAGCCGCCCCTTACGCCCATTGCACGGACGGCCAACTCGTCTACTTCGTGGCGCGCGACGGTATCTGGGCCACCGACGGCAGTGCGGGCCGCTCCTTGACCGACGACTCCTTGTACCCCCTGTTCCCGCACGAAGGGGTTACGGGCCGCAACCACACCTACGGCGACCTCACGATAATCGCCCCCGACTACGCCCGTGCGGCCCTATTCCGTCTCACCCACCACAACGGCTTCCTGTACTTCGTGTACCAGGGCACGGACGGCATCGACCACATCTTGGTGTACGACATCAAGTTCAAGGCGTGGTCTTACGATATCACCGCGCACCAGATCACCTGCTTTTACAGCGTGGAGCAGCCCCCCAGCGCGGGCTTGGGCGTGGGCACGTTGCACCCGTCGCTACTCCTCGGGGACGTACTGGGCAACGTGTGGCGTCAGACCGACTACAGCAACGACGACGCCACCCCCATCACGTGCAACTTCTTGACGCACGAGTATGACGGGGATGATCCACGACGCGACTACGTGTGGAACGACATAATCCTGGACTCCACGCGATCCTCCCTCATGTCGGTCTACACATTGTCCAACGGGCAGCAGATCACGGGGCACTCGCAAATCGACGCCCGCACCACCGAGGTCCGCGACCAGGCCGTGATCCGCGTGGGCGTGACCACCAAGTTCATAGGACTCCGCATCGACTGGTCGGACGACTTCAACGTCGTAACCTTCCCTACCACCTTATGGCACTGGCAGCCCCAGGGGGAGATCCTCCCCTTGCACATCCTAACCTGGACCCCCGAGGCAACCGGCTTTGGCCTGCCCGGCTTCAAGCACATGTACCGCTGCATCCTGGCCTACCGTGCCCACGCCCCGGTCACCGTCATCATCCAGTCGTACGACGGCACCTCGCCCGACACGTTCACCATGCCCACCACGGGCGGGGCGTACCAGAAAGTCCTGTTCCCCCTCACGTACAACAAGGGGATGCTGTACTCCATCTGCGCGTTCTCGGATCGGTTGTGGCGGTTGTACTTGGACGAGTGCGAGTTCCACGTGGGCGCGTGGGGTAGGCAGGACGAGTACACCGTGTTCCGCGACTGGAGTGCAACCCCACAAGAGCCCAAAGCACAGGGGTTGAGCTAATGCCCACCATCGCACCTGGCGTCTCATACCCTACTATTCGCGGTTTGATCCCCGACCGTGTGGACGACGCCATACGCAACGCCTACGACAACATCTTCTACCTGCGCGGCCTCGTCCTGGACCTGCAAGCCCAAGTCACCCAGCTCAAGTCCCGCCTGGCCCAATCCGAAGCCCGCACCGCTAGGCTCTAGCTCATGGGCATCTCCCTCACTCACCACCTAGATATCCTCGACGAGGGGTGGACCGACCGCATCGGTGTCACCGGCTACGGCGTCGAAGCCTACATCCCGCGCTTGGGGTTCTTCTTCAACCCGGACGATTACGAGGCCGCCTCATCCGCCTACTACCCCGAAGTCTGCGCGGACAACCCCACCGCCTCCGCTATCCCCGTCACCGTCGTCCGTGTAGACACCAATACCGTACACGGCACCGTGAACGTAGTCGCGGGCGCTTCCAACGGCTTGCTCGTCCGTGGCCCCACCTCCATCTCCTGGGACCCCGGCACGCACGAGTACGCCTTCATGATCGGCCCGGGCGCCGCCAATGTCGAGTTCTTCTTGTATACCGGGCGCATCGTCTGTAACCACGTCAATCTCACGCGCGGCAAGTTCTGGTCCCCCCTGGTGAATTACACCGAGAGCGACTGTGACGGGGTAGTCAACCAGATCGACCTGCTTGCCGGCGGCCCCGGCGTACTACAGTTCCCCGCGTGGTCCGGCATCTGGGCTCTGGACAACCTGGAGCACATCGCCGCCTCCCGCTCGTGGGGGGTGGAGTCCAACGTCGGCAAGTCCGGCTTCTTCTCGAGCTACAAGTGGGGGTTGTACAACGTCACCCGTAGTGCTTGGGTGGACGCCTCCACCTTCACGAGCGCCATCGGGCTTACCGCCCTCACCGCCTTGAAGCAGTTCGCCTCCGACTCGAACTGGGTCAACGGCGAGGAGTACCGCTGGGCTTGGGAAGATGTGTTCTCGACCGGCGCTCCCAAGATGTACGGCGCGCGGTTATACACCTACCTGACCGATATCGAGAAGGTCACGGCTCGTTACCGCGTGTCGAAGGGCGGTGGGGCCAACATCCAGTCCACCGAGTTCACTTCCCGTGTGCGGTTCGAGTCCTCGGCCGATCTCAATGCAGTCCGTTGCCACGCCGCCGGTTTTGCAAGTTCCGGAGCAGCCGGGACCGTGGACGTGATCGACGCAGGCACGGCCGACTCAGGCAGTGCCGGTAGCGCCGTGGCCGCCGCCCAGATCACCCTCACCGACGACCAAGCTACGTACATCTCCCCGGTGTGGTCCCCTACGGATGGGAACCGTTACATCTCGGCAACCAACCCGGTCCCCAGTGGGTCGTCTGTACATCTGGACTGGCACCTCGTCGTTCACACCTACCTCGCCGCCGCAGCCGCTGAGGAGTGCAGCTACTTCCCGTTCGAGCCATCACCCGGCGCCACCACGGACTTACCCTAATGGCTATCGCACGAGTCCAGACAGCCAAAGCAGGGATAGGCGGAGGCAGTGCCAGTTCCTTCGTCTCATCCCCCGCCATCGCCACCACGACGGGCAACCTACTGCTTCTGTTCATTCGCCGCACCGGCCCCCCGCAAACCGCCATCACGTCCATCACGGACACGGCTGGCAACACCTACACTCTACTCCTGACCGACCTGACCCATGACCCGGCTCTCACCATCTACTATGCCAAGAACATCACCGGCAACGCCGCCAACCAAGTAACCGTCACGCTCGCGGGCGCAGTCAGCTATACGTGGATCTACGTCATCGAGTACAGCGGCGCCTCCATCAACTCCCCCATCGACACGAGCGGTAGCAACCCAGTCAACTCCGGCGCCACCGACCTCACCTCCACTTCCGTCACGACGGCTCACGCGGACTGCATGTTGGTGCTGGCGGCGTCGGTGAACACCACCTCCACCTTCACTGCCGGTACCGATTTTACCCTGATCGACGGTAGTGTCGGCGGCGGTGGGGAGAACTTCGGTGGTATCGAGCAGTACCTCATCTCGGGCACGTTATCCGGCTACACCGCGCACATCACATCCAGCGTAGGCAACACCCAGTGGACCACAGCATGGGTGGCGCTGACCTCTACCGGCCCATCAACCTCCCCAAGTGCGTCCATATCCCCAAGCGCCTCGGCCAGTGCGTCAGTCAGCCCCAGTGCGTCATTCAGCCCGAGCGGCTCCCTCTCGCCCAGCGCGAGTGCAAGTGCGAGCGCGTCCCCCAGTGCGAGTGTATCCCCCAGCTTGAGTCCCAGTGCCAGCGCGTCCCCATCGGCATCCATATCAGCATCCCCATCCCCCAGCCCGAGCGGCTCACCATCACTCAGCCCAAGCGCAAGTATCAGCCCCAGCCTATCCCCGAGCGTATCGCCCAGCGCCTCCCTCAGCGCGTCGGTCAGCCCGTCAGCCTCCTCCTCCCTCAGCCCCAGTCTCAGCCCAAGCACGTCCCCGTCCGCGTCCGGTTCACCCTCGGCCTCCCCCAGCCCCAGTGCGGCGGACAAGTACTGTTATGATCCCTTTGCACCCTCATTCGGAGACGAACCATAATGGCCATCCAAACAACCCGCTGGTCACCTGATACCTGCCAATGCGTGATCGAGTACACTTGGGACGACACCGTGCCAGAGGATTCCCGTGTCCACTCACTTGGCGCTTACCGTACCAAGTGCTCGTTGCACACCGCGCTCTCTGACTCATCGGCTTACACCGAAGTTGCCGAGCAGAATCCGCGTAAGAACAAGATCATTGAGAGAGCACGCGTGCAGTTCCCACGGCTCTTTGGTACGAATGGTAATTTCCTGGGCACTTGGTCGTTCGATTCTAATCGTGTGTTGCACGTTATCGTCACTGGCTTACTAACAACAAACCAGATCTCCAACATCCAATCTTGGTGCGATACTAACCTCGGCGTTGGCAAGGTCATAATCTCGTGAAAACTATCACCCCGGCGCTAGACGCCGCCTTTAGCAACCTAGCCAGTTTGACACAGTACTATCCGTTTTTTGGCGCCGCTCTTGTGTCCGCGACTGAAGCGGTACGGTCCATACCTGTCCGTACTAATGGCGTCTTCTCAAAGCTGTGGACCAGTGTTATTACCAATGACCGTGGGGCGTCCACGCTCCGTTTCCGCAAAGATACCGGAGGCGGTCCGGCTGATGGCAACCAAGTCCTTTCAATAGGCGCGTCCACTACAGGAGAATTTCAGGACAACTCCAACAGCGATTCTGTCTCGTCCGGAGATAGGGTCAATGCCAAACTGGTAACTGGGGCTGGCGGGACTACTTTCACTTGGATTGGACCCAACATCGTTTATGACGCTACCGGAGTCCAGTCACAGAACCGTGTGTCCAACACAGGGGACCAAGGGACACCGACTGCATCAACGACATACTATTATGGCATTGGCGGGGTGTCGAATGGTCTAGTTACGGTTGAGGCCAGGACCAAGCAGGTTGTTCGTACTGATGTCACGCTGAAGAACCTAGCTATATATCTAGTCACCAACGGGCGTTCGACTGACACGACGGTGGGCTCTCGTGTCAATACTGCCAATGGCAATCTCGTCGCATCTATCGCAGGTGGGGCTACTGGGCTGTTTGAGGACACGTCCAATAGCGATTCGGTCTCATCCGGTCAGCCGATTAACCTGTACATCACGATGGGCACCGGCACAGGTGCCTTCACCAACTTCTCCTTAGGCTATGAGATCCTTGCCAACGACGGCACTTTTATACTTTGGTCAGGTAATCAGTCTGGACCGACTGTAAACGCGGCGGTTACGACCTACAATCCGGTTGCCGGCAGATTAGCCGTCAACACGACCGAAAACAACATCAGATGCCTTGCGTCAGCCGCATTCACCGCCACCCGACTGATGGCTTTTGTCCTTAGTAACTCAGTCACAGCCACGTCTACCATAAATTTTCGGCGTGGAACCAGCAACGACCTGACCGTTTCAATCAGCTCGTCGTCTACAGGACTGTTTGAGGACACGACCAATTCCTCATCAGTGGCTGCGACTGACTATATTAACTACCAGATCATCACCGGGGCTACAGGCACGAGTCTTAGGCTCATGTTCCTCTCGGTACATGGGCAAGCTGCCGGTAGTGCCAGTGCAAGTCCCAGCGCGAGTGCGAGTGCATCGGCTAGTCCAAGCGCCTCCCTGTCCCCTTCAGCTTCTGTATCTGCATCCCTGTCCCCTTCGGCAAGCATCTCCCCCAGTGCTTCCTTGTCACCGAGCACGAGTGAATCTCCGTCTCTCTCCCCCAGCGCCAGCCTTAGCCCCAGTGCCAGCCTCAGCCCATCCCTATCCCCAAGTGCAAGTGTCAGCCCATCGGCATCTATCTCCCCTTCAGCATCCGAGTCTCCGTCGGTCTCACCATCCGCCTCCGTCTCCCCATCCGCGTCGGAGTCACCTTCCCTCTCCCCTTCTGCCTCTGTAAGTCCTAGCGCATCGCTTAGTCCCAGTGCCAGTATCTCTGCATCCGTGTCTCCCAGCGCATCGCTCTCCCCCAGCGCATCCGTCAGTCTTAGCCTATCTCCGTCCGCGTCAGTGTCGCCATCCGCATCTGCCTCCCTCTCCCTGAGCCCGAGCGCGTCCGAGTCGCCATCTCTGTCTCCGTCCGCATCTGTCAGCCCTAGTGCCAGTGCGAGCCTGAGCCTAAGCCCCAGCGCAAGCGCCTCTCCGTCCGCAAGCGAGTCGCCATCACTCTCTCCCAGCGCATCGCTTAGTCCCAGTGCATCGGCCTCGGCGTCCGCAAGTCCCAGCGCGAGCCTGTCCCCATCGTCATCTATCTCCGCTTCCGTCTCGCCGTCCGCCTCCGTCTCCCCAAGCGCGGTATCGAGCCCGAGTGCCAGCATCAGTCCGTCGACGTCCGTATCGCCCAGTGCAAGCGCATCCCTTTCCCTCTCCCCCAGCGCCTCTCTCAGTCCTAGCGCATCCGTAAGCCCGAGCCTGTCCCCCTCGGCATCACTCAGCCCGTCAGCTAGCGCCTCCCCTAGCCTCAGCCCGAGCGCAAGTCTCTCCCCGAGTGCCAGTGCTTCCCCGAGTTTAAGCCCTAGCGCGTCACTGTCCCCCTCAGCATCCGTATCCCCGTCCCTATCCCCAAGCGCAAGTCTCTCCCCCAGCGTCTCCCCCTCCGCCTCCCTGTCCCCCTCAGCTTCCGGGAGCCCGTCCCTATCCCCGTCCGCCTCCCTATCCCCAAGCGCATCCGCAAGCCTGAGCGCCAGCCCCAGCGCAAGTGTCTCCCCCAGCGCGAGCGCGTCCGCCACGGTCAGCCCAAGCGCGTCCGTCTCTCCATCGGCATCGGCATCGCCATCACTGTCCCCATCCGCTTCCGTCTCCCCGAGCGCGAGCTTGAGCGCAAGTGTCTCGCCCAGCGCCTCTATCTCTCCCTCGGCATCCCTATCCCCGTCCGCCTCCATCTCGGCTAGCATCAGCGCCAGTGTCAGTCCTTCCGCCCCCCCGCCCCTCCCCGTCCCGACCCCGTACCACACCCACTCCACCAAAACCATCCTCGTCCCCGTTCAGACCGACTACCACGTCCCCACGACCAAACCCTAATGCTTGACATGGTATGGGGGGGTTGTGCTACTGTATCCCCGCCATGACAGTAGTCCCCGGCCGCACCTCCATCCTGATCCCCTCCCGCAACGAACGCTACCTGCCCAACACGGTACGCGACCTACTCGCACGGAGTTCCGGTGATGTTGAAATCATTGTCCTCCTCGACGGCTACTGGCCCGACCCACTCCCCCCGGCCGACCCTCGCGTCACCCTCATCCACCGCCCGCGCGCTACGGGGATGCGTGATGCGATCAACTCGGCGGCCCGCCTTAGTCGAGGTCAGTACTTGCTCAAGTCGGACGCGCATTGCCTATTTGGTGAGGGCTATGACACCATTCTCAAAGCAGACTGCGGGGATTCGGATGTTGTTGTGCCCCGGCGCTTCTCCCTGGATGGAGATGCTTGGGCTCCAAAACCTGACAAGCCAGCCGTTGACTACCACTTCCTATGTTGGCCCGCCCGCAACCCCGCCGAACTCGGACTGCACGGCGAGCCGTGGCGGGAACGTGCCCGCGCCCGCACCGCCCCCGAGTACGATTTAGACGAGGACATGTCCTCCCAGGGCTCGTGCTGGTTCATGCACCGCACGCACTTCACCGACCACTTGAACGGTTTGCACGAGCACGGGTACGAACACTTCGTCCAAGAATTTCAAGAAATCGGCATGAAGACTTGGCTCGGCCCATGGGGCGGCCGTTGCTTGACCAACAAGCGCACGTGGTACGCCCACTGGCACAAGGGCAAATCCGTGGGCCGTGGTTACCATATCTCTACTGCCGAGATGGTACGTGGTAGACTCTACTCGCTGGACTTCTGGATGAACGACCTATGGCCTGAGCACGAGCACGACATGGCATGGCTGGTGGACCGGTTCTGGCCCGTCCCGACGTGGCCCGACGACTGGCAAACCACATGGGCGCGTGACGGTATGGGGTGGATCGAAAGCGAACGTACCGCCCGCGCCGACCTACTCTCACAGGCTAGGCCCTCCTGAGCACGCATATGCCAACCCACCCGTTTGACATCGCACGCGCCGCACACTACCCTGCCGACGCCGCCCTCCCCATCGACTTCGGTCATAACCGCACCGAACTAGCCAAGTACTTCCGCACCCTCAACTACCGTACCGGCGTTGAAGTCGGCGTCGAGTCCGCCCTGTACTCCCGTACCCTACTAACCCACAACCCCCAACTCACCCTGTACTCCATCGACCAGTGGAAGGTGTACCCGGCGTACCGCGCGCATGTTGTCCAGTCCAAGGTGGACACCTTCTACGACAAGGCCAAGGAGCGGCTCGCACCATACGGCCCACGCTCCCGCATCATCCGGTCCTCCTCCATGGATGCCGTCCGTTCGTTCGAGCCGGAGTCTTTGGATTTCGTCTACATCGACGCCAATCACTCGTTCGATTACGTGATGCAGGACATCATCGAATGGTCCCGGCGCGTCCGTAAGGGGGGGATCGTCGCCGGCCACGACTACACCGACAAGAGGCGGTACGAGGACATACATGTGGTCCAAGCGGTAGCAGCCTACACTGCCGTCCGCAACATACGCCCGTGGTTCATCATCGGTGGGGAGAGTGAAGTGCATTCCTTCTGGTGGATGAAAACGTGGCACGACCGGGATGGGAGGTCGCGGTGACGACCGTGTGCCTCGTCTCGGCCAACCTCAATGCCTTTGACCCAATGCTCGCTCCTTGCGATCAAGACATCCCGCAGGACAACGTGGCTTTTGAGTACTACTGGTACACCGATACGAACTTCCCTCCGCGTGTCTCCTCCATGACCCCCCGCCTGCAAGCCCGCATCCCCAAGTGTTTCGCGTGGGATATGGACCCGACACGAGGCTATGACTTCTACATTTGGGTAGACTCTAGTTACGCCATGATGCACAGGGGGTCAGTACAGTGGTTCCTAGACCGTTGCAAGGGCACGATAGACATGGCCCTATTCCTGCACCCCCATCGGCATAATATCCGCGAGGAGGCCGAGTTTCTCAAGGATCGGATCGACCAAGGCGATAGGTACTTGGAGTCTAGGTACAAGGGTGAGAGGGTTGGAGGTCAACTCGCCGCCATCCCGCCCGCCTACCATGACGACACCCTATACGCCTCCACGGCCTTCATCTACCGAAACACCCCCAAGGTCCAAGCCATGCTGACCGAGTGGTGGGTCCATATCAGCCGGTTCCACTCGGTAGACCAGTTGGCCCTGCCCTACCTCGTACACAAGCACGGGTTGCAAGTCCTACGCTTGTCAGAGAACATCTACAAGTTCCCGTACCTGACCCGAACCCGCCCGAGCGAGCGCAAACGCAAGGAGTTTGAGCATGGCTAGGAGACCAGAAGCTCACGTTTCCCTATTCCAGATGCACTCCCCGAACCTCGATGAGTGCTGCATTTGTGACAAACCAGTAACCGGTAGAACTCGACATATCGAGGAGCGCCCGACCGGTGCCGGCTTCAGAATCCAGAAATGGGCGTACTGTCTGCCGTGTTGGGACCGTCACCGACAGATATGCGGTAGCCCGATTGATGCTACCCGACTCCTGTCCGCCTTGACTGATACTACTCGTTTCGGTAAGCGTACTTGAGTATGACCAACCCCACCCACACCTTGCTGTACTACACCGCAAGCCTGCTCCCGGTTGCCTTCGCCGACCGTATCCGGGCATCTCTTATCATCTCCTCACGCGGCAAGTACCCCATCGTATCCGTGTCCCAGCGCCCCCTCACCAGCCCGTTCGGGCATAATGTCTGCGTCGGCAATATCGGCTCGTCCATATTCAACTGCTACTCCCAAATCCTCAACGGCACGTGCCACATTACCACCCCGTACGTCGTCTGTTGCGAGGACGACGCCCTGTACTCCCCGGAGCACTTGGACTTCATCCCACCCCGCGACGACACGTTTTATTACAACCACTCCAGGTACTCGGTAGACCCTACCCTGTACTGGCGCCGCCCCAACCGTACCATCATGGGCATGTGCGTGTGTAGCACCGTACTATTGCGCCGCACCTTGACCGAACGCTTCTCCAAGTACCCACACTCGCGCGACTCAGTGATCCGGTACTTCGCGGAACCAGGTAAGTACGAGGCCGCCATGGGCCTCCCGGTAGTCCCACTGGAACCCTTCCGCACCACGCACGCCTCCCTGACATTCAACCACCGACCGTCACTCGGCGGTGCGCGCAAACTCCAACCCACCGACGAATCCACCTCGACCCTGCCGTACTGGGGAGATGCGAGTGTGTTGTGGGACTTGTACGCCCCGCACACCAACGCCCCCAAATGCACCCGTGACCATGACGACGGCGGGTATATAACCCGACTGGCGGTGGACTAGTGCAACCCCAAACCCGCTCCCTGAACATCGTCCGCTACCTCACCTTCGAGGTCAACAAGACCTGCGACATGGTGACTGTCCACCCCCAGTGCCCCATCGGCCACCCCGAGCGGTACAAGTTCGGCGACACGTCACAGCACCTCACCGCCGGCTCCATCTTCAAGTTCTGGCGCTGGGCGCGGGCCAGCCGCAACTTCCGTGGGATCATCTTGTGGCACTCGTACAACGAGCCCACCCTAGCCATTAGCCTGATCCGCGAGTGCATGAAGCAGATCAAGTCCGTGGACCCCTACCAGCCCTTCCACCTATTCACGAACGTCCCGCCCAACTCACGTCCCGACCTCATCCCCGAGTTCGACATCATCACCTACTCCGACTACGACCCGCACAGCCCCGACTACAGCAAGCGGGTCGGGTCCAAGCTGGACGACCGGATCTCCAACCGTACCGGAGAAGGTAAGCCCTACTCTGCCGTCAAGCCTACCGGCTGGTGCGGGCGCGGGTTCGGCTGGGAGTTGCTGATCGACTACCACGGGAACTGGAACTTGTGTTGCTCGGACTGGCGGGGTGAGGAAGCGGTCGGTAACATCCTGGTTGACTCCGACTGGAGTTCCATGCTGGCCCGTTACGAGGACAAGGCCCGCAACATCCGGTGGCACGATGAAGCCTCGTACAACGCCTTGCCCCGTCTGTGTCGCGCTTGTATGGACGTAACCCCCAACCTGCACCGTTCGGGACAGGCGCTCTAGTGGACATCCGCGTCATCACCGTTGTCCGCAACGAAGAGTACATGCTGCCCTTCTTCTTGGACCACTATGCGAGGTTTGCGTCTCGGATCTACTTACTAGACGACCACTCCACCGACCTTACCCGTGAGATCACCTGTGCCATTTCGCACTACGCCCCCATTGTCGTACTGGACTTCCCATTCCGTCGCGGCCTGAACGAGTCCGACATCTCGCGCGCCTACGAAATGTACGTCCGCGACATCAACCACGGCTCACGGGCGGACTGGGTTATGTTCCCCGACTGTGACGAACTTATCCACGCGGACGGGTTGACGGACATCCTAACCGCCGCCCGCATCCTGCACTGCCCCGTCATCCGTTGCCAGGGCTACACCATGGCCAGCAAGACCCCACCTCCACCCTACGCAGGCGTCCCCTTGACCACCCTACTCAACCTCGGTGTACGCGAGCGCCGTTACGACAAGCCCATCATCGTAGACCCTAGTACTACATTCACCATCGGCCCCGGCCGCCACACCATCAACATCGACCCCAAGCTGCAAATCTTCACGCCCGGCCCCAAGTTGCTGCACTACTGCTACCTCGGCCGTGACTACATCCGCAACCGGATCAACCGCAACTTCGACCGTATGTTGGACCTCACCGACGAGGCCCGTGAAACGCAACGCCAGTACCGACTGGACCGCGCGATGTCCAGTTACGACCGTGCCATGCGCCTACGTACTAAGGTGATCTGATGCCCGACCTAACTGTAGTAATCCCAAGTCGTAACGAGATGTTCTTGTCACGTACGGTCTCGTCGGTTCTCAACGCTATTACTTCCGACACCCACATCATCATCGTGTGCGACGGCAACTGGCCCGACCCGCCAATCGAGGACCACCCCCGCGTACACACGATCCACCACGCCACCAGCATCGGGCAGCGCGCCGCCACCAACGAAGGCGTACTACTGGCCCAATCCCGTTACGTGCTCAAGCTGGACGCCCACTGCGACATGGCCCGAGGGTTTGATACCGTACTGATGGCCGACATGCAACCGGACTGGACTGTAGTACCCCTCATGCGTAACCTCCACATTCACGATTGGTTATGCCCCGACGGACACCGCCGCTACCAAGGCCCGAGCGGCCCCTGCACCCAATGCGGTAAGCCCACTGAGCGGGACATCGTGTGGGTCTCCAAGCCCTCGCCCAAGTCCACCTCGTACTGCTTTGACGAAACCCCGCACTTCCAGTACTTCCGTGATTTCAGCAAACGCCCCGAGGGTCGAGGCGAGTTGACCGAAACCATGTCGCTACAAGGCTCGTGTTTCATGATGGAGCGGGACCGATACCTCGCGCTGGATGTGTGCGACGAGGAGTTCGGGTCGTGGGGGTCACAAGGCATTGAGGTTGCGGTCAAGTCGTGGTTGAGCGGTGGTCGTGTATTGGTCAACCATAAAACATTTTACAGTCATTGTTTCCGAACTCAGGGCGGAGACTTCGGATTCCCTTACCCACTCTCGGGTAATCAGGTAGAGCGTGCCCGACGACGGGCCAAGGACTTGTTTTTCATGGACGCATGGCCTGGTCAGGTCCGTCCGTTGTCGTGGTTGCTGGACAAGTTCTGGCCAGTACCTGGGTGGTCGGACGAATCAAGGGCGGCTGTAATGGAGGCGGGCGTTACGTGGGAGAACAAACGCCGCGCAGTCGAGGCGCCCGCAATCATACCCGAACGCCCACCCACCAAGGGTTTGATCTACTATTCAGACAACCGCCCCGACCCCGACCTACTCGCCGCGTGCCAGCGGCAACTGGACCGTGCGCGTGGGCAACTCCCCGTCGTCTCCGTATCCCTACTCCCCCTGCACTGGTCGTCCAACCACGTCCACCCCATCGTGATCGGGAAGCAACGCGGCATCCGCACCATGTTTGAGCAAATCCTACTCGCGCTAGAGACTAGCACCGCAGAGGTGGTGTTTTTCTGCGAGCACGACCTGCTGTATTCCCAAACCCATTTCGAGTTCACGCCCGAACGTCAGGACGCCTACTACTACAATACTCACACCTGGAAGGTCGATTCCCTCACCGGCCAAGCCCTGTACTACACGACCAAGCAAACCTCCGGCCTGTGCGGGTACCGCCAACTCCTCCTTGACCACTACCGCGCCCGTCTGGCCAAGATGGCCCAGAACGTCCTAGACCTCACCGCCCGTGGCGAGCCCGTCAAGAACGACGGCTTCTCCCGCCACATGGGCTTCGAGCCCGGTTGCCACCAACCCCCCCGTGGCGTGGACTCCTACCCCGCCCTGACCTGGACCTCCCCTCAACCAAATATTGACATCCGGCACCAACATAACCTAACATCCTCACGATGGTCCCAGTCTGAGTTCCGCGACCCCAAGTCCTGTCTTGGTTGGACCCTCTCCGACCAGGTACCAGGCTGGGGGGTAACGAAAGGGAGGTTCAAAGAGTTCCTCGCAAGTCTCGCCCAGGCGTAGGTCAGGATCGGATCGGATTAGGTTGAGTCTGGGCACCACAGCCATGCGTAGAGAGGGTCTAGGTCATGGCCGACTCCCCCAGTGCAAGCGTATCTCCGTCCGCCTCCAGCAGCGCAAGCCGCAGTCCGTCGTCATCCGTTAGCGCAAGCCTTAGCCCGTCCGGTTCGCTCAGCCCCAGCGCATCGCACTCCCCAAGCGCATCTGGAAGCCCAAGTGTCTCCCCAAGTGTATCCCCCAGTGCCAGCTTGTCCCCGAGTGCGTCCGTTTCACCCAGCGCGTCGCTGTCCCCATCCGCCAGTGTGAGCGCAAGTGTAAGCCCTAGCGCAAGTCTATCCCCTAGTGCGTCTCTATCCCCCAGTGCCTCGGCGTCTGCCAGTTTGTCCCCATCAGCATCGGCCTCCCCCAGCGCGAGCGTATCGCCCAGCGCGAGCCTATCCCCATCGGCATCACTATCCCCGTCCGCCAGCACGTCCATAAGCCCCAGTGCATCCGCATCAGCCAGCTTGTCCCCATCAGCCAGCGATTCACCGTCCGCTAGCTTGAGCCCGAGCGCATCAGCTTCAGCCAGCCTATCCCCGTCCGCGAGCATCTCCCCCTCGGCCAGCTTGAGCCCGAGCGCATCGGCGTCGGCCAGTCTGAGCCCCAGTGCGTCTATCTCTCCGTCCGCGTCCGTGTCCCCCAGTGTCAGCCCCAGCGCCTCACTGAGCCCCAGTGCATCGGCATCGCCCAGCGCATCGGTTTCGGCCAGCGTTTCGCCCAGTGCCAGCGTGAGCCCGTCTGCATCTTTGTCTCCGTCTGCATCAGCCAGCGCATCACTCAGCCCGTCCGCGAGCGTATCCCCATCGGCCTCACTCTCACCGAGCGCATCGGCATCGCCCAGTGCATCAGCCTCAGCCTCCGCGTCCCCCAGTGTCAGCCCGTCCGGGTCTATATCCGCGTCAGTCTCGCCCAGTGCCTCACTCAGCCCAAGTGCATCGCTGAGCCCCAGTGCATCGGCATCGCCGTCCATCAGCCCCTCCCCGTCGGCCGCCATCACCGCCACGGTACACCAGGACTGGTTCGGCCCGGACTGGCCATTGGGGTTCATCGCGCCCGTGACCCTCAATGTCCCCGTCAACATCATGTCACTCGTCGATCCCACCCTACTCAACGACCCGTCCGCCATCAACACCACGGGCGCCCGCTCCGAGGTTAGCCGACGCTGCGTGTCTATCCAGTTCGAGGCCATGAAGCCCGTTGCTGCGGGGGGCACTCAGAACAACACGGGCCGCGTCTACGTCGTGCGCCGCTTGGGCAGCCGCCACAACTCCGGCTCCATCGTCCGCACCCTGACCGCCGGCGAGGTCTGGCTGATGACGGTCGATCAAACCATGAACAACCTGAGCCCATACCGCTACTGGATCGACGTGGACAGCGTGGGGGACGGGGCGTACGTGACACTGTTCATTCGGTAGGAGTACGTGCATATGCACATAGAGTACAAGTTGATCACCAGCGACGAGCTCGAACTGCTAGAGCCTATCATGTTGCGCCGTGGGTGGTCCGCGTTGAACTACCCGACCTCTTGCGCGTGGTGTGCGTTCGATGGGGAGGAACTGGTCGGGTTCATTGTCCTCCAACTCTACCCCCATCCCGAGCCATTATGGGTGAAGGACGATCACCGGGGCACGGGTGTAGCGGAGGGTCTGGCCGATCACATGCTTGCGTTCATGAGAGAAATCAAGATCCGCGGGTTCATGGTCGTGGCGGACTCGGAGTTCGCCGAGAAGTTGTGCGAAGAGCGCGGCATGGAACGAGTACAATCCCCCGTGTTCATTATGCGTAAGGAGATGGTCCAATGAAGAAGCTCAAAACCACTACCACCGGCACCGCACCCGAGCACGTTCACCCGTACTTCGGGAAGCACGCCAACAAGTCACCGTACAAGTCGGCGCTCAAAACCCAGACGAGCAAGCTCAAACTGTCGCGGAAGGACTGCGGGTACTGAGATGGGCGGCTTCCTGGGCATTGGCGGCTCATCGGCAAAGACTGACCGTGGGCGCTCCTTGTGGGGTTGGGACAAGGAGCAGAACTTCTTTAACAAGGTCATGGGGCTGGCCGACACCCTGACGGACAAATCTACGGCCACGGACGAGTACGGTCGGGACATCCTCAAGACTGGGTTGGACTATGCCAAGACCGGCTTCCGTGGTACCCAAACCGGCATGGACACTCTCGGCGGTGCGAAGCGGTACTTCCAGACTATCATGTCCGGCTCCCGCCCCGACATGATGGCTGCCATCGCACCCGAGGTCAACGCGGTGAACGAAACCGCCGATGCCTCCCGTACAGGTGGGGCCACATTCGGTACCCAGCGCGGCGGCGGTGTCAATGCAGCCGCTCAGTCGGCCGAAACCCAGCGCATGACCGACATCACCAACGCGATCTTCGGCGCACGTCCTGGTGCTGCTGGTCAGGTTGCCAAGATCGGTGGTGAGGAAGCGGACATCGGCGCGTCACAGGCCGGTATCGGGTTGGGCGTGGGTCGCCTCGGAACAGAAGAACAGGACTTGGGGATCAAGCAACTGGAGTCTGGCCTGCGCGCACTCGGTCTGAGCCAGTCTGCCATCCAGCACATCATTGACTCCTCGATCAAGTCCCGCAAGGACAGTTACGCCATCAACAAGGATACCCGAAACGACATCCTCAAGTTCGCGTCCGCTCTCTTCGGCGCCCTTGGCGGCATCGGCGGCGGTGGTGATGGGGGTGGCGGCGAAATCCCAATTGGTGGGACATAGGGTAAGAGAGTATAGGTATGCCCGAGAATGACACCGGCAGCACTGGTGGGGGTTTCGACTTCCGAGCCCTGTTCCGTGGTTTGTCGGAGGTCACCGATCCGACCGGGGAGAAACTCGCCAAGCGCCTACAGCACGCCCGCGAACAGGAGAACAAACTCAAGGACATCCAAGCCGCGGGTATCCGTGAGTCCATCGTCAAACCTCTCCCCGGTGAGAGCCCGGAGGACTACCAAGCCCGCGTCGCTGCCGGGTATGGCGCCCTCCGCAAGATCTACAGTGGCGGCAAGGCCCCCAAGGACGTACTGGACGAGTCCGAGAAGAACCACGGCTTGTTCTCCGGGATCATCCAGAGGTTGCTTGGTGGTGGACCGCCGTCCACCCGGCAACAGCCTGGTGCGACCGCGCCGCAGACAGCCGCTCCCGCGACCACCCCTCCCGTGGAGGGCCTCGGCAGCGACCCCTACCCAATGTCCATGCCCGGTCCACCACCGGGTGCAACCCAAGCCGCAGCCACACGTACGCGCCCACGCCTGAACAGCATCTCGGGCATCATCGCGGCGGGGTCCCAAGACCCGGACGTGGTGGCTCGTCGTGCAGGCGAACAGGCCGCCACCGCCGCCGGGCTCAAGGCCGGTGCCGAAACCGCTGCCACGGAACCGACCCTCCAGGCTGGACGTATGGAGTTGCAACGCCTGATCCAGTCCGGTATGGACGGTCGTGCCCTACTCACCGCCATGCAGACGGGCCGCCCCACCCTCGAACAGCAAGCCATGGAAGCCGCTGTGGCCAAACTCCCGCCTGATAAGCAGAAAGACCCGGCCGCTGTGTACGAGGCGCTCGTGCAGCTCAAGCGGGACTTTGAAAAGCCGACTGCCGAGAAGGAACAGCCGCTCGACCGGGAACAGGCTGACCTAGAATCTATCCCCCCATCCAAGCGCACACCCGAACAGGCATCCCGTCTAGCCGCGATCAAGCGCACACGCACCACCAACCAGCAGTTCGTTATCAACAACCGACGTCCGGTACGAATCACCACGACTGACGCAAGCGGCGAGACTGTTACCAAATTCGTGGACCCTGAGACTGGCGACGAGTACGCTGCGGCACCTACCGCCGAGCAACGTAACCGCGAAGCTGCCCGTAAGAATATGCCAGCCGGTATCGAGGCGATCAAGACGCTATCACAGAAACTCATCAGCACACGTGGGCTGGCGCAGCGGTCCCAAGCCATACGTCGTGGTATTGCGGCTTTCCTAGGTAACGACCCAGAATACCGAGCCTATCAGGGTGCTAGGTTCGCTTTGGCTGGCAACCTCGCTGTGCTACAGCAGGGTTCCCGTCCGAGTGATGCTGACATACGGGCTGTCCAGTTGCCTTTGGTTCCAGACGTGTTCAGTGATACTGATGAGAGTGCTGATCTCAAGTGGAAGCTAATCTATATCCTGAACAGTATGCCCCAACCGGACGCCGACTCCCGCAAGGTCACCGCGACCAACCCCAAGACTGGCGAGAAGCTCGAATCTACCGACGGTGGTAAGACGTGGCATCCCCCAAGCCAGTAAGCACCCTACCGCCCGGGTTTGAGCTGGACGACCCGGAAGCTAACCTCCCACCCGGGTTCCAGTTGGACCGGCCGGACGACCGCAAACTCACCGGCACCGAACTCGGCACCGGCACCACCATCCCCAACCCCGAGTCCATCCCACACCGCCTAGCCCGTGAGTTCACCAGCGCCTTACCCGCGATTGGGGCGACGGTTGGGGGTGGGTTGGGTGTGGCGGCGGGTGGACCCCCTGGCGGCATCATGGGTGCTGGAGGCGGCGCGGGCGTGGGTGAAACCGCCCGTCAAGCCTTGGTCCGTTGGTTCCCTGACCTCGGGACCGCACCCCCCAGCGTCCAAGCCGGTGCCCTGAACGTGGTGGAGCAGGTTTTGTTGGGCGGGTTGACCGAGGCAGGTGGGCCGTACATCAACAAGATATTCTCCATGATGTTCGGACGGGGATTACAGCATAGCGCCAAACGCTCACTGACCGCCGCCCTGATGCCCAGGGGTTCACGTGCTGAGGGTGAAGCCCTCCGTGTGTCCGAGAAACTCCTGGAAGGCCCACCCAGTCGGTACCTTGCCATGTCACGGCGGCAACTAGCGAACCGTGCTACCGAGAAGGTCGGTGATGTGGCAGAGCGCCGGGCCGCAATGGCCGCCGGTGGTTCGGGACTTGCCGGAACACTCGGGCAGAAACTAAAGACCGAGGAAGCCAAGGTCGCCCAGGAACTACGCCCGCTACAACCGATCTTGGACTCACTTGAGGACTACAGGACGAGCCTGCTCATGCCGCCGATCCAGGACACGCTCTCCCCGGGGCACATGATTCAACCGAACGTACTCAAGATTGGCAGTGAGGAAAAGCTCAAAGCACTTGAAGTGGTCAAGGAGAAACTACTCTCCGCCGATGTTGGCGGGCTCCTCAGCCGGGACTCCTTGCGTGCGATCCGCAAGTCATTGGACGACCAAGTACGCAAGTCCGGTGCCAACTACGCTCAAGGTGCCATGAACGCGGCCGGCGCACTAGGTCCTGAGGCTGCCAATAAGGCTGAATCCCAAAAACATCTAGGCAATATCCTCCGCTCGATCTTGAACTCGGACAAGCCGGACATCGCCAAGATCGGCGCCGAGGTTAGTATCTGGCGCAGTATGCAGGACGCACTCTCGCCGGAACTGCTCAGAGAGGAGTTCACGAAAGAAACGTCAATATTTGCCCGAGCGTGGCACGCGAGAATGGTCAGTTGGATGCTCAGATCCGGTCTTGGTGCTGGAGCGGCTACTGCCGGATGGCACGCCGGCGGTGGGTCTGGAGCGGCTGCGGCTGTTGGTGCCGTAGTCGCCCTCGGGGAACTCACCGGTTCTACCGCTTGGCGTACCGTATCAGCCGCTACCAAGAACCAGCTTGCCACCAAACTCGCAACCGGCTCCTACGAGGACGTGGCCCGAGTAGCCACCCGGTTGATGTTCATGAAGGAGAGCGTGTCCGACCAGCCCCCCACACCCGGCACCCGCGTTGCCCTACCTGCGACCACGCCCGAACCCACGCCCGGGTCGGTTCTGGCCGGCCCCCCCAGTACGGGCGAGATCCGTGTCCGTCGCAAGTCCGACGGCCGTACTGGTCGCCTCAAGAAAAAGGACTTGAACCCGGACGTGTACGAGCAAGTCCAGTAGCCCACCACCATGGCCAAGGACAGCTTCATCCCAGACCCCGACAGCTTCACCCCGGACAAGGACGATCCAACCCCCAGTCTACTCAGCGAAACCCTAGCCCAGTGGCGGGCCGCCGCCCAAGGTCTAGGGCGCTTGGCTACCAGCCTGTCCAACCCCAGTGCCGTACCAAGCGCCATAGGGGCCGGTATTGGCTTCCCGGATGCACGCCCCAGCACCGACCCCGGCCTTATCAGCATACTCGCCCGTGGCGCGTGGGACCCGTTCAGCAAGTTCATAAACGAGGACATTCCATCGGACGTTGAGGCTCTCGGGCGACTGGCTGCGCGGTTGATCGGTGGCGACCCCCAACGCGCCAAGGAACTCGCTGAGGCCGGCCATGGTGGGGCTAGTATGGCGGCGCTGTTTGCCCTGCCCGCAGCCGGCGCGGCATTCGGTTGGCTACCCAGCCTCGGACGTGCGGGCAGGCGCACTGGGCGGGCACTACAGGGTGAGGGCGGGTTTGCCGGCGAGCTCACGGAAGGGTACCGGCCCCAAACCCCCCCGTTCTACTCCCAACTCCAGTCCGTCGTGGAAACCCGCATCCCCGCCCGCACCACCGTGGAGCAAGTCCGGGCCACCATCACCAACCCCACAGCCGGCATCAAACCGGACGAACTAGCTTGGTCCGGGGTGGATGATTGGCTGGCAACCAAACCGGCCGGTAGCCGGGTCACACGCGAGGAGGTGCTGGGGGCGGTAAGGGAGACGAGGTTGGAGGATGTGGTGTTGGGTAATCGTAGCGACTTAGCCGCAATTGACCAAGAGATCGCCCGTCTCAATCTCACGAAACCTTCCTTCTACGACGTTAGTGATGAAGCATCCCATTGGAGTCGAGAATTTGATGATCTTATGATAAAACGCAATGAACTCGCCAGAACCGCAGAGCCGAAGTTCACCTCCTACGTTGAACCCGGCAGCGAACCCGGCTCTTACCGCGAGATGTTCGTGACGGCACCTAACCGCAAGTCGCCCGGACTTACTGGGGCCGAAATGAAAGAGCGCGAGTGGTTAGGCAACCTGGACTATAGTCGGCCACGCACCCCTGTGGAGGATGCTCGTCTCCGCCAACTAAATCGCGACTATGACGATGCCCCGGCTTGGTCCGACGGCCACGAAGCCTACTCCTCCATCCCCAACCCCATCGTCCGCATCCGGTTCAACTCCCGCACTGACGCGGACGGCAAGCGCGTCCTGTTCATCGAAGAACTCCAGCCCCCGCAACCGGACCAGTTCGCCCACATGCCCGAGTGGGCACAAAAGCGGTGGGCCGACATCGGGTTGAAGCGCGCGGTTAGGCACGCGGCCGAGAACGGGTACGATAGGGTGGCGTGGACGAAGGGGGAGGTTCAGGTCGCACGCTACCCTGGCATGGAGAACCCCGAGGGCCTGAAGCGCCTGTACGATGAGTCCATCCCCCGCAAAGCCAAGGAGATCAGCAAGCGGTTTGGGGGGGATGGGCGGGTGAGTGAGACGGCATTTGGCAAGCGTCGTAGACCTGATGAAGCGATAAAGGCGCGTATTGACGAGATCGAACCACGCTATCAAGAAATCCGACGTGCCTATGACCTAGCGGATGCCCAGAGAGATCACCGGCGGGCTATGGACCTTACGGAAGAAAGCATCCCTCTTGGGCGTGAACTGGATGCCCTCAATGCCGAACTTAAAAGTACAGAGCATCTCACGTTTGCCCACTCCATCGACATCACCCCCGACCTCCGCCGCGTCTCACTCACCAAGGGCTTCCCCTTGTTCTCGGCTCCCCTCGCCATGACCGGGGCCGCCACCGCCGCCGGTGCCACCCTGTTCGGCTTGCGCGAACTCCAAGCAGGCCCCCCGTCTCAACGCAAGAAGCCCAAGTAGTCGTTCGTGCGAATAACCGCCCATAGTCTGACTCTCTTCCAACGTTGCCGGCGCCAGTTCGTCCTCGAACTCACCCACCGCTACCTCCCGTGGCACCCCAACACCCTACTTGCCGCTTGCCTGCGCCACGGCATACACGACCTCGCCAACTCCACCCTTACGTCCACCCCCCCCAGTACATGCCCCACCCCTGCGG
>ERZ1292632.1569-Hain-H43-01um-R2-1569-length-21790-cov-9_pt1 | contig 21790 bp, 14 predicted proteins | sample MGYA00564407_ERZ1292632 | MGnify/ENA primary metagenome ERZ1292632 (study PRJEB36523, sample SAMEA6512637) | groundwater metagenome | collected 2019-01-08 | study: AquaDiva: Metagenomics assemblies of 32 groundwater samples | reverse complement strand
CCGACTGACTTTCCAAATATGGTGGCCAGTAATCCCAATCAGTTAAGCCGTAACCACCTTCATTTTGGAAAGCGGAAGTAGCCACGCCCCACATAAAAGTTTTCGGAAAAATGAAATTTTCCGTGGTTAAGCTGTCATCGGTTTTTATCTCGGTAGGTGACGGGGGAATTATTTTTTTCGTGAGGTCAACTGGTATTTGAGGGCAAGGCGAAGAAAAGAGAAAAACCATTGCGGCGCACAAAAAAATAAAAAGAATAAACGATATTCGAGATTTCAGGTTTTTCATATCCAATCCTTATTAAATTTTTAAATAATCAACTTAACTCATTCTATCCTCGGTTATTTTAAAATTCAATTATTTTTAATTTTGGTTTGGTTGCATTTTTTTGGATTTTTGCTCTAATTGTTAGGAGGTTATTTTGCCACCTTGCCCGCCCATTTTTATGCCGAGGTAGCTCAATGGCAGAGCAACGGTTTTGTAAACCGTAGGTTGGAGGTTCGACTCCTCTCCTCGGCTCAAAAAGATGGGCGGGTGAGTAAAGCGTGGGTCCTCGGTTTTCCCGCGTTCGTCCCGAACGCCAGTGAGGTTAAGCAAAGCGCAATCCCGCAAAATTGTGAGGGACAAATCCCTGCCTGCCGGCAGGCAGGCGAGAGGTGGCTCCAAGATTTCTAACGGAGCAAAAATCCAAGCGCACGACCTATTTGGTACAGCGCTTTTCTATTTAGTTGCCTTGAATTTAGATAAGAATAATTAACTGTCAGATTGAGAGATATCATAAACTTTAGGTTATGTAATACACTAATATATCTTTACTATTCCTATTGTGTTACAGTTAATTTATGATTAGAAAAGGAATTAAAAAAGATTTGTTGGGGAAAATGTATTATAGAGATAAGAAATCAATGCAAGAAATCGCTAGCGATTTGAACTGTTCTTTGCACAAAGTTTCGTATTGGATGGAAAAATATTGCCTCAATGCTAGACCGCGTAGCGAAGCAATGTATATCAAACATAATCCTGCCGGCGATCCGTTTATTTTCAGACCCCCGGAAACAACACGCGAAGCAGAATTATTTGGTTTAGGGCTTGGTCTCTATTGGGGCGAGGGGACAAAAGCAGATAAAAATTCAATTCGTTTGGGGAATACCGACCCCAATTTAATCAAGAGATTTATCGAATTTCTTATAAAAGTTTTTCAAATTGATGAGAAGGATTTGAAGTTTGGGTTACAGATTTTTTCCGATATAAATCCAGAAAAAGCTATGGACTTTTGGTCGAAAACACTTAGAATAAGTAAAGTTCAATTCAATAAACCTATTGTGACAAAATCAGGATCAATTGGAACTTACCGAAAGAAAAGCGAGTACGGAGTTTTGACTGTTATGTATCACAATAAAAAATTGAGAAATTTATTAATAAGTTTATTGCCGATGTAGCTCAGTGGTAGAGCAACTCCATGGTAGAAATTCTGCCCACTCTAGGAGTAATTTTAGAGCGAATCCCGAATAACGGTTAAAGGCTTAAACACAAGTTCAGACCGTAGCGTTTAAAGGCGCTCGAACGACTGACAAGGGCTCCGACGCACGGTTGGAGAAGATACAGTCTAATCCTTCTAAATAGTGTCCGATAAAAAGGAGGTGTAAATGAAGGAGTAGGTCGTCGGTTCAATCCCGACCATCGGCTCAGAAATTTGATTTTTTAGTGATTCTAAGTAAAATTAACTGACAATTGTATGGCACAAGGAAAATTTAGTGAAAAATTAATAAAGTTGCGGTGTTCGGTGTGTAAACACGTTAATTATAATACTCGCAAAAACAAGAAACTTGTTGAGCGGAAAATTGAGTTTAAAAAGTATTGCAACTGGTGCCGGAAACACACAGCTCATAAGGAATCAAAGAAATAGGCGACTAAGCCGGTTTTAAAGGCCGAGCTTGTCTACCGTTAGGGAGGCTTTCTTGCTCGGTTTTTTTGTTTTATAATAGATTTGTTCTTTCGGGCGCTTAGTTAAGTGGTATAACTGCAGTCTCCAAAACTGCTGTCGGGGGTTCGATTCCCTCAGCGCCCGCAACTATATATAAGAGGGCTTGATGGTTCGACGTGCTCACCATCAATACTGAGCTTGTCGAAGGTATTGACTTTTTTAGAATCTGCTATAATATGTACATGCTAGGTGACTTCCTTCGGTAATCTCATTAATTACGATAGTGTATGTCCTCCCGAGCATTATAAGGTCGAAAATAAAAATTAATACACGTTAATCCTAATTTAGATGGCAAAGAGATTATATGTTGGCAGTTTGTCCTATAACACGACGGATGATATGTTGCGCCAAGCTTTTGAAAAAGCCGGCACAGTTGCTTCCGCGAACGTGATCATAGACAAAATGTCTAATCGCTCAAAGGGTTTCGGTTTTGTGGAAATGTCCACAGACGAAGAAGCTATGAAAGCGATTGAAATGTGGAATGGCAAGGAATTAGACGGACGCGCAGTCACAGTGAACGAAGCTCGCCCAATGGAACCACGCGCACCACGTAGTGGCGGTGGAGACAGAGGCGGTTTCGGCGGTGGCCGAACGAACCGTTGGTAAACTAAGCTGTTTAGCAAAAAACTCCTCCGACGTAAAGTCGGAGGAGTTTTGTTTTTAGGCGAATAAGTGATATTCTGATAAAAGAAAATTTTAAAAAAATAATAAGGAGATACAAGAATGAATAAGAAGAAATTGCGGTTCTTACAGGGTTTTATAAGAGAATCCGAATGGATTGAAGGGATAGACAGGGGACTCGGAGAAATTAAAAAAGAACTTCTTTCAAAACAAGCTGACGGCCATGTCGGCGCGATGTTTTTTCTAAATTGGCTAGCTCAAAAGCAGAGAGTTCTTAATAAGGAATATCTTTGCGACGTCCATCGGCTGATAATGCGGGATAGAGCTCTTACTTTTGAGCAGACTGGTAACGGCCCATCCGGTTGTTATCGAGAAAGAAGAGTGGCGATTTACCAAAAAACTCTTATGCCGGTTTTTCTCAAGAAAGGGAAGTTTAATCTTATTGAAGAATTAAAACTAATCCGTCGCGCGCCGCATCCTAAAAAAGTTCCAAAATTGATGGAAGAATGGTTTGAAAATGTAGTGAAGTGGCAAAAAATAAGCGGTAATAACTCGCCAAAATGGAACGTCCGAAAGATTGCCGATTTCCATTTTGATTTTGAAATGATCCATCCTTTTGGTGATGGGAACGGCCGAACGGGCCGGGCAATCGCTTATTATATGTTAAAATTTGCCCGCTTAAAGCCGTTCATTTTTTGGGAATACGACAAGAGCAAAACATACTATCCTTGTTTTAGCGATAAGACAAAAATGCTGATGAAAGAATATTTCCGCATTCGAGTTTTTGAACCGAAGAAAATAATGGGTCGGGTTGAAACATTAACTGAAGAAGATCTTATTTAAAATAAAAAGCCCCCTGAGTTTATCGAAGGGGGCTTTTAGTTCTAACTTCTTTAATTCATAAGGATAATGATTTTCATTATTTTCTTCTGGAGGCGGTGTCCAGCATTTAAGACAACGCGCTTCATAAATTTCAGCGTCGCCGATTTCGATTCGCTGGCCAGAACCAGCGGTTTTTTTTTGCGTCATTATCGCTTCTTCTTTTTTGCACCGAAAACAAATCGCTTTTTTCTTGTCAACGTAAGTGGCAATACCCATAAATAACGACATTATTTCAAAAGGTTTGCCCCACGCATCCATGTCTAGTCCGGCAACCAGAATTAGTATTTCTCGTCGATTTTCCCGGAGATCCGTAACAAATTCAAAAAGCCATTTCTTAAAAAACTGGCCTTCGTCAATCGCTAAAACTTCCGGATTAAACTTTTTAAATAAGCTTTCCAGTTCTTCTCTTGAACCAATTGGAAAAGCAGGGAATTCGTCAACTGGCTTAAAATTATTGGTTAAATCTTTAGCGCGAGCCACGATTTCTTCTCCAGTTCGAGTGTCTTCTTTTTGTTTTAGAACGAGCATTCTTTTGTCTGCAGCTCGCGCTCGTCGGAGCCGACCGATAAGATCTTCTGTTTTGCCGCAGAACATACCACCGCTAATCACGATTATTTCTATCATTTTTCCGCCTTCAATATTTGATTTTTAAGGATTACTAAAGAACATTATACCATCAGTTTTTGATTTTTACATTCCAACCTGCTAGATTTTAAGTAATGACAGGCACTCCAAAAAAACAAGAGGTAAAAGAGAGAATTCGGGTGGCGGTTTTGATGGGCGGCCCTTCCGCCGAGCATGAAGTTTCGCTAAAAAGTGGTCATAATATTTTGAAAAACATTAACCGGCAGAAGTACGAGGCCTTTCCGATTATAATCGGCAAAAAAGGCGAGTGGCAGATTTCGCCCGCCGAGCTTAAGAAAAAAGCCGATGTTGGTTTTATTGCTATGCACGGCACTTATGGCGAAGATGGTTCGGTTCAAGCTATTTTAGACAAAATTAAATTGCCTTACACCGGTTCGCCAACTCTGCCTTCGGCTTTAGCGATGAACAAGTATTTAACAACGGAACTTTTAAAAGGCGCGGGTATTGCCGTTCCTCCCACGCTTTTAGTTTCAAAAACTGAATGGGTGCGCAATCCTTTTAAAATTTTTGAGCAGATAAAAGTTTATATAAATTATCCAATGGTTGTGAAGCCAAATGATAACGGTTCGAGCGTTGGCGTTTCAATCGTAAAAACCAAAGGCGAACTCATCTCTGCGATCGAAAACGTTTTTACGCTTTCGCGTGGAGCGCTTATTCAGACGCTCATTAAAGGAGTGGAAGTAACTTGCGGCGTTTTTGATCACGGTTGGCCGGAGAGCGCGTATCCTTTAATGCCGACCGAAATTGTGCCAAAGGTTAGTTCTTTTTTTGACTACAGGGCAAAATACGAAGTCGGTGGTTCTTTGGAAATTACGCCGGCAAGATTGTCTCAACCGGTTTCAGATTTAATCCGGCGGGCAGCGGTTCAAGTCCATAAAGCAGTTGGCGCTTCCGGTTTTTCAAGAACCGACTTTATATTAGCGGGCAATCACGAACTTTTTACGCTTGAAATAAACACTATTCCGGGGCTTACCGAGCAGAGCTTACTACCCAAAGCAGCTTTAGTAAGCGGTATTTCCTTTTCCGACCTTATTGATCGCGTTATTATTGCCGCTGTTCATAAATACACGCCTCGTGAGATGTGCGGAAATATTATGTCAAAATTTTTTGGCGTTTCTGTCTAGAATAAGTGGAAATTTTAGTTAGTTTTTTAAACCCGTCCTAAGCTTATCGAAGGACGGTTTTTTCTCTAGTCGAAGCATTGACGCGCTAGAGGGGTAAGGAATAGAATAACTCCAGTTAATTAACTTTTAAAAATAAGATAGAAAGGAAAGTTTATGATGATGCCTAGTGGACACTGGGAAGAAATTTTTGACGTTTTTCGCAAAACTAAATCGTCTGAAAATCTAGTTTTCGGCTTGACTAATTTGTATGAAAAATTCAAAAAGGAAAAAATTATTCAAACCAATCTTTCTTTAAAGAAGTTCATACGATTATCTCGAATAAAAGCTGCCTACAATGGCGTAGCAAAACTTCACCATAAAGGGAAAAGTGGTCGGTTGCTTTATCCTTGGGATTCAGAAAGTGATGATTGTTTTATCAAAACAAACTCGCAAAAGAAGTTGGACGGCCAACTTGGAATTTTGTATAAGAAATGGAAAAAGGAAAGGAAAATTAAGCACAAAGATTCATTCCGTCGCTTTCTTGAAACTGCCAAAATATATGCAAAACGAAAAGGGCTTTTTAAAAAAAGCCACAAGAAAGCGGCAGCGCATCAATTATGGTCAGAAAAAGAAAAGGAACGTTTCCGTGAATACATTCGCTTAAGAACGAGTGGAGACGCTTCAAACGACGATATTATTAGTGCAGGCTTCGAAGGGTTAGTAAGTCGAAGGCAAATTAGTTCTATTGTTCGCGATCTTTTCCCGACCGGCCGACAACCGGAAGTGCAGAAAAAAGTAATGTCTCGGAAAGAACTTGAGCGTCTTGAATTAAAAAGGATTTGGACGCCGGATCGATTGAAACTCATTAAAGAATGCGTTCGTGTTGGGTTTGAACCCGAAAGAATTTACGAGGCTTTACATGATGTTCCTCGTAAGCTTGTTGAAGCAAAAGTCAAAGAGCTTCGTGGTAGTGGCTATCGAAGACCGATCGGCGTTGATGTTTTTTCAGAAACAGGTTTCGGTCGCCTTACGGTATCTTCCGAAATGGTTTCTAAATTTAAAAGCGCAATGCGTCAAGCAAGTGCTGCAAAGCCTTTCGAAATTATCGTTGGAAAGGCAGACTCTTTCAGTATTATGGCAATTAACGCTCCGCTTATAGGAACGGAATATAGCCAAGTAATGGAAGAAAACATTATCCGAAACGCCTTGGAGCTTGCAGAACGCAATAAGGACGACTTTGTTTTGCTTCCAGGCGGTCTTATTTCGCTTGATACGAAACGAACGGATGGTGAATTTGCGACACATCGAGCTCTAGTTTCCGGCTTACGTTTTGAAGAGAAGGTTATAGATCCGCGTTATCGAAAAGAAGCGGCGTGGATTCGGAAAAATCTTCCTGCCAATAATGTTGTTTTCCAAAATATCCGTGAACGATTTTTAAACCTTCTTTTAGGATGGACTAAAATCGTAACATGGAAATCTGGTAAGCCAGTTTATTCTGGACAGATTTTCATTACATTCGGACGGTTGGAAGAAGAAATTATTCTCGCTGCAGCTCACGCCGAAATTCGTTATATTGTCACTGTTCAGCGAAACCGCACAATGAATGAACGAAAAGGCGTTGAGGCGTTGCTTCGTTTCGAAAAAAGAAAAGAAAGTCCAAGCTTTACTTTGATTGATAAACTTGAAAAAGAAAAAGACGAGCTCCTTGCGAAAGAAAACCGCACTATTCTCACAAATGTTGACCCGGAAGATCGTAAACGATTTGTTGGAATGGTTCGCTCGTGGGTTATCAAAGGTTTGGAGCATGCGATTCCTGGCGCGCGGGTTATAACGCAGGGCACAGCTTTTTTCCGTGTCGGCAATACAATAATCGAAGTGCACCAAGATCGTGAGCAAGGACCAACTACAAATCTTCTTGACATGTTCTTACGGAAAAATGCCGGTCGGCGAGCTTTAGACAATACGCTTCCAGACGTCGAACTACTAATTAATCCTTATACAGTCAATTATCGTTATGCAATGGTTGAACGGACAAAAAGTGACGGTACACAGGTTTCAACATACGTGTATCAACCACCAGTCGCGCTCAATAAACGATTTTTACTTGATCAGTTTAAGGAATTAGTTAAGAAAGTTACGCCAATAGAAAAATTGCTTCGTCACGAAAATTTTGAACCTGGCGTGTTACGGCTTGAATATCGGAATGGTATATGGATTCCAGAACCTTTAAGCGCTCAAGTTTTACTTCGTAAACATGAAGAAGGCATTTCATTGCGAGAGATGAAACACGAATCGAAATATATTTATATTTATTGCGATTCCGATGAACATTACGGGCATCCATGGAAAAAGTACTATTATGATGTTGAAAGCGGGCGTCGTTTAGGGCATGATGTTGCGGTTAAGGAAATCTTAAGAAGGAATTTCCTTTATCAAAGAAAATCGTTGCCGCTTCATGCGTATTTCAATCTTGGTGATCAAACGCAAGGGCACCATTTTCCGACGCAAGCTCAACCGCACGAGCTTATAAGTTCGTATCGCGAGCTTGAACGAGAGCATTTTTTATTGCGACGGAGTTTGCAGAATGGCACAAGCAGCAAGATGCTCGCAAAGCAATTTGCTGAATTTTCTGATCGGCTTTTGCATGAAATTCGGCTTCAAGGCATTCATTGGCCTCAGAAGCAGTTTGAAATGTACGAGTCCGAAGCACTTGAGCCAAATGCAGATTTTTTTGCTAGTATTATTCGCCGTGCCGAAGAATCAAACGTAAGAACGATTGGGATTAGCGAACGTTCTAACAGTCTTTCTGATTCTCGTGATATCGGAATCATAAGTATTTTAGGCGGTAATCATTTTGATCACACTGTTGAAGGGGAATTGACCGAGGGAGTTTTTTTTGCAAGGAAAATTATTGACCTTCTTTTGCAAAATCCTAAATTGAAGTTACCGCGCAGAGTTTTGGAATATTTAGTGCGTGCGCCGCTTCATGGAAATACTTCCGTTGGGCAAGGCCTATTAAGAGGTGGTTCAAATGGTTACGAATGGGGAATCTCTTTACGCCATGATCCATCTCGAAAAAGCGGGCCAAATGGAGACCCTCTTATGAAAGCAGTTTCTAACGTACTTGAGCGGGGAGATTTTCCAAGAATATTTACTGGAAGGAAAGTAATTCATATTTCCGGTGATATTCATCGGTTTGGTTCTTCATATCTTACCGACGCGGTTGTGATGTCATGCGCGGCAGGTACTGGAAACGATCCGTATGGTGAGAGAGGATTCAGTTCCAATAATATAGGCAGTATGGTTATTGGGCTTCCCGCGCGAGGACCAAAATATGGTCCAATTCGGATGATTGTTTTCAATCATGACTTTGTGAGCGCTTATCTTAAGGCGCCATGGAAGATTAATTGGGAACAAATTTTTAAGAATCCACTCTAGTAAAGAGTGATATTATTGAAGCCCCGCTTAGCGGGGCTTTTTCTTTACACTGAGCGAGTAAATCGAGTCGAAGTGTTTTGCCTCCGCTTTAATTTTCTTTTAGGATTATAACGTGAAAGAAATGACGAATGAAAATTTGATCAAAGAATTAATTGACGATGGTTATTTAAAATCACCCTCAATTATCAAAGCGTTTAGGAAAATTGATCGGCTTAATTTTATTCCGGGAATTTATAAAGACGAGGCCTACGGTAATTATCCATTATCAATCGGTCGTAACCAGACAATTTCCCAGCCACTCACGGTTGCTTTTATGCTTGAGCTTTTAGAGCCGAAAGCCGGCGAGAAAATTTTAGATGTCGGTTGTGGTTCCGGTTGGCAAACCGCACTGCTTGCGGAAATTATTGGCGATCCGGCAGTTGCCGGAGGTATGGTTATCGGAATTGAAAGAATAAATGAACTGAAAAATCTAGCGGAGAATAATATTTTAAAATTTGGATTTATTGAAAAAGGAATCGTAAAAATTATTGAAGGTGACGGGACAAAAGGTTATGAGGCTGACGCGCCATATGACAAAATTATTGCCGCCGCCGCTGGCGAAATTATTCCAAAAGCATGGAAAGAGCAGTTAAAAATCGGCGGTCGGATTGTAGCGCCAGTTAAGGAAAGTATAATTATTCTTGATAAGCTTAGTCCAAGCGATTTTTCGCAAAGACAGTATTTTGGCTTTAGTTTTGTGCCACTCGTGGAAGGAAAATAAAATTATTTACTACTGGGCGTATTTTCTTTTCAAAGTTAAGATTTCTTCCGGCGTTAAATTATTGTAAACTGCGAGCCAGTCATTTGCAGCTTGTCGCTGGGCGGTTGAAAGCGCGACGCGATAATTGCAAACTTCTTGTTGCAGATAAACCTCTACTATGTCTTTTTCATGGAATCCGGGAATTGGCACTGCCGCTTCCGGGAAAAGATTAGCAATATCATTCGAGCCGCCAATCGCGAGCGGGATTAAATGATCCACTTCATAAGCGCCGGTTGGTTGGGGATATAATATTCCATATTCGGCAAAAACTTGTTTTCTTAATTTTGTTGAAACATTTCGCACGGTTTTTGTGTAGCCCTTAACGCAAATTTTTTCAATTGTTGCGTCAGGGAAAACAGCGCCGGGCGTGCATTCGTGGTCTGGTAACGGGCCTCTTAATAAACAATTACTTGATTTAATTCTTTGGTCTGGCGAAAACGGAATATTTGGATTTTCAGTTGTGGCATTTAGTAAAATTGCTTCTAGATTTTGTTTTGCCGCGCGGTTCGATTCGTAGTGGCGCAAGGAAAGAAATCCGGCTGTAAGAATAGTGAGAAGAATGGCCGTTACAAGAACAATTAAACGTGGGCTGGTTTTATTTTTACCGCTTCTAGCAAAAATATAATAGAAAAGGATTAGGTAAATAAAAATCGTGAGCGAAAAAGGAAAGTCGGGAATAGTGAGCGAAGCGAGTGGTAGATGAGAGAAAAAATTAATCGTGGCGAGTTCATATTTTAGTAATATAAAAGAAATTAAAGCGGGAGCAAGAGCAAGTACTTTTGATATAAGCCCGGCAAATGCGGTCACAAAACCTAAAATCATTGTTATTGGAATTACCGGCAAAACAGCAAGATTCGCGGGCAGCGCCACAAGCGAAAAATTTCCCATTTTATAGAGAATAAAAGGCAGGACAAAAACATAAGCGGCAGCGGTGATGGAGGCGATATCGCGAAACCATTTCCACCGAATCCAGAGGAAATATTTTTCTAATTTAGGCGTAAGAAAAATAACGGCGATTGTGGCAAGAAATGAAAGTTCAAAGGAAACATCATAGGCAAGAATAAAAGGATTTATAAAAATCATTATTACGCCGGCGAAAATAAGCGCCCGGCCGGCATCATAAGTTCTGCCACTTATCCGAGCAAGAAGCACTAAAGATGCCATAATGCCGGCGCGGATTGCGGTTTGCGCGCCGCCTATCATCATCACGTAGAGAAAAATAGCGAAGATGCCTGCGCCAATCGCGAAATTTATCGGCAAGAAAGAAAATATTTTCATAATCCACTCCGCGACAAGCGTAACGTTATAGCCGGAAACAGTGACGACGTGGATAAGGCCGGTGTTTACAAAAGCTTGTTTTAATGAAGTACTAAAAGAGGCGCGGTCGCCCAAAATCAATCCCCGCATCATTGTGGATTCAGGTTCGGACAGAATGGCGTTTATCGCGCCAGCAAATTTTTCTTTCACAGAAAAAAGAACGCGTTTTATAAAACTGCCGCCACCACGGGAAGTTATTTCAATTTGCGGATACCTCATCACAAAAAATATTCCGTCTTTTTTAAGGTAATTCACGTAATCGAATTCTTTCCCTTGGTCGGTTATGAAATCCGTCGGACTTTGCAATTTTCCAGTGAAATTTACATTGTCGCCGTAGGCAAAATCGCCATCTTTTACGGCGGAGAGAAGAATTTTTGTTGTTGCCGTTCCTGCCTGCGCAGGCAGGCCTTCCATCGCCGCTACCGTAATTTCAACGCCATCAGCTTTTTGAATCGGTTCGTCAGTTATTATTCCAGACAAAGAAATTTTTTGGTTAACTTGGTTTATAAAAACTTCCGGCGCTGGTTTATCAACGGAATTGAATCTTAAAATTCCCACTGAAAAAGCGAATACGAAAATAGAAAAAATGATTTTCCAATCCCTCTTTTTTATTTCGCTTTGTTCCGTAACACCCAGCTCAGTTTTGGCAGAAGTTTTCAGTAAAAATTTTGCAGAGAAAAATAAGATAGGGATAACGGAAACCAACCCGATTACGAAAGCAATAATAGGATTGAAGTTAAAAAAAGAACGCAAAAGCACGCCAACGCCAAACCCGAAACAAGCTGAATAAAAAACTTTATCTCTAAGCATTTCTTGTGTTCCTTGTCTAAAAAACTATAATACGTTCGTTATGGAAGGTAAATCAAAAAGAAAAGTTAAGTCTGAACAAAGTCGAAAGGTCTTCGTGGCGCTCTCGGGCGGCGTGGATTCATCTGTTGCGGCGTTTTTGTTGAAAGAACAGGGTTATGAGGTAACCGGCGTTTTTATGAAATGCTGGAGTGGCGACGGCCCCGACGCGAAGGTCGGAGTAAACTGCTCTACCGAGCGGGACGCGGAAGACGCGCGCCGTGTCGCGAACCACTTAAACATTCCATTTTATGTTTTTGATTTTGAGAAAGAATATAAAAAAGAAGTGGTGAAATACATGATCGACGGCTACAAAAAAGGGATCACACCGAATCCGGACGTGATGTGCAACAAGGAAATTAAATTCGGCTTATTCTTGAAAAAAGCATTGTCGCTTGGCGCGGATTATATATCTACGGGACATTACGTCCGTATCGCTCCTCGGTATATTTCTCGCGGAATCGGGCGTTCTTCGGCTCCAGCGGCCGAAGCCGTCCTGCGCTCTCGCGCCGCTCGCTCCTTCGGAGACCAAGCCGAGCGGCGCTCCGAGAGCTCCCGCTCAAAACACACCGAGGAGCTCTCGATCCATTCTTTATTAGAAGCAAAAGATAAAAATAAAGACCAAAGTTATTTTTTGTGGACGCTGACGCAAAATCAATTGAAACATTGTCTTTTCCCGATAGGTAATTATTTAAAGCCGGAAGTGCGGGTGATTGCAAAAAAAGCCGGATTGCCGACCGCCGACAAAAAAGATTCACAGGGAATTTGTTTTTTAGGGCAGGTGACGCTTAAAGATTTTCTTGGTGATTACCTGAAATCAAAAAAAGGCGTGATTGTAAACACTGACGGAAAAGAAATTGGCGAACATGACGGTGTTTATTTTTACACAATCGGCCAGCGTCACGGTTTAGGGTTAGGCGGCCTGCCCGGCCAGGGTGGCGAACCGTATTATGTGGCGGCGAAAAATGTGAAAACGAACACGCTTACAGTAGCCCGCGGTTCGGAAAATTTGGAACTTTTCCGAAAAGAAGTTAAATTGGAAAACTTAAATTTTATCGGCGGAGAATTTTATAGTGGCAATGTTTTTGCTCGAGTGCGTTATCGCCAGCCGCTTGCGAGAGCAACACTCACGAATCTAGAAACTGGAATCTGGAATCTGGTTTTTGATAAACCGCAAAAATTTGTTGCTGCCGGCCAATCAGCAGTTTTTTACTTGGAAGAAAACCTTTCATCGCCTTTGGTTCACTCGGGGCGAAGCTCTATTGAGCTTCGGTTGCTCGGCGGTGGTATTATCAATGAAACATAAGGGTTTTTTAGCTCAATTGTGCTGACTTGACAGATTTATTCATTGGGTGTATAATTGTAGTGTAGAACATTAAAAACGGTTTGTCTGGAGCCCGACCAAATTGGCGGGTAAGGGACAGCCAAAATAACGAAAGGTAAAGTTATGAAAAACATTCTGCTTCAGTATCCTGGACAATTCCAGTCCGTTATGACTGGCATCGCTAAACGCTTGGAAAAGCGCGGCTTAAATTCAGTTGAATTAGTTGCTCTGTTGGCGCAACCGGAAAACGAATCGGTGTTGGATAAAGTAGCCGATATATTAGCCGAGGCGGTCTCTGACGCCAAATCCGCGCTCAAAAATTTCTTCACGGCAAATAACTCCATCAGTTTTTCCTTCGGAGACAACTTCAAAAATTGGCTTCTCTCCAAAGAATTCAAGTATGCCGAAAGAAAAGGGAATTTATTGAAACGCGACCTCCCGAGAAATATGGCTGACGAAGAAATTTTCAAGGAATTCAAGATTCAGCCGTATAGCTCAATATCGGAAGGGTTATCCGAAATTCGCGATTTACTTGAAAAACAATCGAAAGGCAATAAAGGCGAGCTTCTCGTGAAAGGTTACTGGAATATCTTCTATGTAAAATTAGAAGATGGTGAAACTGTTGTCGTGTACTTGTTCTGGAACTCCGACAATCGCGATTGGAACTTGCACGCCGATCGGCTTGTCGGCAGCAAGTGGCACGGGGGCCATCGTGTCTTTTTCCGCAGTTGACCCTGTGGCCTGCCGAAGGCGGGCCTCTTGAACCCTTGGTTCTTTGTCTCTTAGTTTCTTGGCTCTTTTCACATTATGCGAAAAGAGCCATTATTTTTTGTATAATGAAAATGGAATTTCCGAATCAGTCGCGGCCATAACTGTCTGCTGGCGAGGCGGGGTTTCGGCGGGAGATTCTTCAAAAAACACAGGGTCAGCTGGTGCCAGGCGCTATCGAGATAATGTCTCGGAATACTATACAGCGTTTAAGTTCCGCATTTTACGCCAGCGGCGGTTCATGAAGCGCAGTGGCGCGGACGGCGCGTGGCACGAAAAAGCGACGGTTGTCGTGAACTTGAACTGGAACTCCGACAATCGCGATTGGAACTTGAACGCCAATCGGCTTGACGACAACAAGTGGAACGAGGGCAATCGTGTCTTTTTCCGCAGATTACCCGTTATATTTCTCCCCAACGCATTCGCGCTGGGGAGTTTTATTTTTTTTGCTATAATTAAAATAGTATTGTTTTTAAAACTTTTATTTAGAAAGAATTGATTGTTATGACGAATATCGTATTCGTGCCTAATTCTGGCTTTCGGGAGCTTCGTTCGTATTACAAACGTAATGGGACGCTAGCTTTAGTAATTGCGACATGTTTCCATTTGGCGATTATTAGCAGTTATTATCTTTCAAATTATTTCGAGCCGGAAGAAGAAAAAATCGCGACTGTTCGGCTTATAAGATATAGCGAGCTCGGTCCGCCACCTTCGATAACAAACACTGAAGCCGCGCCACAGGTTGCTGTTTCAGTTCCAGTTACAAAACCGACGATTGGCGTTCCTGTTCCGGTGCCCGACGCCGAAGTAAATCCTGAACAAACAATAGCGACGCAGCAAGAAATGTCTAATGTTCCAAGCCCAACCTTTCCTGAAGGAACAGGCGGAAACACTGGAGTTGATATAAAAATTGAAGACGACCCTGATCCTGGCGCTTTTATTCCGGTTGAAAAACAGCCGGTGCCGGTGAAACAAGTGTCGCCGGAATATCCTGATTTAGCTAAGCGAGCTAGCATTGAAGGAACGGTTTGGGTCAAACTTTTGGTTGATAAAGAAGGGAAGGTTCGGAAAGTAATGATAATGAAAAGCGATGCTGAAATTTTTAATGAACCAGCGCTCGCGGCGGCAAAGCAATGGGTTTTCACGCCGGCAATGATGAATAACGGTCCGGTAATGGTTTGGGCGGCAATTCCGTTTAGATTCAAGTTGAATAAGTAAACTGGGAGGATCGTCACGACTTAATACCTCGTTCTCGAAAGAAAACGGGGTATTTTATTTATTGGTACTATTTTAGTTTCATGTTAAAATTGGCTTATCAAATTTTATGCGAACTCTTACTAAAAACATTGAGGAAAAAGAAGGCAAAGAAGTGGAATTAATAGGTTGGGTTCAAGTTCGTCGCGATCACGGCAAGCTTATTTTTATTGATTTGCGCGACCGGAGCGGCATCGCGCAGGTAGTATTCGCGGAAAAAGAATTGCATGCCACAGCCGATGAATTGCGTTCCGAATGGGTAGTGCGTGTGAAAGGAAAAGTGCAGAAACGGCCGAAAGGAATGGAAAATCCAAAAATTCCTAATGGCAATTACGAAGTTTCGGCGACATCGCTTGAGGTTTTAGCAAAAGCGGAAACGCCACCTTTTGATTTAACTACTAACGGCCTTGAAGTGAGTGAAGAAGTTCGTTTGAAATTCCGTTATTTGGACTTGCGTCGCGAGCGCTTGCAAAAAAATCTTCGCAATCGGGCAAAAGTTAATAATTTAATCAGGAATTTTTTGGCGAAAGAGGATTTTGTAGAAATTGAAACGCCTATTTTAGGCAAATCAACGCCCGAAGGCGCCCGTGACTATTTAGTGCCCGCGCGGCTAAGTCCTGGTAAATTTTACGCGTTGCCGCAGGCGCCCCAGCAATATAAGCAATTAATGATGGTGGCCGGACTAGAACGTTATTATCAAATTGCCCGTTGTTTTCGCGATGAAGACACGCGCGGCGACCGCCAGCCGGAATTCACCCAACTGGATTTAGAAATGAGTTTTGTTAATGAGGAAGACGTGATGGCGTTGAATGAAAAACTTTTAATTGAAATTGTAAAAAATCTTTATCCGGAGAAAAAAATCCAAGAAACGCCTTTTCCGCGGATATCGTACGCCGAGGCAATGAAAAAATATAAAACCGACCGGCCGGATTTGCGCCCTTCGGCAAGCTCAGGGCAAGAAAAAGACCCTAATCTTTTGGCTTTTTGTTGGATTACGGATTTTCCGTTCTTTGAGCGAGTGGAGCCAGAGGCGAAACGAGCTCACCCTGAGCTAGTCGAAGGGTCAAACGGTAGTGGTTCGGTAAGTTCACCACAAACATTTAAAGATGTTTGGACTTTCACCCATAATCCTTTTTCTTCGCCAAAGCCGGAATTTATGGAAGATTTAATGGCGGAGAAAAATATTTCGAAAATTTTAGCAAGCCAATACGATATTGTTTTAAACGGTTGGGAAATCGGCGGTGGTAGTATTAGGAATCACACTCCAACAGCGCTTGAAGCTGTTCTCTCAATTATTGGTTTAAGTAAAGAAAAAATTCAGGAAAATTTCGGCCATATGCTTCACGCTTTTTTTTACGGCGCGCCGCCACACGGTGGAATTGCTTGGGGTTTGGATCGTTTGATGATGATTTTGGAAAACGAACCGAACATTCGTGAAGTAATTGCTTTGCCGAAAACCGGCGACGGACGAGATTTAATGACCGGCGCGCCGAGCGAAGTTACAAAAGAACAGTTGAAAGAATTGCATATAAAAACGGGAAAATAATATTTATGAACGCAAAACATCCAAAACAAGAACGAACTCTTATTATTTTGAAACCGGACGCCATTCAGAGAAGTTTGATTGGCGATATTATTAACCGTTTTGAGCGAACCGGCTTAAAATTTACCGGCTTTAAATTTCTTATTCCTACAGAAGCGCAGTGTTTTTCTCATTACCATAAAGACGAAACTTGGTGCCGTGAAAAAGGAGAACGAGTGATTAAAGAAAGAGAAGAAAAGGGCAAGCCGATTGAAAAATCAGCCGTGGAATATGGAAAAGATATTGTCGGCGCGAATGTTCATTTTCTTACTTCCGGTCCGGTATTAGCAATGGTTCTTATGGGTAATAAAGCGATTGGAGTTGTGAAAAAAATTGTCGGTGGAACAGAACCATTAACTTCGGATGTTGGAACTATTCGAGGGGATTTAACGATAGATTCGTACGACCTTTCCGGACTTGACGAAAGAGCGGTAAGAAATTTAATCCATTGCTCGGACAGCGTAAAAGAAGCAGAAAGAGAAATTCCAATCTGGTTTAAGGAGAATGAATTAATCGCTTATCGGCTTGTAAACGAAGTAATTCTTTATGATACAAATTTAGACGGGATTTTGGACTAATCTTTTTGATTTTATCCACATATGGTTATCCTCATTTTGGTATATATGTTAATGTTAATAAATGAATAAAGCCGTCGAAACTTTTAGGGGAAGGGTAAAATTATTTTTTTCTATAATGGGGGCGATCGTTGTTTTTACGGCCGCTTTTTTTGTTTGGAGCGGACAAATAGGAGATTTTTACCTTACTCTTGCTACATTACTTCCATCAAAAAATCCAAAACTAATTGTAGCTTCAACGGAAACGCTTGCCGCCGCGAATAATATGCGCATTTTGCATTCAGACGAAGCTTTAATTTTAAAAAAAGAAAGGCCAACGGCAAATGGAGCGCCTAATCAAAAAAGCGTTATTCATTTTCCTGGCACTGATTATAGTTTTGAAACAAAAGGGGATTTAGCAGTAGCTTACACGGCGCCTGATCCTAAAGTAACTACTTTTTATTCCAGCGAATTTGACTCTTCACTTGTGAAGATTTTTCAAAATTCTTTTCCAGAAAACGTTAGCGGCAAAATTTCGGAGGTTGTGAAATCACAAGTAAAAAAAGACGGCAAAACAAAAGTAATTGTAAAATTAAACCTTCCCTATGACCGTTTTTATGTGCCAAAACAAACAGGTAATCAAATTCAGCAAAAAAATTCCGACTTTGTAAAACGACGGGATTTTGTTGGTGGCAACATTAAGGCAAATGGCGGTTCTGTTTCTAATTCCGATTTAAAGATTATTGGCGCGATCGCCGCGACGGTAAACGATAAAGTTCTTCAAGCTCTCGAGCAAGATTCTTTCGTAAAACAAGTTGTTCCCGATTTAGAAGTAAAAGCCGTACTTGATAAATCCATTGATGAAATAAAAGCCAAAATCCCATGGGGATCAACCGATAATAACGGTTTGCCAATCACAGGTTACGGCACGCGTATCGCTATAATTGATACCGGTGTTGATTACACCCAACCAGATTTAGGAGGTTGTTTTGGACCGACTTGTAAGGTGATTGGCGGTTACGATTTTGTAAACAATGATAATGATCCCAAAGACGACCATGGTCACGGCACGCACGTCGCGGCGACAGCTGCTGGTAAGGGACTTCTTTTGGGGGTGGCGCCGGACGCGAAAATCCTTGCTTACAAAGTTTTGAATTCCGCAGGAGCCGGCTCTTTTTCGGCAATTGTCGCCGCGATTCAGCGCGCCACCGATCCGAATAACGACGGTTCTTCAGCGGATCATGCGGATGTGATTAGTATGAGTTTAGGCGCTACTTGCGGTTCATACAGTACAAGTTGCGGCCCTGATGATTCGGTTAGTTTAGCGGTTGATCAAGCAACGGCAAATGGAGTGGTTAGCGCTATTGCTGCTGGTAATTCCGGATCTGGTCCGTCAACCGTAGGAACTCCTGGTGTGGCGCGAACAGCTGTAACTGTCGCTGCTACATGCGCGCCACACGCTGATTTAGCTGCAAATTATTGTTCTCAACCAATCGCTTCTTTTAGTTCTCGCGGCCCGGTTATCTGGAATGGAATAGATTTGAAGAAACCGGATATTGCCGCTCCCGGCGTGATGATTTGCGCCGCGCGTTATGGTTCAGCATTTTCTACGGCGCCAACTTGTTTTGACAGCCAGCATATAAGAATTTCCGGCACTTCAATGGCAACGCCACATATCGCGGGCGTGCTTGCTCTTGTGCGTCAAACTTTCCCGAATTATACGCCGGATCAAATTAAGAATTTAATAAAATCATCCACTAATAGTCTTGGTATGACGTATAACGATCAAGGCGCGGGTGAAATTGATCTTTCGAAAGTTCCTTTTGGCACAGTCAGTAGTTTAAGTTTTAGTCCTTCGGCGTTTTGGACAGTTACGACAAATCCGACACAGGCAACAAGTCAGCATAACCAACTTTTCACGATAAAACCGACTGTTTCAACGATAAATTCTTTAACTGTTGGTTTAGAAATGAACGTGCCCGGAGTTTCTGTAAGTTTTTCAAAGACGGTTTTAAACGTTAGTGGTCAAACGCAGGATTCGTTTACCACCACAATTAATGTTGATAATAATCAGGCAAAGGCCGGTGTTTATTACGGTCGCATTACTTTTATGGAAGGTGGTGTTTTGAAGGGCGTGGCAACAATAAACTTGGTAATTTCTCCAACAATAACAATAACACCAACCACAATTGATTACGGTGTTGATGACCCCTCGCTTGCAAGCTGGACATCAAGTCCGATGCTTCTTAATGTTACGAATTTGCGTCAAGACACTGCTCAAACATTACAGATTTCAAGTTTGCAGTTAAACGGTGTTACTTTTCTCGGGCCGGCTACTTTAACTGTGCCAGTTAATGGTTCAGCAACATTCAATCCCAGTATTACAGTTGATAATACTAAAGTTGCAAACGGCACTTATTCAAACAGCATTACTTTTCAGAATGCCGCAAACTCTATTATCCTACCGACTAAATTTATTAAGTTTTATGTTTTGACTGTTTACAACGATAACGGCTCTCTTTGGTTCGTGAGAGTTTATAATCGTCAAAATTCTCAGTGGATGAGTTCAGGTAATGTTATAAACTACTATCTTAATAGTCCTGGCGTTTATGATGTATTCGCTTTTTATAATACTGATATTAATTCAATGGACAATAGAGTAGTTTTTAAAGAAGGGATAAACATTTCGTCTGGGCTTACAACAATTCATTTTAATAGGAATGAAGCGACTAACGTTATCACGCTTGCCCCAAAAGATATAAATGGCAACTCCTTTCCAAAGATTAATAGTGCTCTTAGTCAATTAACATATTTACCGGCAAATTTTCAGTTAATTAATGTAAGCTGGATAACTACAAACTATTTTACTCCAGTGCAAACTTTTTCAAATATTAGTTCAAATTATAAAATCGAACATGCCTACGGAGGCCCTATTCAAGCCGCAACCGACAATTATAGTTTTTATGATTCAAGAATTAGCATAGCTTCAAGCGTTACTTATACTATTCCACCAACGGATTTGAAAAAAACCTACCATAAACTTGATATTAATCGAACTGGTGACGCAAAACCCACTTTTGTAAGGTGTTTAGGGTCCATATGTAATTATTCTTATTCCTTGACTTCGACTCTTCAAATGCCGACTATTCAGAATTATTACACTAATTCGCCAGCGAGCTCTTTAAGTACAGTTTGGCAAATCTCTGATGCATCAAGAAATTCTTGTCCAGCAAGCGGTGCTTGCTCTTATGTTTTTTTAAGTCCAACTTTTTTCGGAGACGGCACAAGAACACTTGGTGATATCGCGCAAGGCACGCCAACCTATTATTTTCCGCCGATAGAAAATCAAACTCAACACAACGGTCTTGGACCTTCTTGGTGGGCGGGAAAGTTAAATAATTTATCAAACAAAGTTCAGGTAAGTCCATATTTTTGGAATCTTACCGTTTCCGGTAATACATTTATTAGTTCTCCAACAGCTGTTTTCTTGCGTCAGGATTACGCTTTGCCAGAATACAATTCCTTATCTTATTCTGTTTATAACTCCAGTGGCGCTTTAATAGCAACAAACTTTTTGCCAGTCTATCTTGGCGAAAGTTATCTTTCGGGCACCTTTCCCGTTATCAGTTCGGTAAATTTACCAGTGGCCGGCTCTTACAACATAAAATTTGATTCATTGCCGTACCAAGTGAAAGGTATAAATTTAAAAGGAGATTTAGAATTAAAATTTAATAATTCTCTTTCTGATAAAAATCCACCATCATTGAAGCGACTTTATTATTATGCTGGCACTGATCGTAGTGAAGTTTATGACGCGAGCCAGCAAAATCATCTTGAATTTGATCTTGATCCGGTTGGCGGCGCGATTGCGACCACTTCTGTTAGTTATTCAATTGATGGCGCGACGTTTTCGTCTTTACCGGTGAGTAGTCCCGCTTCCGGAAGTTATAGCGCTAATATTCCAATCGGTTTAGCTCTTTCGCAATTACAAATTCGCATTGAGGCGTGGGATAATTCACAAAATTATATTTCTTATACTTTTGGCTTGCCGAGTGGAACAGCTTCACCAGCAGTTGATACAGCGCCGCCTACAGTTTCCATTGCTTCGCCGGCAAATGGAGATACTATTTCAGGCGCAATTACTGTTTCCGCTAGTGCTTCAGATAATATTGGTGTTTCCGGCGTTCAATTTAAATTAAATGGCGCGAACTTAGGAGCCGAAGATGTAACGGCGCCGTATAGCGTAAGCTGGGATGCGCTTAACTTCCCAGATGGCGCTTATACGCTTACGGCGTCTGCCCGCGATGCCGCAGGCAACATAAGTATTTCTTCACCAGTTTCGGTAACTTTAATCGGTCCGATACGCGATATTATTCCGCCTATAGTTTCCATAACAGCGCCTATAAATAACTCTAAAGTGACTGTCCGTTCCACAATTATAATATCAGCTAATGCCTCGGATGACAGTGGCACGGTCTCTAAGGTTGAATTTTACGTGAATGGCGCACTAAAATGTTCTGATACTACTGCTCCATATTCCTGCAATTGGAGTTTACCCGGAGCAAAAGGTAAAACTTATAATCTAACCGCAAAGGCATATGATCCCTCCGGTAATGTTGGCGCCTCCGCAACTGTTATAGTTACTTCTCAGTAAATTTATTTTAGTTTTCCACAG
>ERZ1292632.1247-Hain-H43-01um-R2-1247-length-25499-cov-8_pt1 | contig 21813 bp, 34 predicted proteins | sample MGYA00564407_ERZ1292632 | MGnify/ENA primary metagenome ERZ1292632 (study PRJEB36523, sample SAMEA6512637) | groundwater metagenome | collected 2019-01-08 | study: AquaDiva: Metagenomics assemblies of 32 groundwater samples | reverse complement strand
CAGATGGAGTTCTTAGGGAAGCTCATCCGGTCGCAGATGCAGGCCGAGCTCGCCGAGCACCGCGTCACGGGGCAATTGGCCTCTTCGGTGCGCTTCGAGTATGACGAGGGCGTGCAGGAGTTGGCCGTTGGCCCGACTCGGAAGTACGGGCGCTGGGATGCGGGAGCCATCCTGGAGTTGGGGACGCGGCCCATCCCGCGCGCTCCTTGGGCTCCGATCCGCGTGTGGTCAAACTTCCGGGGTTTACCCGCGTTCCCCGTATGGCATAAGATACGCACGCGAGGCGTGGCGGCGCACCCGTTTCTGGACCGCACCTTGCAGGCCAGCGAGGGGTATATCGAAGGCGCGGCCCAGCGCATCGCTGACGCGATGGCAGTGACGATTGTCCTGCGGGGGGAAACCGCGAAGTGAGCCTGGCCGCCATCCGCGACGGCCTGTACACCACGCTGACCAGCTGCGGCCCCTGGACGGCGGCGGAGATTTCCACCTGCTCCTTCGACGTGCTGGAGTCAGTGAGTGGATGCGCCATCGTGTTCTTGCCGGGCCGCGACAGCCGCATCGAGCCGCACGATCTAGGGAGTTTCAATAAGCGCGACTACTGGCGGGCTTGGGCGATCAGCGGAACGCTCTATATCAAGGATGTGGGTGATCCCCAGCGGCTGCTCAGCCGGGCATGGCAGGCCCACGACGATTTGTATAACACGATCTCGAAAGACGACAGTCTGGCGTCTACCGCTTGCGCGGCGCGTCTCGCGCGCCTCTCGTTCGACAAGAACGTGTTCGTGGAGATGGGCGGGCATCTGTGGGCGCCGGTGGAGTGGGAGGTGATCGCGGACGAGTTTTGATTCTGATGGATTGGCCTTATAATAGCGAGTAAGCACAGCCCTTTGGGGCCCGCTAGGCGCATGTGCCGCCTTTCTCTGGACGAGAGAAAGGCGGCTTTTGTTTTACGGATAGACCTAACGAAGGAGTCGCGCAATGCCTCAAATTCATGGACGAAACGCCCTGCTGCACGTGTGGGATTCTGCCGGGACCAGCCGCAACATTTCCGGCGACCTGAACAACATCGTGCTGGCTTGGTCGAAGGCCAATGCCGACGTGACCACGCTGGGCGATGATACCAACCAGCGCATCAGCGGCATCCGGGACGCCACCCTTACTGGGGCGGCCATCTGGAACACTGGCACCGGCAACGTGGACGACGTGATGGACGACCTGATGTCCGGCTCGACCATCGCGCTCATCAAATACATGCCGGGCGGATGCACGACCGGCTGCCCAATGTACACCGCCTGCATGCTGCTCAACGCCTACGAGGTCACGGCCCCGCTGAACGGAGCGGTCGCGGCGGCCTTCACATTCGAGATGGCCTCTGGCAGCGTGAGCGCCTCGTCGGTCTAAGATGTCTGCCTTAGAAAACGGGCGCTGGCCCTGTCCGCTCGCCGAGTACCCCGAGGCTTGGGTCAAGTTCCGGGAGAAGGGCTATCCCTTCCGCCTGCGCCGGGAACTGGACCTGGTGGCCACGGACGTGGCGGTGCTACCGATCATCCTGCCCTACGTGGTGGAGTGGAACCTGCCGGACGTGAACGGCCGATCGATCTCCCTGCCTGAGGAGCGCCCAACCGCGCTCTTGGACGACGTGGACGAGATGCTGGTGGTGTGGCTCATCCGCACGTTCTATGAGCACCGGGCGGGGCTGATGCGTCCCCGCCCAAACTTGTCCGCGCCGTCCTCGAGCACGTGACCGGGGACGGCCCGCTGCCGGCTGAACTCCTGGAGGTGGACCTGTGTGAGAAGTTCGGCTGGACGCTGGATGAGTTGGATGGGCAGGACGAGTCCCGGGTGCTGCCGGGAGTCCGGGCGGCGGTATTGCGCAGCCGGCTGGAGAATGTGCGGGCCTTCCTGGAGACGCAGGGACGGATGAAGGCCACGGACCGCGATCTGGAGGTCTGGAAGTGGGCACACGAGGTGGCCGAAAGTGAATCGCCTGACCCGTAACCTTTACGTGGGTGCCTATAGTGAGGCACCTAAGGATCAGGCCGTCTTTTGTGTGGCCTCTGAGATTGAGGGCCAGCGAGTCGCTTTAATAGATGGCCCCGGTAATTCTGCACAGTCCGTGGAATACGCGGTGCGGATTCTGGACGAATGGCTACAGGACAGCGCCCCCGCCATTTATCTATGCTGTGCGGCGGGAGTCTCCCGCGCCCCTTACTTGGCGGCTCTCTGGCTGACGTGGTATTTGGACTGGAACTTCAATGACGCCCTGGCGTGGATCAAAACTAAGCATCCCCCAGTTAGTATCAACCCGGCCCACTTGGAACAGGCCTCTGAAATTTTGGCGCGTCTACGAGGCGTATAAACATGGCGTTAGCGGAAGCTGAAGCCCGTCTCCTGGTCACCGCCAAGACGGAAGCGGCCCAGCGCGGCATCGCCTCGCTCGGCGGCGGCCTGGAGAAGCTGAACGGCAACCTGAACGCGGCCGGGAAGACCACCGCGCAGAGCGCCGTTTCCTTGGCCTCTCTCGGGCGCGAGGCCGGCACCACCGTCCGATCGCTCGCGGCCCTGGGAATCGCCGGGGTCACGGCGGGGCTGGCCTTCCAGAAGCTCAAGCAGTTCGTATCGGACAGCATCGCGGCGGCGGCCGAAGCCGAGCGCGTCATGGCGATGACGAAGGCCGTCATCCAATCCACCGGCGGGGCGGCGGGCATGACCGCCAACGAGATCGCCAACCTGGCCACGGAGTTCAGCCACCTGACCGCCTTCGAGGACGAGGCCATCCAGTCCGCCGAGAACGTGCTGCTGCGCTTCACCCACATCGGGCGCGACGTTTTCCCCCAGGCGCTCAAAGCCACCCTCGATCTGGCGGCGGCGATGGGGACGGACGCGGCGGGGGCCGCCCAGACGCTGGGCATTGCGCTGGAAAGCCCCGCGGACGGGATGCTCCGCCTGCGGAGGGCGGGCATCATCTTCAGCGAAGAAGAAAAAGAAGTTATCAAGAACCTGCAGGAAACGGGCCAAGCGGCGGAGGCCCAGCGCGTTCTCCTAGAAAAGCTCTCTAAGATGGTGGGGGGCCAAGCTGCTGCTGCTGCCAATACCTATGCCGGGCGCATGGAACAATTACACAACGAGGTGGGCAACGTTCAGGAGATAATCGGCAACGTGTTCATCCCGGTGATTCTGGACACCATCGAACTGTTTGCCGGGCCGCTTGGCCTGATTGACGTGACCCAGCGGCAGCAGCAGGAGTTCCAGGAACTCAAGAAGGTCATCGCCGAGGTGACGGTCAGCTACGATGACTACCTGGACCGGGTGGTACGCACGGCGGTGGCCCAAGGCCAACTCAGCGCGGCCACTGGGCGGGCGCTATTGGAAGGCGAAGACCTCCTCATTATCGAGGAACAACTCGTAAAGGAGCTGGGGCTACTGACGGAGGGCGAGTTCCAACAGGCGAAGGTGCTCGAGATGATGGCGGGAGCGGGCGACCTGAGCCGGTTCTCCCTGGAAAATCTAGTAGGAACGACGGATGCTCTGACCCTAAGTCTTGAAAGCAGCCAACGGGAAACCGAGGAGATGATCCAGCTTTTCGGCGACATGACCCCCTCCATCCAGGATGTCACCGACTCGCTGGGAAAGATGGAGGCTAATCTCGGAGACCTTCGAACGATTATGGCCGGCCCCCTGGATCGCGAACAGGAAAATTTCGAGCGCGACTTGTCGGACATTGAAAGCCAGATCGCGGACGTGACGGAGGAACTCGAGAAACTTTACCGCAAGCATGGGAAAGTCATCACCATAGTCCACGAGGCCGAGGTGAGCCAGGCGGAACTCTCCCTGGCCCAGTTCGAGGCCGCCGAGTCTGCAGCGAACCTCGCCGCCGCTCAGCAGATCCTTGCCGAGAACACCGACCCGGATCAGACGAACAGCCTGACCGAAGCCGTCCTGCGGGCCCAGGTGGCTTTCGAGCGGGCCACCGGGCGGGCGGACGATTACGCGGGCAAGCTGGGCAGCACCGAAAGGGTCATCACGGACTACGGAAAAGGCATCGGAGAGTTGGAAGGCAAGCTAGGGGAACTCCAAGAGGCCAAACGAGTTTTGGCGGAAGAGCATGCCAAGGCCACCCGCAGCATCCTGTTCGACATGATATTGGAGGAAGTGGCCTCGGACGGCCTGTTGCAGATTGAAAGAGAAAACTTGGAGGAGCTAGCCAAGCAGTGGGGCATTTGGAATACGAAAACGGCACTGGCCCTGGCGCTGACCCAGGAGGCTGTTAATGCGTTCAATATAGACGGCCTCAGTGGGCTCCTGGGCGTCCTGCAAGGGAACGCTTACAATGCCGCTAAAGCCTTCGACGCGCTCACGTCCAGCATCAATTCAGTGCCGGAAGGCTTGGGGTTGCCGCCGCCTGGCCCCGAGGTGATACCCGAGGGTGCCCAGCACGGCGGCAGCTTCATCGTCCCGGCCGGTTTCCACGAGAGTTTCCCGGTCGGGCCGTTCCGGGCGTCCTCCGGCGAGGAGGTCGCCATCCGCACGCCGGCACAGCAGGCGATGGGCCTCTTGAGAAACCTGACGATGATCGTCAACGCGGGGCCGGGCATGGACGAGCACGCCCTGGCCAACCAGGTGGTGCGCCGGATGCAGGACCGAGGGCTCATTTCGCGCGTCCTGACCCGTTAATGCCAACCGCTACTTATCAGCTTCTTTTGGATCTTAATGACGACGGAGATTTCTCCGACGCTGGAGAGGATATTTCCGCCGACGTGATCGCGGCGGAAATCGAGCGGGGCTTCGCGGGGCCACTGGCGCGCGAAGCGACGGTGGGCCGGGCGACTTTCCTATTGGACAACTCCTCCAAGAATTACTCGCCGCCCTCGGCCTCCAACGTGCTGCCCCGCCGCGAGGTGCGCTTCGATATGACGTATAGCTCCACCTCGGCCACGATGTTCCGGGGCTTCATCGAGAGCATCCAGCCTTCGCCCGGAATTTACCGCGACCGACGGGTAGTCCTGGAATGCGTGGACGCGCTGGCGCTCCTGGACGTACACGAGGGGCCGCTGGCGCTGCAGGTGAATGTTACGGCGTCCTGCATCATCGGGGCAGTTATCAGCGCCGTCTATACCCCGCCGGGCAGCACGCTGCAGTCCGGCCTCAACGTGTTTCCCTTCTCTGCCGACCGCTGGAGCGAGACCACCAATGCGGGGGCAAACTTCCGCAGCCGGGGGGCCACGGAGGAGATCCAGGCGTCCCGCAAGATCGAGGACGCCTGCGTATCCGACTGGGGACGTTTCTTCGTTTCGAAAGCCGGTTGCCCGACCTTCCACAACCGGCACCAGACCACGCTGGACACCACCACCGAGCTGACCCTATCCAACGCCCATCTCAACCAGCAGTACCGAAAGGCCATCGCCGATGTGTTCAACCAGGTGGAAGTGACCTGCCATCCCCGCGTGCTGGGAACGGTAAATGAGGTACTGGGGACGATCAGCCAGACGACCTCGCACGAGATCAATTCGAGCGGCAGCGTGATGTTCATACTGCACTATCGCGATCCGGCCATCCCGGACCAGCCCATCGGAGGAGCCTCGGTCGTCACCCCGGCGGCGGGCACGGACTACACCGTAACGCAGGACGGGCCGGGCCTGGGTTCCGACCAGTCTGCCTGCGTCTCGGTCTGCATGAACGGATACGCGGACAAGGCCGAGATTTGGCTATCCTCCAACTCGGTATCGCCCTTGTACCTGCAAACGCTCCAGGTGCGGGGGTTGGCGGTGCGGGTACGTGATCCGGTAGTGATGTCGGCTTCCTCGGCCTCCAGCGTGACGACCTTCCAGCGGCGCAAGTTGCGCCTGGACGCTCCGCTGATGAGTCTGGAGAGCGAAGCCTTCCGGCTGGCCGAGTATCTGGCAGACGTATACGAGACGCCCCGGGACGAGGTGCTGGGCGTGGAGTTCTCTGCCAACGACACGGACACCCTGATGGCCGCCGCGCGCGATCTGGAGTTGCAGGACCGGGTATTGCTCACCGAGTCCCAGACAGGACTTTCCAGTTACGTTGGGTTTGTATACCGAATGGTCCACGTGATCCCCAACAAATATAATCACCACGTCCTGCTGGACCTGGAAACGGCCCTGAGCGTAGCCAGCCCGTTCCGCCTGGACGTCTCAGCACTCAACTCCGGGCATTTGTTACTATACTAATCAATGGCCTATTCCCCGCTTCCCACCAAGTCGGCCTCCGACACAATAACGCTCACCAACTGGGACAACATCCGCGACGACTTCATAGCGGGCGTGCCGGACATCTATACTACCAAGGGTGACTTGGGACCGGCGACCGGGGCGGACGTGGCGGCCCGTCTGGGGGTGGGCGCGGACGACAGTATCTTAGTGGCCGATTCGGCCAGCAACGTGGGGATGTCGTGGCAATTGATCCCGGCGGCGCGGGTCTTCAACGCCTCAGCCATTGATCCGGCGACTTCCACCTGGGTATCCCTGACCTTCGACAGCGAGCGATACGACACGGATGCCGTGCATACGCCGACGGGGAGCACACAGCGGCTCACCGTACCCACGAATGGGGCCGGGTTGTATCTAGTGGGTGGAAACGTGGAATTCGCCGCTTTGGACGCCAACACAGGGACCTATGGAACCAGGATTCTGCTGAACGGAACCACGGTGATCGCGGAAGACTTCATGGAGCACGCGGGCAATAACGTGGTCAACCAGAATGTACACACGGTGTATTCGTTGGCAGCGACGGACTACGTCGAGCTGCAGGCTTTTACCAGCAAGGATTTGAACGTCAACGCCACCGCCAACTTCTCGCCGGAATTCTGGATTCAATGGCTGCGGAGGCAGTGAACCGTGCCCCTAGAGTATGATGACCGGAGCCTGCGGATCATCGGCTGCAACACGCGCGGCCTGCGGTTTTACGATTCGGCCACGCCGCCGGCGCTCAAGGCCGAGATTTACCTGGACGCCGACTGCAACCTGATCGTGGGAAGCTCGACCGCCGGGGCCGCGGCCTCCAACCCGCTCACGCTGACCGTGAGCACGACCAACAACGTCACCGGCTCAGGCCATACCCATCAGGTACTTTCCTCCTCCAGTCCGGGCCAGTCGGCGGTCCTGCTGGCGACTGACTCCAACGGCGACTTGATCCTGCGCGACCTGACGCTGCGAGGCGGGGATTTGCGGAACGACGCAGGGACACTGACGATCACGCCCACCGTGACGGTGGCCAGCGCCGCCGGGGCCGTGGGGGACGCGATCAAGTTCAACGCAGACACCCTCACTATCACAGGTACTACGGCCATTACTACGGCACCCTTTGCCGCCTATACCTTCGCGCAACCTACGTTCGACTTCTCTAGTACGGCCACCATGAGTCATGGGGCCACGGTATATATCGCCAATGCTCCTGCTGATCCTGACGTAGCTATCTCGGAAGCCTATGCCTTGTTTATCGGGGCCGGGCAGTCCTATATGGCGAACTGCCTCGTGCTGGGACAATCCCTGGATGACTGGATAGAGCCGGTCGCCACGCAGGGTCTGCTCTCCGGGCAAAGAAGGCTGACAGACATTACCCCGGCGGTGGCCCCGTTCGGATCAGACATTATCCTTACCTATACCGGGGCGGGCAGCAAAGCACCCATTGGACATCACTTCCGGCTGGAGACCCGCCTGGGCGCGAACGACAATGCCGGCGTAGTTCAGGGAGTCCGAATCGCCTATCTCAATGCTACTACAGGGGTCACCAAAGGCAACCAAACTGGAGATGCTAAAGCTCTCTATGTGCTGAGTACCAATAGCCTTCCCGACTTACCCACGGCGACCACGACGACCCTGATCGGAGTGGAGGCGGACGCGGTGAACGACGGCACCGGAACAACGACGAACGCCATCGGAGTCCGGGCATTGGCTAGACAGGACGGCGGCGCCGGCGGAGGAGCCATCACCTCGGCGTATGCACTCTACGCGGACGTGCAACGGTCAGCGGGTTCCCTGGCGATCACTACTGGATACGGTTTGTACGTGGACACGCTGTTTGGGACGACGACCTACGGGGTCTACATCGCCGACCAGACTGGCGGCACGAATTACGGCCTCTACATCGTGAACGCGACGACACTAGCTTTATGGGTAGACGACGGCATTACGCGGTTGGACGGTGATCTGGCGGTCGGCGTGGGGGCCAACCCGAGCGCGCGTTTGCATGTCCTGGAGGATACGGCGGGCGCGGAAGTGCTGCGTCTGGAGACCGTCGCCACCAACGACGACCCGACCTACCGGGTGCTCCAGGCCCGCGTGGCTACTACCGATGCCACCGCGACGACGCTACAGACCATCGCGATCACGGCCTCGAATACCTACCTAATCGAGACGCGGGTGCTGGCGCGGAGGACCGGCGGGGCAGGCGGGACGGCGGAGGACGGGGCGGGCTACGTGGTCCGTGGAACCTACAAGACCGTCGCCGGAACTGTGACCTTGATCGGAGCGATACTCGCCGATTACACGGCCGAAGATCAGGTATTATGGGATGCGACGCTGGTGATTTCGGGAACCAATGTGATCGTGCAGGTGACCGGGGCAGCGCTGAACAACGTGACCTGGCACGCCACCACGGTCGTCAGCCTGGTGGGGACTTAGAGATAACTGGAAGGAGAGACCGATGAAACTAACGAAGGGTGACCGGCTGGTGGTGGGCTGGGCCATCGGGCAGATGCAAGGAGTCAATAAGACCGATGCCCGGCTGGTCGTCAGCCTGCAGGACCACCTGAAGCTCGACGAGGTGACGGAAGTCAAGCACGAGGAACTCGACCAGAACAGCGATTACGAGATCAGCGACCTGCAGCTCGGATGGATCAAGGATCAGATGAACGGCGCTTTCGACGCGGCGAAAGTCCCGCCGCCGCTGGCCCGCTACACTCTAGCGCTCCTGGAAAAAGTCGAGCAAGCGCTGGAAATGGGGGCCGTGAAATGAATATGACCTTTGAGATCCCGCCCTGGCTGATGAGCCTGGCTTTCCTGCTTCTGGCTTTCACGGTCCTCGTTCGCTGGCGGTTCAACCTGGTTTACACGCCGCTATTCCTCATCCCGTTCGCGCTCTGGCTGGCCTTCGCTTATTTCGCCTTTTGGCAGGGATGGCTGGGCGAGGTGGCCCTGGCGCGCTTCTCCCGGCTGGTGCGGCCGTCGCTGTTCGGACTGATCGTCACCCTAAGCGCCTCCAACGTCTACTGGATCGTGTGGGTACGAAACCATCGCCAGCTGTTACGGCAGGGGGGTGGAAAGGATGTCCCCTGAAGCCCTGCTGGGGCTGGGGAACCTGGCGACGACTCTCCTAGCTATAGGGATGCTCGTCTATAGCGTACGGGGCGGGGCGGCCTCCGGTTTCATGACGAACCTGGTGGCGGACAACCAGCACTTGCGGCAGGAAAACCGCGAGCTCGGGGAGGAGTGCGATAAACTGCGCCAGCGCAATGCATGGCTGGAGCTTAGGCTGGCGGGCAAAGACCCGCCGGTTACGGAAGGAGTATAACACATGGAAACGTATCTGCCGCTCGCGGTACTGGCCTTCATCATTGAGGCGATCATCGAGTCCTTGGTGCTGGCGGTGGAGGCTGTGCGCTCGAAGAAGGACGTAATAAAACAGGTCGGACCACTCCTGTTGGGAGCGGTGCTCTGTCCGCTCGCGGAGGTGGACGCCTTCGCGTTTAGCGGCGTGCCGCTGTCTGTGCCCTATGTGGGGGCGGTGCTGACGGGTCTCGCTGCCGCGCGTTTGGCAAACGGGTTGCAAGATGCGTACACCCGGCTCAAACCGAAGAGCTGACCTCCTGGGCCTAGCCGCCGGCCTGGCCTGGGCACTGGTCTACTTCGGCTACGGCTGGCTGGCGCGGAGCGCTCCGTAAATGGCCCAATGGTACGGTCTGTACGATCCCCGTCCGGTCCCGAAGCCCCCAGGAAGCCCCAGGAAGCCCCAGGAAGCCCCAGGACGCAGGAGCATACCTACCTCGTAATTCCGCCCTGCTAGCGCGTAGGGCCGCCCAGGGCCGCCGTGGGCAAGTTACGGCTGTCCCGCCAAGTGCCTGCCACCGTGCTCCAGAGCCGGGCGCGGGTAGACTGGCGGGCGGCTTGTTTTATAACCAATTTATAACCAAACTCCTACTTGACAAGGACATATATTGGGTATATAATCCTGGTATAGTCCAATGAGATCACAAACCTACGCCGAGTACGTGAGCATAATGATGTTGGCCCGGATACCCCAGTCGGATCGGTTATCGGAGGAAGACTGGAGCCAGGCAAAAGCCCAGGCGGATGCCAGAGAGCTGGGCACTCGCCGACCGTCGATCAAATGTGCCTGCGGGCATTGGACGGCTCAGCCCATGAACGCCAGCCTCGGGACAGCTTGCCCTGATTGCTACGATAGGATGAGCGGATGAGGGTCCCCACCGTCCGCATTCTGATTGCCATGCCCCGTGAGTACCGCGACAAGCTCCGCCTTCTGGCGAAGCGCAACGACCGGAGCGTCTCGGAGATGGTGCGCCGCGCCCTGGCAGCGTACTTCGCGCTGACCCGCGTGGACGGTGAGCGCTTACAGCCGCCCCATACGGGCGTTCCTGAACTGTTGGAGAAGGCCAAGAAGGGAGAGTAGGATGAGCATTGTCATTAATCAGATTGCCGATTGCCCAACGTGCGCCGCGTTTAGCCGCCATCGTGGGCATACGCCTGAAACATGGCCGCAGTGGAACCAGTGGGTACAGCGGGAGCGCCGGATGCCTGACGGTAAATGGTTACACCGGCCCCCCATTGGCCGCAAGTACCACAAGATGGCCGTGAAATGGGAAACTCAAACAGCATGACCGCCCTCCTACGAATTGCTCGTGCCGTTCCGTTGTCCCTCGAACGCTCACTCCGCCGCCAGTTCGAGCTCGAGCGCCACATCGCCAGCCGCAACCCGCCCGACGAGTACGGAGAGCGGGCGACGTTCGAGGGTTGGCTGCTGGAGCGGCTGCTAGACGTGGCACATGGGGACACGATGATGGCGGACATGGAGGCGAACCAATAACGGGCGGCGGAGATGCCGCCCATAGCGCCCCGGACCGGACACGGCGGGGCAAGGAGAGAATGATGACTACGGCAAGTGACTTGGAAATTATGCAGCGCGACCTGGCACACATCCGCGAGGCCTATGACCAGGCGGTTGAGACATTGGCGGAACTGCAAGAAGAAGTCCAGCGGCTGCGCCTGCCGGAAGCACCGGCGACGGTGAACTTCTTCGCCGTCTCGCAGAAGGGCTGGAATACGCAGTTCACGCTCCGCGACGTGGACGAGACGCGGCTGATGGAACGCTTCGGAGCGTTCGTCAAAGTGCTGGAGCAATACCACTTCCAGCCGAAGCCGGTCGGCCAGCAGCCGCAAGCAACTCAGGATACGCCGGCGCAACTCCCGGCGGTACAGGGTTTGCCGAGACCGCAACCCGCGCCCGCCCCGGTCAACGGTGGGACGGTGCAAATTCTCCAGGCGGTCAAGCTGGAGGTTGCCCCGAAGGCGGACGGTAAAGCAGAACTCAAATTCTACGCGCAGGGGCACCAGTATCCGGACATTACCAGCACTCGGAGCGTGGATAAGTTACTGGAGCTTCTGGCCCCGACCGGCGGATGGACGGGGGACCATCTGGCGAAGGCCGGAACGTACAACGTTCAGATCGCCGTAGACTGGAAAGCGAGCGACAAGCTGAACTCGAAGGGCAAGCCCTATCGTGATATTGTGGCACTGCGATCCGTGAAGGTTTCGGCATGAAACCTTCCCGCGTCTACTACTGGGCCGTCGAGCACGCGCCGGGCCACTGGCACCAGCACGTCACATTATCCCTGGATGAGTCGGTGCTGCCGTATTTGTCAAAGGACGGCACTCGCCGAGTGATCGGCCCGGCTGAGAGCGCGGGTGAGCTGGCGCGGATGGCGAAGGGGGAAGTGGCTGCCCGCCAGAGACAGGAAGGAGCGCCGCATGAGTGAGCCGCGCCGACTGACGGCGGAAGAGCTGTTTGCGACCCTCGATGAGCATTATGCCTCCTGGCCACGTTGGGTTGCCGTAGAACTGAAGGCTATTCGTTCCCACATCGCCTACCTGGACGCCGAGCTGGGGACGGCGGCGGGGCATGTGAGGGAACTACTGCATTGGCTTGCAATTCCAATTGCCGATGACCGAACACCGTCCGTTATCGCCGCCCGCCGGTGGCTGGAGAGCAATGAGCAACGGAAAGCCTGAGCCCGCCTCCGGCCTTGCCGCCGCCGTGCTGCGTGTGCTCTCGGAGCGCGTCGGGCAGGAGAACGCTATCCGGCGGGCGGAGCTGGTCGAAAGAGTATCAGACTTGCTTTGGGCAGATGACCAACCAGCGACTACAGACCGTGCAGTACGTGATTCCATCGCCGACCTGCGCCTGCAAGGCTGGCTCATCGCAAACCTGGGGACTGGGTACTTCCTGACGAATACGCGGGCGGAGATCGAGGCCTTCCTGGCCCAGGAGCGCAGCCGGGCGCGGCAGGTGGAGGCCGGCCTGCGGGCACTGGAGCGAGCGGCAGAGACCCAGTTCGCGGAGTGGAAGCAGATGGGGCTGAAGTTGTGAGCGAAGCCCAGTTTGCCTATCTCATCGGCTGCGGCGGGACGCTGATCGTCGTAGCCTTCGCTCTGGTCTTGGCCGCGGGTATCCACTCCAGCCAGATCAGCCGGGAGGAAGAACGTGAGCCATACGATCCGCACGAAGCCTGAACCTTCTTGTCCAGCGTGCGGAGCGCGCATGGTCTTGCGCACTCGGCGATCCGACGGTGATAAGTTCTGGGGATGCCCACAGTTTCCAATCTGCAGAGGTGCGCTGAATATCGGCTCAGATGGCTTACCGGAAACGGACGATGATGAACTGCCGACGCGCAAGAACGGCGGGCACGACGGATTTTTGTGGTCTGAGTAGTCGCCCCTTGACCGCCGGGGCGAAAGCGGGCCGCTTGACTCTTGACCGGGGTGCGGTATAATGCGGGCAACGACTGTAGCAGTCGTCAGGGAGTTGCGGCCCTGAGACAGTGATCCGCCCCTGTTGCTAGGGTGCGGGGAAGGCCAACACTGTCCGGCCCCGCAACCCCCGTTCCCTAGCAAGAGAGGCGGATTTTGTTTTATGAGCGTCCGACTTCTCCCTGACCACCGCCGTGTTGCGAGTGCTGCTATGACTGGCTTGGTACTGACAAACCGTGCACGTCAAGCTCTAGCCGAGGCCCGCCGCGTAGACGAAGTAAAGGACATTCGGGATCAGGCTGAGGCCGTGCGTGCCTACGCCAAGCAAGCCGGACTCGGACTGGAAATGATAAACGACGCTGCCGAGATCAAACTACGGGCGGAGCGAAGGGCGGGGGAGATTCTGGCGGATATGGAGAAGCAGCAAGGCGCCAGAGACGGGAAAACGGGGTTACACGATGTTACCCCGTTACCGCCCCGACTCTCCAGTTTGGGGATTGCCAAACACGAGTCCGCCCGTTGGCAGCATATGGCCGCGATTCCCGAAGCTGAGTTTGAGCAGCATGTGGCTAAAACGAAAGCGGCCGGCAAGGAACTCTCGACGGCGGGGGTGCTCCGTCTGGGAATCAATGGCCGCCGAGATTCTAAGCTGGCCGAAATTGCCTTGACGCTGGACAAGCAATACGGAATTATCTACGCTGATCCGCCCTGGCGCTATGAGCACCCGCCTATGGGCAGCACCCGCCGGTCTATCGAGCGCCATTATCCTACCTTGAGCTTGGAAGAAATCTGCGCCCTGCCGGTTTCAGAATTGGCGGCTCTCGACTCGTTACTGTATCTGTGGGCAACGGCCCCTAAGCTGAGGGAATGTTTGCAGGTCATGGACGCCTGGGAGTTTCATTACCGGACTCATTTCGTATGGGTGAAGGACAAAATAGGGACCGGCTACCATAATCGCAATCAGCACGAACTTCTGCTCGTGGGAAAGCGGGGAGAAATCCCGCCGCCGCCGGAATCGGAACGCGTTAGCTCGGTGCTCATTTCCCCACGTGGCAGGCACAGCGAAAAGCCGCCTCAAGTGTATGACTGGTTAGATAACTGGTATCCGGGCATACCCAAGATAGAGCTGTTCGCTAGGAACCGACGAAAAGGTTGGGAGGCATGGGGCAACGAATTGTAATACATGACTTCCAATCCGCACTGGCGTTCAGTGAACGCGCCAGCGAAGAGCCATTTTGGGACGCGGTCTACCGCAAGGCATTCCCGACTCTGGTGAATCACATGCCGGCCAGTGGCGATACGGCAAGCCAGCGTATGGGCATAGATCGGATTATTGTGCTTGCCAGTGGGCAGACCTTGAATGTGGACGAAAAGAAGCGTCGGGGTGAATGGAAAGACATACTCTTAGAGTACATCTCCGTGGATACCACGGACACGCCCGGCTGGATCGAGAAGGACTTGGCGATTGATTACCTGGCCTATGCGTTTATGCTGTCGCGGCGGGTATATCTATTTCCGTGGCTCATGCTGCGGCGGGCATGGAACGAGTTTGGCGCGGTGTGGATTGCCACCTATTCGCGAGTCGAGGCGCAGAATAAGGGCTATCGCACGATCAGTGTAGCCGTGCCTATTGAGATCGTCCGGCAGAAAGTGTCACTGGCCTCAGTAATTCAACTTCCTTGAAAAAATGAGAAGCTGGGTCAAGTTGTACACTGAAGTTATCGATGACCCCAAAATGGGCGGATTGACTGACCGTCAATTCCGCCTGTGTATCGGGCTGTTCGTAGTGGCCGGAATACTAGATAGCGGCACGCTAGGAACCGCCGAAGACATCGGGCATAGACTCCGAAGACGAATCAATTCCTCACTGATTAGCGACCTAAATGGACTCAAATCGGTACGGATATTGAGTGATAACGGCGGAGTTTGGAAGCTAATCAATTGGACAAAGCGACAAGCGAAACCGCCGTCCGATCAAAGTGAAGCCATAAAGAAGCGTGTTTCGAGATACCGGGAAAGACGTAACGCCGTTACAGACTCGTTACAAAAAAATGTAACGCCCCTAGATTCAGACTCAGATACAGAATCAGATACAGAAAAGAATAAGAGGAGAAAAGAGGGTGGCGCTCACGCGCCTCGTCCTCGTGATCCTCTATGGGATGCACTTGTGGAAGTGACGGGGAACAGCACCCGCCGCATGGTCTCCTCCGTCGGCAAGGTCCGGCAATCCCTTTTGGGAGAGTCGCCACCCTATACGGGCGAGGATGTCCGGACCTACGGCCGATGGTTCGCCGAACACCACCCAGTCAAATTGATCCCCACGCTTTGGGAAGTGGAAAGAGAGATTGGCATTATCAGGAGCCCCAATGGAAAACTACCAGCTAGATTATCCGCAGGTGACTCCAGCGAAGCTCGGCGACGAGGCGAAGCGATACGTCGAGCGTCTACGCCTGTTGATGTCTCAGGCTTCCTCACAGCGCCAACGGCGGGAGAGCTTGGACTGGTGCCCGGCGTGCCACGGGATGAAGTGGCTCCGCCGCGACCTGCCGATTGACGATCCCGAGTTTGGGAAGCTCATCCCCTGCAACGTCTGCGGTGGGACTCGCACGGCGGAATGGCTGGCGAAGGTCAGCAATCTTTCCGCCGCCGAGCTCGCCGACAACTTCGCCGGATGGCGGTTGCACACGGAGGAGCGACAGACGGCCCTTCGATTGGCCGGGGAGCTGCTGGACGCGCGCGGCGGCTGGCTCACGATCCACGGCGACTATGGAGCCGGCAAGTCCTACCTGGGCGCGGCCATCGTCAACGCTGGCCGGGAGCGCAAGGTTGAGTCGCGCTACTGGCTGATGGCAAGCCTGCTGGACCACCTACGCGCCGCTTTCGACCCCCAGGCCGGGCCGGGCTACTCCAACCTCTTCGACGATCTGATCGAGGCGCCCCTTCTGGTGGTGGATGAGCTCGACGTATTCCATCCGACTTCCTGGGCGACGGAGCGGTTCGGGATGCTGGCGCGGGAGCGGGACCGCATGAGCCGGGATCGCATGACGGTTTGGATCACGAACGTGGCGCCGGCCGCGCTGCCGCCCGAGTTCGATTTTCTACGGAGCCGGATGAGTCGCTGGCCGACCGTGCGGCTGGCCGGCGATGTGCGGCCGGCGCTGGAGGAGAAGCAGGGATGAGCAATCCCCTATCGAGAGTCGGGGACTTTGGATGGCCGGCGGGCAAGTGCCTGGTGGGGGTCCACGGGCGCGCGGACGGGCCCCTGCAGTATGCCGACGAATACGCGGTCCGTACCGCCGGCGTGGAGTCGGTCAAGCTCATGTCAACGGCTCGACCGGGAGACGTTGATCTTCTCCGCGCCATCCGCGCCGATATGTTCATCCTGGTGCGGCTGTTCGCCGATTTCCGGGATCGGGACGTCCGCGCCTATGAGTTCGTCTCCTGGCTGGAGGATGACCTGAGAAACTTTTACAATCGGGGAGTGCGCTACTTTGAAATCCACAACGAGCCGAACCTCCAGATCGAAGGTTGGCAGCGTTCGTGGCAGGATGGACGAGACTATGGGCGCTGGCACTTGGAGGTGATGGGCCGGCTGCGGGCAAAGTTCCCCGGAGCGCTCTTTGGCTTCCCGGGCCTGTCGCCCGGCCCAGGCATCACCGGACAGCGTTCAGAAATATGGACCTTCTTGCTCGCCGCTGACGAGGCCGTGCGATTCTCCGACTGGGTGGGAGTGCATTGCTACTGGTTGAGCGATGCGGAGATGGCGCAGGCCGGGGGCGGACGGGTGTATGAGGAGTATCGTCGCAAATACCCCGACAAGTTGTTATTCATCACCGAGTTCAGCAACCCCGGCCCGTGGGTAGACGCCCCGACCCGGGGTCAGCAGTATGTCCGCTACTACAACGCTCTCCGGGCAGTTCCAGGGATAGGCGCAGCGTTCGCCTTCGTGCTCTCGGCCTCGGCCAACTTCCCGCATGAAGTCTGGCGGCGCGAGGACGGCTCGTTGACAGAGATACCGGGGATCGTTGGCGCGAGAAACCCGGACCCGCTTCCAGAAGGAGAATCGGAGGACCCTATGGCTGTTTTATCTGACATTCTAACGAAGCTCAAGAAGGACACTCCCCTGGCCCTGGTTGAGACCTTGACCGGCTTGAGTGTGAGGGATGCAAATGGAGCCTGGCTGCGTACATTGCCGGCAGGGAGCAGGAACTTTCTCTACTCTGAGCGCATCACTTACCCCTGGCTATACGGCGACAATCGGGTGCTGATTAATCCAGAGGGGACTGAGAACATCTGGGACGCACAGCCGCCCTCTCCTTCCGCTCCCAGCCTTCGCTACGAGTAGGCGATGTTGTCTCGGGTTTTTACAGTTAACCGCGGTCAGCTCGATGAGGCCATAGCCTTAGTGGAGGTGGTCGAGCCACCTCCGCCTCCCGGCGTGCTCCTTCCCGGTGCGCCGGGGATAGATGTTTCCCACTGGCAAGGCGTCATTGATTGGCAGGCCGTGGCCGCCGACGGCCAGCAGTTCGCCTACCTGAAAGCCACCGACCCAGAATTCGGAGCCGGGAAAATAGACGGCAAATTCGAGGCTAACCGACTTGGATGCAGAACGGCGGGAGTCCTGTGGGGTGCGTATCACTTCTTCCGTCCGCTCTATGGGGCTCTCTCCCAGGCCGAAGATTTCCTTCGCGCTCTCGCTGGTGACTGGGGCGATCTACGCCCCGCCCTGGACGTGGAGTATGGCCTTCCCACTGAGGCTCAGATGCGGATATGGCTAGAGCGGGTAGAGTCGGCAACTGGCAAGAGGCCCATCATCTACACCCGCGCCTCGTTCTGGAATGAGATTGGCAATCCACCCCTGGGAGATTACGGACTTTGGGTTGCATCATACCGGGAAAATCATCCTATCCTGCCGGCGGGATGGCAGGACTACCTGATCTGGCAATACACTGACCGGGGCAGCGTTGCGGGGATTGTCCCGGTAGACCAGAACCGCTGGGGGTAAGGGCCGGCCGCAAGCGCCAGGCGAGGAGTAGATGATGAATGCTCAAGCAGTTCTGGATTTTGAGATTGGGACAATCATCGAGGACTTGAAGGCCCAACTCGCCGCCGCCCGCACCGCGCTCGAAGCCGCCCAAGTGGAGAACGCCGAAATACTCCGGCAGGATGGGATGTTGACCGTCGAACTTGCCACAGCAAACCGCTGGCTCAGTGAACAGGATCAGGAGATCGTGCAACTCGAAGCCCGTCTCCGGGCGGTGGGGCCGGTGGTGGAAGTATACGAGCAATACAAGCATCTTGACCAATTTCTGTCTGACCTCCGATGGATAGCAGATGATGGGCGTCGTGAAGTTTTGTATGATTTGTGGCAGGCCGTAAAGCGAGCTGCCCTGCTCGCCGTCAAGAGTGCACCGGCAGGCGGTGGCCGGAGCGATTATTGCCCGCCCATGAAGATTTGCGCCTCCACCTTCTCCTTCCGTCCGCCCTTCCTGGCACGGCGGGTGACATTCACCTGCTCGCTCGATCCGGGGCACGCAGGCGATCACCGGGGAGCCATTGAGCGAGACGGCGTGGTGTACGAGATGACCTGGGCGGGCAAGTCCTTCACCGCCCGCAAGAGTCAGCGGGTCCAGGTGGTTCCTCCGGGGAGGGTGCCATGAGCGCGCCCGACCTCTCATCCCGCTTCCCCTGCTGGCACCTGCTCCAGCCCGAGACCCGCCGAATCCTGGGCGAGCTCGAAGGCTGGTCACGCATGGCCTCGACTTCGCGGGCCAAGCCTCGCGACTGGCAGACGCCGCGCCCCTGCGCCTGGAAGTCCTGCGCCGTCGTCTTCATCCCCACTCGACCACATCAGCGGTTCCACGTCCGCGCGTGCCAGGAGGCGCACCACAAGGCTACCCGACCGCAGCGCGATCTGGAACGGTACGTGCGCCGCAAGCGCATCCGGGCGCTGGACGCGCGCAAGCTTGGGGCCGTGACGCTTGACGCCCAAATGAAAGGTTGACCGAAAATGGAACTTGAAACAGTCGCCACGGCTATTGGACTCCTCTCTCGGATTGCCTGGACTTTCGTGATCGCTTTTATGGCCTATCGCATCGGTTATGATGTCGGACGGGCAAATGGCATGGGAGAACGTTTGCCTGATTTTCCACTGGAAGAGGAGAGGATGCTTGACGCCGCCCCCGAACCGTAGTACGCTAATTGTGGTTCCCTCCTTGAGTGCCCGGCGGGGGCGCACGGTGGCAAACCGCCCCCGCCGGGCCAACCGTAATGGCTATCGTCCTGACCGTACTTGCAACGCTCACCTGGTATAACCCTAATCTGGGCGGCATGAACTGTGATCGCTCCTGTGCTCACATGGCCGCCGGCCACCGCGTCGAGGACTGGTGGGGACGCGCCCTGGCCTGCCCGCAGGAATTCCCTTTGGGTACGGTCTTCGAGATACGTGGCTCCCGTTGGGGATTGGCCGATGGTGATTTCATTTGCCTTGACCGTGGCGGCGGGGTCACTGTGCTCCAGGACGGTACTGTAGTGCTTGACCTTCTCCGCACCTCGCCCATCTGGCAAGAGTCGCTCATCGTTACGGCCTATATCCCGCCGGCGGTCTGGGAGCAGCACGGCGGCGAGGTTTACCTGGAACTCGTGCGCATCCCGCCTCTCTCGCTTCGGCTGCTCGGCCCGCCGACATTGATCCGACGCGATGGGGAAAGGTTGGCGGTGTGAGCAGGAAGAACGGCAAGGCGCCTACCCATCTGGGCGACCTGCGGCCCGATCCCCAAAACGCTAGGCGCCATAATCCCAGAAACATCGGGCAGATCGAGCGGAGCCTACAGCAGTACGGCGCGGCCCGCTCCATCGTGATTGATGAGGATAACCAGATCATCGCCGGCCACGGCGTCGTCGAGGCGGCGGCCCAGGCGGGCATCGAGCGCGTGCAGGTGGTAGATGCCGATGGCGAGACAGTCATCGCCGTGCGTCGCTCCGGGCTGACGAAGAAGCAGAAGGCCGATCTTGCCATCGCCGACAACCGGGCCAGTGACCTGAGTGAGTGGGATGCCGATGTGCTGGCAAGCCTGAAGGATGAGATTGACCTGAGCCAGTTCTTCCACGACAACGAACTGGCGGAACTGCTTGGCCCGCTGGAGCCGCCCGAAGACCCCGGCCCGCAGCTTGACCGCGCCGAAGAGTTGCGCGTCAAGTGGGGAGTCGAGTCGGGGCAGCTATGGGCGTTGGGGGAGCATCGACTCATCTGCGGCGATTGCACTGATCCGGCAGTCGTGGCGCAGGTCATGGGGGGCGAGAAGGCGGACGGTGTGTGGACTGACCCGCCATATGGGATTGAGTATTCGGGTGGGCGGACGCAAACGATAAATAGAGACCCCAGCCGAAAGGTCGATTGGGATTCTGATAACCTTTCGATGTTTACTAAAACTATCCTAGACATTGGCGCAAACGATACCTGGATGTGTGTATCGCCCGTCAATCTTTCACCGGTGTTTATCGCAAGCGAAGGTGCCAGAAACGTAAGCGCGATTATTGTTTGGAATAAGGGGCAGCCCGGTTTAGGTTGGCAGTGGGTAAGGCGTCAATGCGAGTTTGTTTTGTTCTACACAAAGCGCGAAAAGAAAAAGACGGATGATAGCGAGTTTGACTATTGGGATATTCCTACTGACCCAAAAACTGATTATCTGCATAGCACACAAAAGCCCGTCGCTTTAGTAGAACGCTCTTTGAGATTCTCTCCGGGCGACGTTTGGCTTGATCCCTTCTGCGGCTCCGGCACTACCGTCGTCGCCTGCGAGCGCCTGGGTCGCCAGTGCCGCGCTATCGAAATCTCTCCCGCTTACTGCGCCGTGAACCTGGAACGCTGGTCACAAATGAGTGGCAAGACGCCGAGGCTCGCCCATGCCTAAGTCTGACCGCCTCGAGTTCCTGCGCCGCGTGGAGGCCGTGCGCATCCTGATGATCTCGGGCAAGCCCGCCTCAGAGATTGGTCGCCAAGTGTCGCAAGAATGGGGGTGTTCCGAACGGCAGGCGGAGCGCTATATCCGCAAGGCGCGTGACAAAATCCTTGCCATCAGCGAAGTCAGCCGGGCCTACTGGGAGGCGGAACACGTGTCGCTCCGTCAGTATCTGCGCCTGCAAGAGACGCGTGACAAGAACTGGCAAGGTGCGCTCAACGTGGCCCGCGATGAGGCCAAACTGCTCGGCCTCTATCCGCCCACCGAGGTCAACGTGAACGTGCGTGACTTGGTACTGAAGCGTATCCAGGCGCTGGGCCTCACTCGGGGAGAACTCCTGGCCGATGGCGCCGTTGTCCAATTGCTGCTCCTAGCGGGCATCGAGCCAGACTCCCTTCCGGTTGGAAATGTGGTAGACTCTGAGATCGTAGAGGCTGAAATAACTGAAGTCGAGTAAGCCGTCGCCCCTGTCTCGGGGGCTGTCATTAGGACAGCGAAGATAGACACTCCCACTGCTCCCCACACCGAAAATCTCCGTATCTTGATCACGGGCGGAACCGGCTCCTTCGGATCCGCCTTCTTGGGCTATCTTCTAGAGCACACCCAGGCCCGCGTGCGCATTTTCAGCCGCGACGAGCATCAGCAGGAGGCCTTAGCTGCCCGCCATCCCCCTGGCCCCCGAGTCACCTTTCTCCTGGGCGACGTACGGGACCAGGAGCGCTTGCACGAGGCCTTTGTGGGCGCGGACTGGGTGGTCCATGCGGCGGCCCTAAAGACTATCCCGGCCGGGGAACAGCAGGCCCAGGAGTTCACGGCCACCAACGTCGTCGGTACCCAGAACGTCATCC